>Ga0181520_10002240_pt1 | contig 36568 bp, 42 predicted proteins | sample PEATcosm2014_Bin_29_FD_132451 | JGI IMG/M metagenome (GOLD analysis project Ga0181520, IMG submission 132451) | Peatland microbial communities from MTU Mesocosm Facility, Houghton, MI, USA - PEATcosm2014_Bin02_30_metaG | ecosystem: Environmental > Terrestrial > Soil > Wetlands > Peat | place...
ACTGGTGCGCCAGGCGCCGTAACTGTGAACTTCAACGGTGTCAAAAACCCAAGTGCTACTAACTCAACCTTCTTCATCCGCATCACAAGCTACTCCGATGCCGCTTGGACGACACCAATAGATAACGGTGTTACAGCCGCTTCGACGGCTGGACAGGTTACCGTAAACGTTAGTATTGATGAGCTTTTGGCATTTACTCTAGGAACCACAACCGTTACGATGACTTCACCAACGGTTGCCAGTACTGGTACTGGTACGTCATCCATGACCGTTTCAACCAACGCCAATACTGGCTACTCTGTCAGTTACAGCGGGGCAACATTAACTTCCGGTACGAACACGATTACTGCCATGGCGTCACAGGCGGCATCGACCGTTAACAGTAGTCAATTCGGTATTAATATGATGGCCAATACGACGCCCACAGTGGGTACTGCCGAGTCTGGCACCGGTACGGGTGCGCCTTCCGCCGGTTATGGTACAGCTAACCAATTCAAATTCGCATCTGGTGATACGATTGCGACCGCAAGCATTCCTACGAATACCAATACGTTTACGACTAGCTATATAGCCAATATGACCGGTTCAACTGCAGCCGGTTTATATTCGACCGTTTTAACTTATGTAGCAACGGGGAATTTTTAAAATAAAACTATGAAATAAAAGTATTGAAAATTAAAAGCTTATGGTATTATATTAGTTAAGGTTTAATGATAGAAAATTAATAGGAGAAAGCCAGAATGACAAAAATAAACATTAAGACAATGGGGAAACAGATTTTATGTGTGGTCGTTGCGACGATTCTAACGTTCGCATATCTTCCAAATATCGCTTCAGCGGCTGAGATTATGCCAAGGAAGGTAGTAATCGGTAGCTCACTAGCTAGCGCTAGTACTACTTACGCCTTCACGTTCCAGGTACCATCGTCAACAGTTATTCAATCAGCTAGCTTTGCGGCCTGTACGACGGCCAGTGGCGCCTGTACACCTGCGCCTGGCTTCTCTGCCAGTTCATCAACCTTGACATCTCAGCCAGCTAACCTTGGTGATGCAGCCGGCTGGACAGCCAGTGATGCTACCGTCGGTCAACTTCGCCTCAGTAAGTCTGGCGACGTTGCTGCCCCAACCGGCACTCAAACCGTCAGCTTTTCTAATGTAACTAACCCAAGCGCCACCAACTCGACCTTCTTTATGCGCATATCAACCTTCTCTGATGCTGCTTGGACAACACCAATCGACACCGGTGATGTCGCCACTTCAACGGCGGGCCAAATTACAGTAACTGCGTCTGTTGATGAAACTTTGACATTCACTCTAGCAACCGCAACCGTTGCGCTAGGCACACTTACAACTAGCTCAACCGGTACGGGCACTTCGGCAATGACAATTGGTACGAATGGATCGACCGGTTATTCAATCGGCTATACAGGAAACACATTAACCTCAGGCACTAACACAATTACAGCTATGGCTGGCGCTGGATCAACTCAGAACAGCAGCCAATTCGGTATTAATCTAATGAACAATACAACTCCTGCAGTTGGTCTAGCTGTGTCAGGTTCAGGTACGGGTACGCCCGGTACTGGCTACGGTACAGCCAACTCGTTTAAATTCAACACATTAGGGGATACGATAGCCTCGGCATCTCTACCAACGCTTACCAACGTCTTTACTACCAGCTATATCGCCAACATCAACGCAGTCCAGGCTGCTGGTGCATACTCGACAATTCTAACCTATACGGCAACAGCAAACTTCTAGGAAGGAAATATGAAGAAACGAACCCTACCGAGTTACTCGAAGTTCGCCATACTGAAGACTGTTATATTAACCATTGCAATAACACTCTTCCCATTCGTAGGTATGACACAAGTCAGCGCTTCGCCGATTATGGGACGTTCACTCCTACTATCGACATCGGTAGCCGGTTCTAGTGGGGTCACCTATACGCTCACGACGTCGGCACTACCAACAACAACCACACCAGTAGAATCAGTTGGAATTCAATTCTGTACGTCACTAACTGGGGGATGTGTTACGCCGACTGGTTTTTCGAGTGCGGCATCAACCCTAGTGTCACAACCGACTGGCCTTGGCGCCGCGTCGGGTTGGACGGTTAACACTGCCGCTGCGGGTTCATTGCGACTTCTAGACGCTGGGAACGTTACCGATCCATCCGGTGCTGTTTCGATTGCCTGGAACGGAGTGCATAACCCAACCGCTACCAATACGACGTTCTACGGAATAATTACGACCTATTCAGATAGCGCCTGGACGACGGCGCTTGACACCGGTAACGTAGCGTTAAGTACATCTACGCAGATACAGGTCGGATTATCAGTCTATGAAACCTTGACATTCTGTACTGGTACGTCAATCACTGGACAAAACTGCGGGTCAGCTGCTGGAAGTCAGGTTAACCTCGGTATAGGATCAAGTGGATCAACTTCAACAGGCACATCAATTATTGCCGCATCAACCAATGGTAGCACCGGCTATTCAGTAACGGTCGCTGGTACGACTCTTACGTCCGGGGCAAACACAGTTACCGCCCTGGGATCAGGCGGCACCTCGACAATTGGATCAAGTCAATTCGGTTTTAATTTAGCCGGGGCGAACACAACACCGGTAGTTGGAGCTGCAGAATCAGGAACGGGAACCGCTACGGCGTCGGCTAACTATGGGACTAACAATAACTTTAGATTCTTAACTGGTGATACGGTAGCTACGGCAGGCGGTCCGACTAATGCTAATACATTCACTGTCGGCTATATAGCCAACATCGCAGGGATAACGCCTGCCGGTGTTTATACTTCAAATCTTACATATACCGCTACGGCTAACTTTTAACGATGCATATGAAATTTAGAAAAATCCTACTCGGACTAGTAACATCAACGCTACTGCTGGTTGGTTTTGTTGCCGCTCCTGTTGGCGCCCAGGCAGCCAACGCTAATGCCGCTCAGGGCATACAGATCAGCCCGACCTTAGTACAATTAAGTGGCAGCAAGGGTAATACCTATAACGTTAATCTTAATGTGACTAACGTTACGGGTACGGATTTATTGTACAAAACGTCAATCAGCGATTTTGGGGCAGCCGGTGAAACCGGTACGCCACATATTTTCATCGACACCAAGTTAACCCCGGCCTCATCAATTAGAACTTGGGTCAATATCTTGCCACAATTTAACCTTAATGCTCACCAGGCGAGTACCGTAACCGCTCAGATTACAATTCCAAGTAACGCTGAGCCGGGTGGCCATTATGGAGTAATACAATTCTCAGGAACTGCGCCGACGCTAAAAAGTACCGGAGTTGGTTTGTCGGCTAGTGCTGGCGTGCTTATGCTTATTACTGTGGCTGGTAATATAAACGAACAAGCCAATTTGGCATCGTTTTACACCTCATCAGCTGTTAATGGTAAAGAAAGCTCACTCTTTGAAACTGGTCCTGTCTTTTTCATAACCCGCATACAAAACGTCGGTAATGTTCACGTTGAACCGACTGGCAGTATCTCAGTAACCGATATGTTTGGCAACGTCGTATCGACTATGCCGGTTAATCAGGATAAATCGAACGTTTTACCGAACAGTATTCGAAGATTCATAGGGCCCAAAGTCGATAAAGACTGGATGTTCGGTAGATATACGGCCAATTTGACACTGAGTTACGGAACGCATGGACAGGCGATTACTAACACTATTTACTTCTGGGTAATACCATACAGGTTAATACTAGTGATTCTACTAATCTTAGTAACCGTAATCTATGTATTCAGTCGTATGATTAAAGTGTATAATAAGCGTATAATCGAAAAAGCCAAAAATGAAAACAAAAACACCAAAAACTCTAAAAAAACCAAAGGTAAAAGCTAAAAGGCGAGCTGCTTTTGCACCCTCCAAAAAAGTAGTCTATATTAGCGTAAAGCTACCTGGGATACGTCATTTCAGGCTGATTACTCATAAACATACCGGAAAACTTATTCATCATCGTCATACTTCGCACTTGGCACTGTTTGTCATGCTGTTAGTCGTCGGTTTTATTATGTATAACTTCGGAGGAATCGCTCTGGCGTATCCCGCACCGTCATCAGGCAGCGTAACGGTCGGTGCGGTTGTCCCGATGCCACCGCCAAAGACCGGTGCGGTTATTACTAGTCCCGTAGACGGTTATACCGAAAAAGGACAATTAATTGAAAGTGTATCTGGCACGTGCCTGGAGCAAACTTTTGTTGTTATCCAAGATAACGGAGTTACGGCTGGTTCAGCTTCGTGTTCGGATACAGGCACTTTTACTCTACAGGTTCAATTAGGCTTCGGTGATAACGTACTGACGGCTTTGAATTACGACAATCTAAACCAAGCCGGCCCCGCAACCGCATCCGTCACAGTGACAGTAACGAAGTCGGATTATGACACCACTCCTTTGCCAAGCACACAGGCTACGGCGATAGTCGCTGCCTCCATACCAGATAACCCCTCAATCATCGCCGGTGTTCCTTCTACATCAACCTATTCGAGTTGTACCGACTATGTTCCTGGCTATTTGCCAACCGGCGGGCCGCTGCATGTGTCGGTCGTTTGTGTGCCGCGTTTGTTTAACCCGGGGACGGAGCAAACCATGGGCGTTATAGTTTGGGGTGGAACGCCACCATACGCTCTATCTATAAATTTTGGCGATAACAGTGCTAACAACAACCCGACACTAATCAGCCTGCCTAGCCCCGGCTATAAGCCGATTCAATTTAGTTACGCTGTACCAAACACCTATCAAATCAAATTCAGATTAACTGATCAACAAAGTCAAACCGCCGTTGTTCAAACGGCCGTACAGGTCAATGGTCAAACAGAGGCATCGGCCGCTAGTACGTCAGTTATTAATAATCTTGCCAGCCAGATATTCGGTGGCAAACCGTGGTACGAATCTCCAGTTCCATTTTACCTACTGGCAATAGCAATCACCCTTGGTTTCTGGGGTGGCGACATCTTCGATCGGAACTTCGGAGCAAAGGCGCTGCATCCGCGCAGCCGAGCCAGAGCCTGAAGTTTATTTAGTAAATTCAAACAAAGCGTCGATGATGAGGTTGGTAATCTCATTACGTGGGCCTTTGCCGTCGACGTCGGCTAACAGCCCTAAATTCCGGTAATAATCTAGTACCGGGATGGTTTTTTGCTGGAATTCATTAAATCGAACATTAAGCACCGCCTCGGTGTCATCATACCGCTCCGAACGATCATTATTTATCTCGCGGGCTAACCAGCGTGTATGAGATTCGGTAGGGGATATATTGAGATATATAACAGCTTTAAGCGGATGTCCGGACTTATTAAGAGCATCCATTACACCGGCTTCTTCGCCGTGCCAGCGTCCGATTGAGCTTAGAAAAAGCGGTTGGCCACTAAGTCTAGGCTGAGCCAGGAATGGCAGCACTATATTAACAAAATCCTCAAAAGGAGTAAGCTTGCCGTCTCGTGTCGTCACCTCGGCGCTACTGTGTCTTAGAATATCGCCGCTACCGATCATTTCACCGCCGAAGAGATTAATCAGTTGTTTTCCTTGGTAGTCTTTACCAGCGAAGGGGCGACCGAATATATTAATTGATCCCGCACCTAGCCACTGCCTGATCTTTTCAATCTTATCCGTGTTATCCATTACCCTAAAGTATAATGAAACTGATCGGTAACAGCAAGTCTGGCACTCGTTGACATTGAGTGCTAAAACACGGTATAATATCGCTATGACAGAGCGTCAAATTCAGATATTATCAGCAATAATCGAGCAACACGCCGAGATTGCCGCGCCAATTGGTAGTGTCATGCTGGCCAAGCTATTCGGTGTATCCAGCGCGACTATTCGTAGTGAGATGGTCCGTCTGGAGGAAATGGGTCTTATAACTCAGCCGCATACCAGCGCCGGACGGATTCCGACGGACGCCGGTTACCGGTTTTATGTCAATATGCTAAATGAGACGCCAAACCTAAACGTTCTACCAGGATTCGATCGTAGTACGAAGGCGATTGAAGCCAGGGTAAATACACACACTAATCACGCCGACAAGGCCATCAGAAGCGCCGTAGATAGCTTGGTTGAACTGACACACAACTTAGGGATTGCAACCATTGGCGACGAGCTGTATATGAACGGAATTGCCAACCTGTTTTCCCAACCGGAATTTGCCAGCGCCAACCACGCCCAATCAGTTGCTAGATTACTGGATAACCTCGAACCTTGGCTACGCGAAGCCGCCCCGAACGAACCGCTTAACGTCTACATCGGTGCTGAAAACCCGATTGGCAAGAATAGCGGTGTCAGCCTTATAATCAGCCGCTACCGCTCACCGTACAGTGACAGGAGTTATATCGGAGTTCTAGGCTCAACCAGACAGAGTTATGACAAAGTCATGCGCCTAGTCCGCCACGCCGGTGCGATGTTAGAGGAAATATTATAATAGGTAGGTAATTATGGTAGAAAAAAGTAAGAAAAACCGAAAAGATCAGGAATTATTAGATAAATTAGCCGAAATGACGGCAGATTTACAGCGCACTCGGGCCGATTTTGAAAATTATATGAAGCGCAGTGAAATTGAGAAAACTCTAGCCCGTGAAGCCGGTCAGTCCAGTGCTATTTTGAAGCTTCTGCCGGTTATCGACAATATTGAACGAGCAATAAGCTGTACGCCTGAGGATCTAAAAGATAATCCCTGGGTTCAGGGCGTATCCAGTCTAGTCAAGAACCTAGAGAAGTCTCTTAGTGAATTGAATCTAAAGCGCATCGACGCAGCCCCTGGTGCGATTTTTAACCCTGATTTACACGAAGCAGTACTATTCGACGAAAATAGTGAAGGTGAACACGAGGTAATAGCCGAAGAAATGCAACCAGGCTACATGCTAAACGGCCGCCCAATCCGTCACTCCATGGTCAAAGTAACGCGCAAATAGGTTTATATTAAATCCAAACGCATGAACTAAATAGCCAAACTCTTTTTGTGCTAAGATTTAGAAATGAATATAGACAGAAACCTAATTCTGCAATACCTAACAACTCATCTTCAGCCCCTAGAGTATATTAACGCCCTATGGTTAGAGGGGGCTGATGGGCTTAGGACGGTTGATGAATTTTCCGACATAGACATATGGGTAGATGTCGCGGACGGAAAAGAGGAACAAACGATAAGCGACATTAGGAGTATTTTATCTAGGCTAGGTGTTCTAGATTTCGACTTTGAGAAACAACATGGTCATCCAAAAATCAGGCAGCACTTCTTCCATATCAAGAATACCCCTAAGTTCCTAATAATTGATTTATGCGTTCAATCCGCTAGCCGAGAGTTTTGGTTTACGGATGGTATGGATGGCGAAAAAGTCAAAATAATTTTTGATAAGAAAAGCGTGGTGACTTTTAAACCATCAGATAGAGACAAATTTAATAAGGAAATATCCAAAAGAAAAAAGTACCTGCTTAATGATTTCAAAATAATGAAAATTGATGTAGAAAAAGAGCTGGAGAGGGGTGATTATCTCGGTGCTCTAAACTTTTACATCAGTTTAGCAAGGATATTTACTGAGATACAGAGGCTGGAGTACTCGCCTACGAAACACGACTTTGGGCTAAAACATGCTTCTAGGGACCTTCCCCTGGGAATTGCAGAGATAATAAGAACTGTGTACAAATTTAGTACGATAGATGATCTAAAAAATAACATAGCCATAATGATAACGAACCTGACTTGAAAAAATAGGCAGATAAACCGTAAGCGTCATGGTATTATTGAGTAAGATATCATGGCTGAAAAATCTATAATCTTCATCGTTAATCCGGGCAGCGCCAGTCGCAAATACGCCCTTTATGTTGATGGTGTTAAAAAAGCCAATCTCCACTTTGAAATAGTCGATGAAAAAGTCGTTGGCGAACTGGATTGCGGCGATAATAAATACTTAGAAAAATACGATGACGCTAATCTTGGCAACGCCCCACATAGAACCTTACCTCTGCTTCATAAATACAAAGTACTAGAAGAGTCAGACAAGATATCGGCGATTGGAATTAGAATCGTTGCTCCTAGCCGGCGGTTTATGCAAGACGAACTAGTCACCGATGAAGTTGTGGCTGTTTTAGAGGATCTCGGTCGGGAATCACCGCTGCATATTAAAACCGCTCTACTAGAGATAAAGCAACTTCGAATTCGCTTTCCGGACACCCCGATTATTGCGGTCTCGGACAGTGCCTTTCATGCCACAAAACCGGCTCATGCCAGGTATTATGCGATCGATACGAAACTTGCAGATAAATTAGAAATTGAAAAGTACGGCTTTCACGGTGTCTCTATCCGTTCAATTGTCGATAAGCTGGAAAAAGCCAATGTACTGCTGCCAAAGACTGTTATTTGCCACCTTGGAAGCGGTTGCAGCGTCACGGCTGTGCAGGACGGTAAGAGCGTTGAAACCACCATGGGTTATTCACCGCTAGAAGGCGTAGTAATGGCGACCCGCAGTGGCAGTATAGACGTTTCAGCGGCTTTAGCTATAAAACGTAATCTAGGCTTTTCGCCTGGTGAGCTAGAAGAGTTCCTATTTAGAAAAAGCGGTCTACTGGGGCTTAGCGGAACTTCCGACGATATCCGACAGCTTATTACCAGTGAGGCCAAGGGGGATGCCAGGGCGAAACTAGCACTAGATATCTTCGTTTACCGGCTGCAGCAAGCCATAGGCCAAATGGCCGCCAGTATGAACGGTGTCAGTTGCCTAGTCTTTACCGGCACGGTAGGCGAGCGATCAGCGACTATTAGAGCCCGAATCCTGAGTAGATTGGAATATTTAGGCTTCATGGTCAGCCCTAAGACAAATGAACAAGCCTTCGAGCCAATCGAGATCACCAATATAGCTAATCTGTCCAGCAAACCAATCCTGGTCATCTTAACAGACGAAGCCGCCGAACTGGCGCACCGAACCGAAGAATATATCAAAAAGTAGTTGACACGCTGTATACGTATATATATACTTATACCATGCCTAATAAAACTATTTATGTCAGCCAAAAAGACGAGAATCTTTTCGAAGAGGCTCAACAGCTAGCCGGTGAAGCTTTGTCCTCTGTTATTGCTCGGGCTCTTAGGGAATTCGTCTCTCGCTCCAAACAGCGCGATGACGGCATGAAAGAAATCAGCATCAAAGTCGGCGTAAAGGGATCGGAACGCGAACAGCGCTTTATCGGTTCGCAAATTGGTAAATGGCAGGGTCTTAGTGACGACAAGACACTATTCCAAAACGCCAAGATATACGTAACTAGTAAGAAAAAATTAGCCATACTCCTGACAACGATTTCAAAGGCCAGCTTGCTAACTAATCCAGATAAGTGGAAGAAAAGCGGCGATTATCTGGAAAACAGTAATTATTCAGAGCTATTTGTAGCTGAAAAGGTCGAACAGCTGAGAGACAAGATTCCAGCCGACCTATATAAGGTGACCGAAAATTTATCAGATAAGGAAGATAAGCCGGTTGAATATTTGGATATATAAATAATTTTAAAGGAGACAATATGTCAAAAGAAGATAAGAATGAGCGTAAAATAAATCACCACCATGAGATGGAAGATATGGATGAATTCGAAAAATTCATGGCAATGAGCTGGGGAACGCCGAAGGGGATTGCGATCGCTCTAACTTCTGTTTCCGGATTTTTGCTATCAATTGGAGTATTTCTATGGCTCCTACATGTAGCAGATATCATTAAATAGACAACCAATAACACCGATAGAAAGGAGTTTTTCATTAATCCCCTTTTTATTTTAATTAGCACTCTTGACATACGAGTGCTAATTTATCTATAATAGACATATTGGCAATCTAATACCTAGAGTGCTAAAATTATAACAAGTATAAAACAATATAACTAAATAGGAGATATATAATAATATGGGTAAAATTATTGGAATCGACCTTGGTACGACCAACAGTGCTGTTGCGTATATGACCGGTGGGAAATCAGATGTAATCGCTAACACTGAAGGTAATCGTACTACGCCAAGCGTCGTTGCGATCAATAAGAAAGGCGAACGACTAGTTGGCCAGATTGCACAGCGTCAACGCGTTACGAACGCTAAAAATACCATTTACGGTGTAAAGCGTCTGATTGGTCGTAAGTTCAGCGATAAAGAAGTCCAAAAAGATCATGACATCATGCCATACGAAATCGTCAAAAAAGGCGATGGCGTAGCGGTAAAGATGGGCGATAAAGAATATACACCGGAAGAAGTTTCGGCTATGATTCTATCCAAGCTAAAAGCCGATGCTGAAGCTTTCTTTGGCGAAAAAGTCACCGAAGCTGTTATTACGGTTCCGGCCTACTTTAACGACTCACAGCGTCAAGCTACTAAAGATGCCGGTAAGATTGCCGGACTAGAAGTCAAGCGAATTATTAACGAACCAACTGCAGCTGCCCTTGCTTACGGCCTGGACAGTAAAAAAGAAGAAAAGATTGTTGTTTTCGACCTTGGTGGTGGTACGTTCGACGTTTCGATCCTTGAACTAGGCGACGGCGTTTTCGAAGTCAAATCAACCAACGGTGACACACACCTAGGTGGTGAAGATTTCGATAACCGAATCGTCAATCACTTCCTAGACGTATTCAAAAACAATGAGGGTATTGATCTAAAGGGCGATAAAGCCGCTATGCAACGCCTGAAAGATGAAGCCGAAAAAGCCAAAAAAGAACTTTCAACCACAACTGAAACTGAAATCAATCTGCCGTTTCTGACGGCCGATGCCGACGGTCCAAAGCACTTCGAATATAAACTGACCCGATCGAAACTTGAAGAGTTAATCTCTGATCTGATCGACCGTCTTGAAGAGCCAGTTAATAAAGCCTTCAAAGACGCTGGCCTGAAGCCTAAGGATATTGACGAAGTCGTCTTGGTCGGTGGTATGACACGTATGCCGATCGTTGTTGAAAAAGTCAAAAAAATCTTTGGTAAAGATCCTCTAAAGGGTGTTAATCCTGACGAAGTTGTTGCTATGGGTGCTGCCATTCAAGGTGGAGTTCTAGCCGGCGACGTTAAAGATATCCTACTACTAGACGTTACTCCGCTTTCTCTTGGAATTGAAACCATGGGTGGTGTATCGACGAAACTGATTGAGCGCAATACAACAGTCCCGACTTCGAAGTCCGAAGTCTTCAGTACTGCGGCTGATGGTCAATCACAAGTCGAAATTCATGTAACGCAAGGTGAGCGTGAAATGGCTGCAGATAACAAATCCCTAGGTCGTTTCGGCCTAGATGGTATTGCACCTGCTCCACGCGGAGTTCCGCAAATCGAAGTCACCTTTAACATCGATGCCAACGGTATCCTAAACGTCACCGCCAAAGATAAGGGTACGGGTAAGGAACAGAGCATCACGATTTCTAACAGTGGTAATCTATCTAAAGACGACATCGAAAAAGCTCAAAAAGAAGCCGAGGCTCATGCTGAGGAAGATAAGAAAAAGCGTGAAGTTATCGATGCGCGTAATGGGCTCGAAAGTTCAATCTATTCTGCCGAAAAGATGCCTGACGAATTCAAAGATAAAATCAGCGATGACGATAAAAAAGTTATTACTGATGCAGTTGAAGAAGCTAAAAAGCATCAAACCAGCGGGGATAAAGAAGAACTAGAAGCAGCCATGAAAGCATTAAATGATGCAATCATGCCAATCGGTACTAAAATGTATCAAGCAGCAGCGGCAGAAAAAGCAGCCGAACCAAAAGAAGAAGGTAAAGAATCAGATGACAAAGACAAAAAGGATAGCGACGAACCAGTAGAGGGTGAAGTTGTCGATGAGAAATAAACATTAGGCAAAAAACTGAAAAAGAACTGCATTAAGGGCAGTTCTTTTTCTTTGCGAAAAGTTGTTTTTTATTGTTTTATATGTATAATTAACTCAGACGGTGCCGCCTGCAAGCCAGGCGGCTAATCGTACCTCATTACGCAAAATTCCTACGGAAGGTAGTGCATATGTCTGTGGTGGACCAATACCCTAGGAAGGATTGGGTGAACTTGCCCAATATGCTCACGCTGTCGCGGCCGATAGGCTGCTTGGTGGCGGGCATCCTCTACCTCGCCGATTTCGGCCACATGACCATCTACGGAAGGTCAATCCTGTTGCTCCCAGCGATCGTCGCGACCCTCGCCCTGTTGACGGACATGTTCGACGGGAAAGTTGCCAGACTCCTCAAGTTAGTCACCGAGCTTGGCAAGTGGCTAGATCCCGTCGCCGACAAGCTGGCCGGTCTGATCGTGATGATCGTCCTGTGCTTTAAGCTCCCCGTACTGATTCCGTTCGCCGGCTTGATTGTCTGGCGTGACTGGAACGTTCAGAGGATGCGGCACGGTGTACGCGAACGCGGTGCCGACATCTCGGCAAAGTCCTACGGCAAGGCTACTACCTTGACCCTCTTCGTGGCTTTGGTGTTTCTGATGGTGAAGCCATCGGGGGACTGGCTGGAGGTTGCGCTCGGGTTGTTTGCCGTGGCATTCGGGCTGAAAATGTACTCGTGGGGATGCTACAGGCGTCTGTACGGTCATCGGCCAGTCAGATCACCTAGTTGACTAGGGGCGTGATGAGGACGCGGTCGGGGGAAACCCCGACCGCTTCTTCAATGGAAATTACTTAGCACTCTTGCAATAAGAGTGCTAATTTTATACAATAATAACAGATGAATAAACGTGATTATTATGAAGTTTTAGGAATTAGCAAAGGCGCCTCAGACGATGAGATTAAAAAGGCTTATCGAAAGGCGGCTGTTAAGTATCACCCAGATAAAGAAGGCGGTGATGAGGCTAAGTTCAAAGAGGCTGGCGAAGCTTACGAGGTACTTCGGGATAGCCAGAAACGCCAACGCTATGATCAATTTGGACATGCTGGTGTCGGTAGCAACGGTGGCGGTGGTGGCGCGTCGGCAGGTAATCCGTTCGGTGGATTTGGTGGCTTTAACAGTCAAAATATCAACTTCGATTTCGGTGATGGCGGACTAGGTGACATCTTCGGTCAGTTTTTTGGTGGCGGTGGCGGACGAGCCCAAGCTCCAAGACGTGGACAGGACGTAGAAGTCTCATTGCAATTAACCTTCGAAGAGGCTGTTTTTGGTGTTGAAGAAAAAATCCAACTCGAAATGGATGATGAATGTTCGCATTGTCATGGAACAACTGTCGAACCTGGCTACGACTTCAGGACTTGCCCAACCTGTAAGGGAGCCGGTCAAATCAATCAAGCTATGAATACGATTTTCGGTCCAATCCAGCAAACCGTCACATGTGATACTTGTGGCGGAAGTGGTAAAGTGCCGGAAAAGGTCTGCTCGGTATGTCGAGGCAAGGGTGTCGAACGCCGCAAGCGTACGATTAATCTGAAGGTTCCTGCTGGAATCGATGACGGCGCAACGATTCGTTTGCACGGTCATGGCGAAGCTATCGGCAAGGGCGAAAAAGGTGATCTATACGTGCATATTCGCGTCAAAGCCCATAAACAATTTACTCGTGAAGGTGACATCATTCTATCTGAACAGCATATAGGCATGGTTGATGCAACGTTAGGCACAGAAGTAGATGTCGATACGGTTGATGGCAAAGTCCGTATGAAAGTACCAGCTGGTACGCAATCGGGCACCGACTTCAAACTTTCTAACCATGGCGTGCCTCATATGAAAAGCGATCGTCGCGGTCCACATATTGTGAGTATCGTTGTCGATACCCCAACCCGTCTGAGTCGCCACCAAAAGCAAATCTTGGAAGAGTTTTAAATCAATTAGTCCACAAAAGAGTAGTTTCTTTCATGAATTGTTATAGAATATAGATAGCATGGCAGATATAGAATCAATAATCAAATCTCTTGAATCACTAGATATTCCTGCATCCAATGTTCCGTACGCTATTCGTGAGGACTCCAAACAAGACTCTGAGCAGCGGGCTACCACTAAGAACGCTTTTATTGACTCGCCTAGAACAGCTTGGCCAGAAATAAAATACCCCAACCTTAGATTTACTGATCTAGAAAACCAACTTCGTCAACTATTGGATTTAATGAGGCAGCTTAATCAGACGGATGCGACTGATGAGGAAAAAACCTACATCTTTGAAGCACTGGAAGCTAAATTGCAAGAAACTCAACGACAATTAGTCATCGTTCAAATGATAGGTGCGAAGGCTATTAATCCTGATGCTAGCGTAGAGCGGATTCGTGATAACGCTGGCGTGCGTAGCTTTGAGCGTTTTGGTGAGATGAATGAAGATCGTTTTAATTATTATGTAGCCAAAGATCGTGACAAAGCGAAAAAAGTTATGGAAAGCCCAGACTCCACGCCTCTTGAACGTTTGGTAGCTCAGGAATTTCTGGATGGTACTAATAGTGCAGGAGCACCACCCGAGAACTTCACTCATTATGAGCTAGAAAAAGGGACATTGGACCTATTTAAGTCTGACTTGGTGACAATTTATCCAAACCTAGCAACCATTTTATCCCGTGACATTCCCGAAAAGGTCAACCGTGACGATTCATTGCCGTATTTTGATGAGACCCTGGACGCCTTTGGTTTGTATCAAGATGGCTATTGCTCCCGTTTAACGGAGAAACAAACAACTGAAGAAAACCCCATCAGTAAAACCATTGATGTTGGTGGTAAGGGCTCAGCATTTAGAGGCGAGCGCATTAATCCGCTGTCGATTCACGAAGCCGTACATTTGCTGCGTAGTCGGAATGCACTTGCTCAAGAAAGTCCCACCAAACGCATGCCGTCGTATACCAATACGGCTTTCGAGGAAGGTTTATGTACGGTTTTCGAGCAAATAGTAACCGGCAAAGAACGGACTGCCGGTCAGCAGTATTATGAGTCAATTGGATTTCAATTAGGATTAGACCGAAACGGGCAAAGGCGTAATTTTCGCGAAACTCTAGAATTACTCTGGCGTCGCTATGCTATTATTGATGGGATTAAAAAGGTAGATGATATTCATGCCGCCAAAGCAAAAGCCTACAAAACAGTACTTAGAACGTCACGAGGTAATGCAGTCGATGCGCGTGACAAATCATATAATGACGGCGATCAGTCGGTAAAAAAATGGTTGTTGGAAATTAAGGACTTACCAGATCAACAGAGACGCGAGAAGATAGAATGGGTTCTGTCTGGTCAATTTGATCCAACCGACCAAGATGCGGCGAGACTATTCTCGACGGCCGAGGAATAACATTGACACTTTATTAGGTATACGTTATGACCAAGGAAAGATTATGAAAAAAGTTTTACTATTATTTCGCAGCAGAATAGGAATGCAATCAGCAGCGGTGCCGTTTGCTGCAAAAGTTGGACGCCTGCTTGGCGACGACGTTGAAATTAAAACCGCTGAGATTGGTGAGATGTTATTTGAGGTATCCACGAACGATGCTAAGATCACAAATCCAGCCCAAAATCTCGATGTTAAAGACTTCGACCTAGTTATTATTCGTCATATAGGCGCGCTAGATGCTGAAGCTCATGCGGTCGCTGTATTTTGCCGAAAGCACGGAATAAAATTCATCGACTCTTATCTGGATAGAATAATCGATGATAAAATGAGCGCTGCATTTGAGCACTATTCGGTGGGTGCACCTTTGCCGCGGACGTTTTACGGACCGCTCGATGAGATGATTAAATGTCTGCCGGAACTGGGCGGCAAGGCTATATTCAAAGACAATCGCGGCAATAAGGGGAAGCTTAATTTTGTAGTGTCGTCAGCCGATGAAATGCGACAAATAAGCAATGATAATCCCGACGTTCACTTTCAGTTACAAGAGTTTATCCCAAACGATTGCGACTACAGGATATTAGTACTTAATTACAAGCCGGTGTTTGCAATACGGCGTATGGCTGAAAGCGGCAGCCACCTAAATAATACTTCGCAAGGCGGTGCAGCCGAAATAGTGCCATTGGAAAATATGAATGAAGCTATTTTAGATATGGCTATAAAGGTTAGCCGCGTCGAGGGACTCGAGGTTAGCGGTGTTGATGTTGTTATCGATAATACCAATGGAAAGTTTTACATATTAGAGGTCAACCATGCGCCGATGATCTCTTCTGGCTCTTTTCAAGACGAAAAGGCAAAAGTATACGCTAATATGATCGCTGAAATATTAAGCGGGGAATAATAACAGAGGTTTTAGGACACAAAACCTATTGCAAATAGTATAATATTATGTTATTATTTCATTATGAAAGAACTAGCGCTTATTGGTCGTGCCGAAAGAGTTGATCTGCCTCAGCTTTCAGCTATTAAGGTGCCGGCAAAAATAGATACCGGAGCCGATGGCAGCAGTATTTGGGCGCATAGTATAAAGAAAGAAGCCGGCTGCTTAAGAGTAATTTTCTTCGGACCAGAATCCAAACACTATACGGGCGAAGTTCATGAATTTTCACCAAATAAATTTTCTATAACGCGAGTGTCAAATTCGTTCGGCCATCGTGAAGTGCGCTACAAAGTAAAACTAAAAATAGCCATAAAAGGTAAGTTAATAAATGGAACCTTTACACTGGCGGATAGAAGCTCTAAACTATACCCAATACTGATCGGCCGGAGCTTACTAAGGCATAAGTTTCTAGTAGATGTTACTAAAGGCAGCCCCCTACTAATAGAAGAAAAAGCCCGTAAGGATGCACTAGAAGAAGAAATCATTAAACTATCCAAGGAGACCTAAGTCATGAAAATCGCAATATTGTCAAAAGGCGCAGCCAATTACACTACCAAACGACTCAAAGAGGTTGCAAAGGAACGTGGTCATGATGTCCAAATCGTTAACTATGCAAAATGTTATGTTTCGGTTGAAAAAGATAAATTGATTATCAGATACAAGGGTAAAGAATTAGAATATTTTGATGCCATTATTCCTAGGATAGCCCAAAGCTATACTAAATACGGAACCGCAGTAGCTCGTCAATTTGAAAGCCAGGGCTCATTTACTACGGCTAGCTCAATCGCAATTACTCGTTCGCGCGATAAACTTAGAGCTTATCAAATACTTGCAAAAGCCGGAGTCGCTATCCCAAAAACCGTTATCGCCCGAGAGACCGCAAACTTTGAAGACGTTATTTCACTAGCCGGTGGAACTCCGCTTATTATCAAAGTTGCTCGTGGCACGCACGGTAATGGAGTTGTGCTGGCGGAAACCCCGAAAGCAGCCAAGGCTGTAATGCAGGCATTCTATGTTGAGGGTGTGAGTTTTATGGTTCAGGAATTTGTCGAAGAATCGGCCGGCCAGGACATTCGTGCCCTAGTAGTTGGTAGCCGGGTAGTTGCCAGTATTAAAAGGCAGAGCCTAGACGATGATTTTCGCAGCAACACTCATCAAGGCGGTTTTGGTCAAGCAGTTAAACTGACGGAAGATGAAGCAAAAACTGCCGTAAAAGCTGCTAAAGCCATGGGTCTGCCAATTTGCGGTGTCGATATGATGCGTAGTAATCGTGGACCACTAGTACTAGAAGTTAATTCGTCTGCCAGTATTAAAACACCTGAACTGGTTACAAAACGCGATGTAGCTACGAAAATCATTGAATACATTGAGAACAACGCTAAAAGGCGCAACAAAAAAGACAAAGTCGGCGCATAGCCAATCAGTACTGCTATAATATGCTTATGATATTTCACAGGCAGTCTATGTCGGGAAATCTAAGCACAACGTTGATTATTTCTGGTGTGGTTCTAATTGTCGGCTTTACCTTTTTAACTGTATTTTTACCTATGATAACTCGACCTCAAACCAAGTTGTGGTTAGGAGATGGGATATATAATATTAAAATCGCTTCGACCGAGGCGTCACGGACCAAGGGCTTATCCGGCCAAACGGACCTAGCTTCGGACCAAGCGCTACTAATGGTCTTTCCAAAGGAAGACTATTGGGGGATTTGGATGAAGGATATGAATTTTCCAATCGATATCGTCTGGCTGAACAAAGCGAAACAAGTTATTTATATAGTCAAGAACGCACCTATCGACGACCAAACTACGATTTACCAACCAAAGTCGCCGGCATTATATGTCGTAGAGTTGCCAGCCGGGACGACGACTAGCGAGTCAATCTCACTAAACAAATTTGCCAGTTTTCAAGGCAATATAACGGGGGTGAACTAATGGGTGTCCTACTAGTTTACTTGGCGGTTGCAGTTATTTTGTTTATCGCGGCATTTATTACGAGAAGGCGGTTCGGGCTGCTGGGGTTAGCCCTAGCGGCCGGATCGTTACTTAATGGAATTTGGGGCTATGAAGCCGGCCTGGTGGCGGGTGTTTTTAACGCTCCGACGACGCCAGTTGCGAATGCCGCGATTTCCTGTATAGTCATTCTCTTGCCAGCCGTTCTTTTGCTATTTCATGGTGACAAATACAAGTCATTGATTGGCAGGGTTATTGGTGCGCTTCTATTTACGCTTCTAGCGATGGCCTTTTTAATCGAACCGCTGTCGCATGCGCTGATCTTGCAAGGTTTCGGGTCGGATGTCTATAGTTGGTTAGCAAATAATAGTATGTCAGTAATTGGCGTTGGTCTAATACTAGCAATTATTGATTTATTCTTAACTCGGCCCGGTCATGAACATAGCGACCATCACAAGAAGCATTGACAAACCACCTCTATTAATGGTACATTTTTATGAGTGACGTCGGGCTATGGGACCATAGCTCAGCTGGTTAGAGCACCTGCCTTTTAAGCAGGGTGTCGTGGGTTCAAGTCCCACTGGTCCCTCCAAATTAAATAATCTATCTATTCGATAGATTATTTAATTTTGATAAGGTATGGGGTTTCGAATATAATTCAAATAACAAAAAGCTTGTTGCTAAATAACAAACAAATTGTTATACTTATTACATGACAACATTAAGTATCTCACTAGATGACAAACTTAAAAAAGTAATAGATCAATTCTCTGAAGAGGATGGCGTTTCTAGAAGTGTCGTGATACGTCGTTTGCTCAACCAAGCCACATGGGAAAGAACCTGGAAGGATATGAGCACGCAAGTTCGTGAAAAGCTAGACGAGCTAAACCTCAACAACGTAGATGAAATAGAAGATTATTTGGGATGAATCCTATCCGAGTAGTATTAGACACCAATGTCTATATTTCGGCCGCCCTAAACCCCGACAGCCTGCTATATCGTCTGGTCGAGGACTCAACATCTCAAAATTTGGCCGAGTATTATACATCTCCGGAAATAATAGCAGAGCTGCAAGATAAACTTGAAAATAAATTTCACTTCGATCGAAAGACTGTCGTACGCTGGATTAATCGACTAGAACAGTCGGTAAATGTAATTCGTCCTCAGAAAAAACTTGCAATAGTAAAAGCTGATCCTGATGATAATAAAATTTTGGAATGCGCTGCCGAATGCCAAGCAGATTTAATTATTAGCGCAGATAAACACCTCGTCTCGATGAAGATATATGAAAATACAAAAATAATACAACCAAGCTCATTAAAGTATATTTTCCCCCAGCTAAAAAAACCGCGCGAATAATTGCAAAGCTCAAACAAGAGTGGAATTTGGTTATGTATAAACAATGTGGTGCGTAATCGCTAATTTCGCGGTTGGGCTTTGTTTAACGAAGTGTGTTCGTGTCTAATGACACTAATCTGTTATAATAGTGCTAAATATGAAATATTGAGTTCTGGAGGCATACTAAATGTCAGGACATAGCAAATGGTCAACAATCAAACGCGAAAAAGGGGCTAAAGACGCCAAGCGCGGTGCTGTTTTTACAAGAATCGGAAATATGATCGCTATTGCTGCGCGCGCCGGAACTGATCCAAATATGAATTCAACACTAGCTATGGCTATTGAGAAAGCCAAGCAGGCTAATATGCCGGCTGTAAACATACAAAGGGCGATTGATCGGGCTGCGGATAAAAACGCTGCGGTGCTAGAAGAAATTACATACGAAGGTATGGGCCCAGGTGGCGTTGGCATTATTATCGAAACTGCCACCGATAACAAAAACCGTACATTTCCAGAAGTTAAGAACGCACTATTTAAAAATGGCGGCCGAATTGCCGATGCCGGCAGCGTGATGTTTCAGTTTACTAGAAAAGGCGTTATTCGTGTCGCTCAAACTAATGAAGACGCTCTGCTAGCGGTACTAGACGCAGGCGCCGAAGATGCTATCGAAGAAGACGGAGAACTTACGGTTTATACGGAACTAAAGGACCTTGCTAAAGTTCGGGCTGGGATTATCAAGTCGGGATTAACTGTGACCAACGCTGAACTCCAATACGTTCCGAATAATTTAGTAGAAGTCGGGGATATTGAGACCGCGAATAAGGTTATTAAAGTATTAGATGCTCTAGACGATCTAGACGACGTCGTTAATATTCATAGCAACGCAGATATAACCGTCGATTTACCTGAATAGTCTAAATAGCATATACTGAACCTATGAGAATTATTGGCATAGACCCAGGGACCGGCATATTAGGATTCGGGGTTATTGACGTCGTTGACACGAAAATGAAACTGGTTGATGCCGGAGTAATAACAACCCCAGCACACACCTCGCTGGACGTCCGCCTGGAAGATATCTTTGATAGCCTAACGGAAATAATTGCCGCAACGAAGCCAGAAGTCATGTCGATTGAAAAACTTTTCTTCGCCCAAAACGTAACAACTGCCATGAGCGTTTCGCATGCTAGGGGGGTTGCAATGTTGGCGGGTCGAAAGGCTGGTTTACCTATTGCTGAATATACGCCACTACAGATTAAGCAAACCGTCACTGGATACGGCAAAGCCGAAAAAAAGCAAGTTCAAGAAATGGTTCGAATTCAACTGGGACTTGCTAAAATACCACAACCGGACGATTGTGCCGATGCGCTGGCAGCTGCAATTACCCATTATCTTATGACTCGAGTATAATAGACGCATGATAGCACACGTTTCCGGGGAAGTAGTAGAAAAATTCGGCTCGTCAGTTATTGTTGATGTTCATGGAATCGGCTATGAAGTTCAACTAGCAGCTGGTGATTTTGATAACACCGCAATTGAATCCAACGTCAAATTTTATACATATCATCACATCCGCGAACAATCTCAAGAGTTATTCGGGTTTTCATCGTTAATTGCAAAAAAATTATTTGAACTATTAATTACCGTGCAGGGAGTTGGTCCAAAAGCAGCGCTAGCTATTTTATCACTTGGAAATACCGAATCGGTTCGTAATGCCATTGCTAGTAGCGACGCCGTATACATCACTAGGGCATCCGGAATCGGTAAAAAAACTGCGGAGCGTGTAGTTGTTGACTTATCCGATAAGGTTGGACATGCAATCAGGTCCGACGTAGATATTATTGGCCTGTCTAGCTATATTCCAGGAAAAGACGAAGCTCTAGAAGCATTGATGGCGCTAGGCTACAATTTAAGCGACGCCACGAAAGCTTTAGAAGGTATCTCGACCGAGCTTTCGACTTCAGATCGTGTGACCCAGGCGCTTAGGAGCAAAGTATAATGGCTATTGAAAGAATAACTGACGCAACTATCAGCCTAGAAGACGCTGACGAGCAGAAAATTGAAATAAGCCTACGTCCGAAATCTTTCAAAGAATATGTCGGACAGGACAGATTAAAGAGTAATTTAAAACTAGCGATTGACGCTGCTAAAAAGCGCCACGAGCCGATTGACCACGTTCTGCTTTACGGGCCTCCAGGACTGGGAAAGACAACAATGGCCACGGTTATTGCTAATGAAATGGGGGCGAATATTCGCGTCACAGCTGGCTCGGCAATCGAAAGAGCCGGGGACTTAGCTAGTCTGCTAACTAATCTTTCTGATGGCGACGTACTATTTATTGATGAAATACACCGATTAGGTAGAGCCGTTGAAGAAGTTCTATATAGCGCTATGGAAGATTACAAGCTGGATATTATGATCGGCAAGGGCCCAGGTGCTCGTAGTGTTAGATTGGATTTACCTAAGTTTACGGTAATTGGGGCGACCACCCGTACCGGAGCATTGACGGCGCCACTTCGCGACCGTTTTGGAATTATACATCGGCTAGAATTTTATTCAACCGACGAAATCTCGCGCATCATCGAGCGAGCCGCTAAAATACTGGATAGTAAAATCAGTCCCGATGCGGCACAAATGTTATCTATGAGGGCTCGTCTAACGCCACGTATTGCTAACCGGTTGTTAAAGCGGGTTCGTGATTACGCCGATGTAAATGGTGATGGAATTATTGACGTTAAAACGACCGAATCAGCTTTGAAGCTACTAGAAGTTGATGAATTGGGGCTAGACCCGGGCGATAGAAATTTGCTAATTAGTATCATTGAAAATTATGGCTCAAACCCAGTCGGGTTAAATACGATTGCGGCGCTGACGGGTGACGAAGCGACAACAATAGAAGACTTCTATGAGCCGTATCTTCTGCAAATTGGTTTTATTGAGCGTACGCCGCGTGGACGCAGAGTAACGACAAAGGCATCCAAGCATGTTGGTAGGGACTTAGGTCTAATAAAAGGTCAGCAAAAACTAGTTTAATTATTGGTTGCGGCTGTTTTTAATATAATCAGCTTCGTTTGTCAGTGTAGCTTTTAGGGTGTAGCTCTTACATTGGTTGTTTACACAGTTATATGGTGAATACGTATAAGCGCTACCGGCCGTGTCAATCTTTTTACCACTAGGGTCGGTAAAAAGGGCGGGATCAACTGACGGTAAATTAGTGCTACTAATCGATTGCGGGTAATATTTATTTGCCGGATAGAAAACATTTTCAAGGCTGTAATACATGGCGTTAATCGCGGTCTTTTTGGTATTGTCTTGGGCTATAACTTCTATGTTATTTTTTTGAACAAAGAAGATGATGCTAGCTACAATAAGGAGTAAGACTATAAGAACCAACTCAATAACGGTAAAACCACCAGATTTCTTTTTCATTCCAGCTATCATTATACTTGATTTACACGAAATCGAGTATGGCAAATTATATCCTATCAAAGTATAATTAGAGTATATAAAAGAGGGGAGCATATGACAGCAAAGAAGGCCGAGAAGTCAGAGTTGGGCGAAAAACCAACTGCAATTGAAGGGAAATTAAAAGCCCTGGGCTTAGCTCAGGAACAAATTAATAAGCAGTTTGGTGACGGGGCAATTCGTCGGCTCGGTGATACTAAAACTGTCGACGTTGAACTTTTTGGTAGCGGGTCTTTATCACTTGATTTAGCGCTAGGCGGCGGTTATCCCAAAGGACGGATTCTAGAAATATATGGACCCGAATCGTCCGGTAAAACGACATTGGCTCTACACGCAATCGCTGAAGTCCAGAAAAAAGGCGGTACGGCTGCGTTTATCGATGCTGAGCACGCACTTGATCCAGCCTACGCCAGGAAGCTTGGTGTTGATACCGATAACCTACTGGTTTCGCAACCTGATAACGGCGAACAGGCACTGGAAATTGCTGAAACGTTGGTCCGTTCAAACGCGGTTGATATTGTGGTAGTCGACTCAGTTGCGGCTTTGGTTCCACAAGCCGAGATTGATGGCGACATGGGTGATAGCCATATGGGCCTGCAGGCTCGTTTGATGAGCCAAGCCCTGAGGAAGCTGACAGGCATAATTAGTAAGAGTCGAACGACAGTCTTATTCATTAACCAAATCCGCATGAAGATCGGCGTTATGTTTGGCAATCCCGAAACTACGACTGGCGGCAATGCCCTGAAATTCTATACGTCAGTCCGACTAGATATTCGTCGAACCGGACAGATCAAATCAGGCGAAGAGGTTATTGGCAATCGAACCAAAGTCAAGGTTGTTAAAAATAAAATCGCACCACCATTTAGGGTTGCTGAATTCGACATCATGTATAACGAAGGCATAAGCAAAGAAGGCGATGTCTTGGATCTAGCAGTTCAACACGAAATAGTTGGTAAGTCCGGAGCCTGGTTCGACTATAAGGAAGAAAAAATCGGTCAAGGACGCGAAGCGACTAAAGAATATTTCAGAAAAAATCCAAAGGTTCTGTCTGAAATCGAATCCAAAGTTCGTGAGAAAGTTGCGAAAGAAGCCGAGTAATAAATCCGAGGGGCTAACATGAAGATCACATCCATTAAACCTCAACAACGCGACAAAGACCGCGTTAATATTTCAGTGGATGGAAAATACCGATTCAGTCTTGATACCTATCAGCTGGTTGAGCTCGGCATGAAAGTTGGTAAAGAATATAGTGAAAACGAATTAGCTGCGCTAGAGCAAGAAAGTGAATTCGGTAAAGTCTACGAGCGCGCCTTAGAGTATAGCCTTATACGACCACACAGTGCGCGTGAAATGCAGCAGTATCTCTACAAAAAAACCAGACCAAAACGCGACAGAAATGGCGAACTAAAGCCGGGCGTGACGCCGGAGATAACTGCACGCGTTTTTGAGAGACTAACCGAACGAGGCTACATTGACGACAATAAATTCGCTCGGTTTTGGATTGAAAACAGATTCGTGAATAAAGGCGTTAGTAAACGAAAGCTTCGTTCAGAACTAATGGTAAAAGGCATAAATAGCACAATTATCCATCAGCTGTTAAATGAGACTGATCGTAATGACGCGGACGAATTAAAAAAGATTGTTGCTAAAAAACGCGCAAACTATCCTGATGATAAAAAATTTATCGCATACCTGGCCAACTTAGGCTTTGATTACGACGAGATAAAACAGGCGATTAGCAATAGTACTGACTAATCTAAATTCGTTAAGTCCACGTTACTGTTGTCTGGTCGCGGGGCTGGTGTTCGAAAAGGATTTATATAAGACAGTTGGGTAGCCGCGTTAACAGGTTCGAGTTTCTCAATCCCAGATCTAACAATAATCGTATCATTATTTATTTCTATAATTTGCGAACGGTTGATTAGTAGGGTGGTTTCAGTCAAGCTTTTTAACACTCCTCGACCGACACTAAGCTGTTCTATTATAAAACTAGCCACGTCCAGGTTGTAGTCGCTGACCTTACCGAGTCTGCGTTTGGATTCATCAATCACATTTAAACCTATTAGCTTGAATCCTAATTTATAGACTTTCTCGATGCTAATTACGTCACTAAGTCCCACAAACTCATCATTGCTGTCGACAATCATACCAACGTCACTCAGTTCGCGGACATCAGCAATACGTATAAATGACGGTCTTTCGGACAAGAGCGGACCATTTACCTCATATGCAATAATCCTTAGATTACTCGGGTCAATCACTGGAGTTTTGGTTGTAGCCAGTTGCGTTCCGGTTTGGAGACCCATAACCGGTGTACCTATTAATCTTGATCCTGGTAGTAACATACTACCAGTATAAGCGTTTTCAGCTCTATCGCCAACTATTCGTAGAAAGGATTGACCCTGTCGCCGGTCGGCAGGTTTTTATAGACCGTGTTACTACTGCTGGTCTCGAGGCTAGTTACCTGATTAATCGCCGATTGGTCGAATATCGTTGATGTAGTTTGGCTGGAACTGCTAGTTTTATAGGGTTGGGTAAGTATGTTATTGAGAATTAACACGGAAGCGCTTAGCCCGACCGATACTAAAATTACAAGTATCACAAAGTTATAGCGGACCAGTAGTCTGGTAAGCGATGTTAGTGGGTTTCCAATTGATTGTTGTTTCATAAGCTTACTTTGTATATACCTCTATGATCATTGGTTTTACGGTTACGCTTTGGCTAGTGGTACTACCAGTAATATCAATCCCAGTCAGTTTCATAAAAGGAGTGTTCGTTTCGGTCGCTCTGATGAATTCAAGGAGTCCATTAAAAGCAACCGGGTTATTTATGGTGACGCTAAAGAATTCCGGTGTCAATCCAACGACTGGCGTGGAGCCGGCATCAATTGTTGGAGCCTGCGTAGCACTTATATCGGAGATGGTAATCCCGGTTTTTGAGGCGTAATTATTTAAATCCTGTTTGACTGCGCCCTCATAGTTTTGCTTCGAATAAAACAACTGGGTTGCCTCGGTTGACACGGTTTTATGAGCATTGACGTCGTTTTGAAGCCTTATTAATTCGTTCGAACTAAGTGCTCCCGATACTGAGCTATAACTTTTTACTTTTATATTGTTCGCGTCCGTAAGTAGCCAGTTTTGAGCGAAATAAAATCCACCCACTAGGACTACAATTAGAATTACCATCAAGGAAATTAGTAGTATGCGTAAAGTTGATGCGCTGAAGTGAGTTTTGTTCATGGGCTTACCACCTTATTTACTGTAACGCTGAAACTAATTAGGTATGGGTAGGTCACATTAGGGCTTTGGCTGGCGGTTGTTGAAATCAGCTTGAAATTAGAGAAATCGCTTGACGCGCCGAAACTACTTTGTAATATCTTCGCCGCACTAGGGCTGGTTGCTAGTAGTTGCAGGCTTGTAGTTGTCCCGAACGAGCCATCGTTTAACGACAATGACATTAGGTCGGTTCCATCCGGCATAATAGCGGCGATTGTAGTAATAACTTTGCTGAAATCATTATTTTGCCCCAAAATAGTCTTGGCGTTGGCGAGGTTCGTCTTTATAGTATCAGCTTCGCTCTGTATGCTCGCAGAAGATTTATCTACGGTTGCCGATTTGGTTAATAACACAGTGTCATTAATAAAGAAATAGGTTATAAAACAGGCGATTGCCAAAAATCCTATGGCAATCCCTAGAACCACTATACTTCTTAGTAAAATCGTATTGATTCGTGCGTTACGAGTTTGCTGCTTGGTTTCGTATGGCAATAGATTAATCATTCCCAGATACTCCTCGGTTCAATGCTGGAAAGTCCGGCGACGGTTATGTAGCGCGGTCTAAACTGGCGAGCTGGTTCTGGTAGTTTGCCGAAGTCGAGTTTTTGCCACGGGCTGGCCACGCGCGCCGGCATGATTAGTTCGTTAGTGAAATATTCACCAATTCCGGGCATATTGCTGCCGCTACCGACAACCAATAATTGCTCTAGTTTGCGGTCATCGCGGATGCGTTCATTGTAATAACGCATTACCTTACTCGTTTCGATAATCATTTGTTTTAGGCTAGGCTCAATGGCATTTTTAATCTTTTCCTGTCTTGGTCCAGCGCTAAGCCCATTTAGCACTTTCAGCTGATGAGCGTTTTCAAGTGTGACGGCAAGTTTTTTTGCTATATCTAAAGTAAGGGTATTCCCGCCGACTGCAACTCCTCCGGTAACACGGATTTTACCACCGTCGAGAACGGCTATATCCGTCGTCGCTGGGCCGATGTCTACGATTACGCTGGGAAGTTGTCCATCCTCGGTTTGAGTTAACAGTCTGGCGACAGCACTCATACCCGGTTCAACAAGGCTTACTGATAAACCGGCACTTTCAGCTGCAGCTATACATTTATCGACAATCGTTCTCGGCACGGCACTCATCAGTACGGTAATTTCTTTCTTATTTTTTTCGATTACCTGGTAATCGATGTAGAGCATTGTAGCTGGGACGGGGACGTATTGATCAACCTCTAAATCGACCGCATCTTTTAGCTTTTTGGAAACACTAATCGGAAGGTTAAACGTTCTAGTGTAGGTGCGGTCGGTTGGTACGCTGATGGCAACGTGGTTACTAGGCAAAGAACCAACCAACTTTTCTTTGATAAGCGATTGAATATTATCTGACAGGTAGGTGCTATTACCCTCAAGAGATTCTTTCACTTTGTTAGGTTCGAGATCAATTGACCCATAACCTAGAACTAACCACCGCTTTATATCTACGGCCATAACTTTAACACCAGTATTACTGATATCCAGGCCAATTATCGGTTTGTCTGTATAAAATAGTTTCGTCATATGCCCACTAGTGAATTATACGACAATTATAGCATGAGGGTTTTGGGGTGTATATGCTTCTAGCGAACGTTTTGGGAAAGTTGGGCGATAGGTAGCATAACACTTAAAGCGATTAACCCTACCATTGATCCCATGATTATAATCATAATCGGCTCGACAATCGAACTAATACTGGCAATGGCGTCATCGACCTCTTCTTCGTAAAAGTCTGCCACTTTTACGAGAACCTTGTCGGTTTGACCGGTCTCTTCACCGACCAAAAGCATCTGCGATATGATTGACGGGAACAGCTTGTTGGCTTCCATAACGGACGACAGCGTCTTACCATTTTTAACTTGTTTCTCCGCCTCGACTAAAGCCTCTTCGTATACGGAGTTGCCGACAGCTCTGGATGTAACGGTTAGGGCTTCAAGGACTGCAACCCCGGCTTCAATAAGCGCCGAGAAGGTGCGGGCAAAATGGGCTACTGCAACTTTCATAACGATTGTATTAAACATAGGCAGCTTAAGTAGTAAGGAGTGGAACTGATACCTGCCTTTTTTTGTTTTTATATATTTCATAACACCGTAAACAACTGCACCAGAAATAATAATAATTAAGTACCAATAGTGAACAATAAATGAACTGATGCCTAACATGACAAGAGTGATAGCTGGCAGTTTTGCACCTGGACCACCGAGGTCGGTCATAATTTTACCAATTTGCGGAATAATGAAAATCATTAACCCAAAGAAAGCGGTGACGGTTATACATAACAAAACTACTGGGTATGCCATTGAGGCCTTAATCTTTTTACGCATCGTCATACTTTTTTCTTGCTGCGTTGCCAGACGTTGCAGAATCTCATCCAAAATACCGGCCGCTTCACCGGCACGAACCATATTGACATATATATCATTAAATGTGTTTGGATACTTCGCTAGGGCATCGCCGAAGGTCGAACCCGATTCAACACTTTGGATTACACCCAGTAGAATGCTTCTTAGTAGTGGGTTATCGGCAACGTGGTCAGACAGGGCCGTAAGCCCCCTTAGTAGCGGAACACCGGCGCTAATCATAGCACTGAGTTGGCGCGTAAACATGACCAATTGATCCGACTTGACCTTTTTGTGTCCAAACATACTCTTAGATTCAGATGTGGTAGCTTTTGGCTTGGTTTCACTAATACTAACCGGTCGAAGCCCTTGTTTCGTTAGCGCGTTAATAGCGGTGGCGCGGTCCGACTGGTCAACATTACCATTGATCGTTTGTCCCGCATCATTGACCGCAATGTATGAAAATATTGTCATATCAGTTCTTTGGTTACCCTCATTACCTCTTCAATAGTGGTTTCGCCACGTAAAGCTTTTACTAGCCCATCGATTTGCATGGTTAGCATACCTTCGGCCATAGCTTGTTCTCGTAGTTGGTTACTGGTGGCATTGGATACAATCAGCTTTTGTTCGGCAACAGTGTTGGTTAAAACCTCATATATACCGACCCGGCCTCGATATCCACCCAAAGCACCCTCCTCGTTGTCGTTTGGGTCTGCTCGCCATAGACTAATAATACCATGTTCGTCAGTACCCATGGGAGTGTCTCCACCAACTCCTTCGGATGCGGCCTTTTTCTCAAGCTCATGGATAAAGCTGAAATCTTGTCCTGGTTTTAAATTAAACATCTTTACGATCATCGCCACTTCAGCCTCGGTCGGTTTATAACTTTGTCTGGTTTCGTGCCGAACCCGGCGAACAAGTCTTTGGCCAACAACAACGCGAACGGTGCTAGCAATAAGGAATGGCTCAATCCCCATATCAAGGAGACGCGGCAAGCAGGTAGCGGCATCGTTGGTGTGAAGGGTGGTAAATACTAAATGGCCGGTCAAAGCCGCCTGGACGCCCAGGTCGGCGGTTTCGCTATCACGAACCTCACCAATCATGATAATGTCAGGGTCTTGCCTAAGCAGTGAACGCAGTCCATTGGCGAACGTCATACCGGCCTTGTCATTGGTTTGTGTCTGGTTAACCCCGAGTATTTTGTATTCAACCGGATCCTCGACTGTCGAAATATTTACCTTAGGAGTATTTAAGATTGTCAAAATACTAAACAGACTGGTCGATTTACCACTACCAGTAGGTCCGGTAATAAGTATCATGCCACTTGTTTCCGTTAAGGCCGAATTAATTGAAGCAAGCGGTTGTCCCCAATAGCCTAGGGATGCCAATGACACCGCTTGATTGGATTCGTCCAGAATACGCATGACAATCTTCTCGCCGTCGGAAACTGGCAGCGAGCTGACACGAAGGGCGTATTGTTTACCACCAACCTTAATCTTAAAACGCCCATCCTGTGGGACGCGTCGTTCATCAATCTTTAGATTGCTAAGAATTTTAATACGACTGATTAGAGCCATTTGCACATTGTGGGGTAATCGGTTTACCTCTTTTAGCACACCATCAATCCTATAGCGAATCTGAACAAAACCCTCGCGTGGTTCGATATGGACATCACTGGCATGCGAGCGGATAGCCGACTCTAAAAGCAGATTAATCGTTTGGGCAATAGGGGATTGTTCGCCGATATCTTGTTCGGTTACCTTTTCTTCCTCTTCGGTTTCATCAGCCCTTTGAATATCGATAACTTCTTCAAGTTCTTGGCTAACATCGCCACGATAAAGTTCCAGCATTGAAAGAATGTTGCTGTGCGGTGCAATGTAGATTTTAGTATTCGTGCCGATTTCTTTTTCAATAAAGTTGACCGCCGGGACATCGTCCGGGTCATCCATCGCCAGATTATTTGTTCCATCTTTATCAACCTTGAATAGAATCGCATTATACTGCCGGGCTATTCTTTCTGGTATTTTATTTAAAACATCAAAGGTTATGTCGTTGGACGATAGCTCTACATATGGTATTTGGGCATAATCGGAAAAAGCTTTGGCCAGTGTCTTATCGTCGATAATATCATTTTGGGTAGCAACGTCTTGTAGTGAGCGTTTCGAACGAGACGCCTCTTCCTTGAGGGCGCTAACTTGCTCTTCAGTAGCCACACCACTGCGTATGAGCAATTTCTTCATGGTTACATCAGGAATACGCATACTGCTTGTGCTCTATTGTAATCGACAGATTGAAAAAACACCAGTATCAGATGGTATAATGTTATTGATGATTAAAGAGGTAAAAAACGAAAACGAGACGAAATCCTTTGGACAGGCTATTGGCCTAGCTCTTGTCGGTGGGGAAGTTATTGAGCTGGTTGGTGATGTCGGTACTGGGAAAACAACTCTCGTAAAAGGGATTGCCGTCGGACTAGGAATCGACGAATACGTTCAAAGCCCAAGCTTTACGATTAATCGAGTCTATAAAGGGCGCGATGATTTGACTTTATCTCATTATGATTTTTATCGTCTTGATGATGCTGGGATTATGGCGAATGAACTTGGTGAAGAAATTGGCAAACCCGGCATTATTACGATTATAGAATGGGGTGGTGTCGTCGAGGGCGTATTGCCCACCGACAGACTGACAATCCTGATTACCTCGCCGTCCGAATTTGCCAGGAAATTTGAAATAACTGCGAGCGGCGAAAGCAGTCAAACCCTAGAGGGTAATATCGGATAAATGATTATACTACTAGATTCCAGTTCGGCTATTTGCAAAATTACGCTAATCGATGGCGATTGGCGTAAGGACTATAGTTGGGAGTCGGATAGAAATCTGGCCAAGTGGTTACTTGGCTATATTAAAAAGATATTGTCTGAGCACAATAAGACCTGGACCGACATTTCGGCTATAGGCGTACTTGAAGGTCCTGGCAGCTTTACTGGGCTTAGAATTGGGCTTACGGTAATGAATACCATTGCCGACGCGCAAAACATCCCGATTGTTAGCGGACGTGGCGATAATTGGCAGGATGAAGTTCTGACAAAACTAAAGGCCGGAAAGGACGAAAAAATCGTCTTACCATTTTACGATCGCGGCCCAAATATCACAAAACCACGAAAATAACTTGCGCACTTGACATAAAAAAGGCTAATATAGATACGAGTCCGTTTGGACTTTCTGAATATTTTTTTGAAACCTACGCCACTGGCTTATTGACTGCGAATACAACCATTTCTTATAAATTGTAGATAACATCACGAGCTGCAGGCGGGGAAGGAACGACCATGTTAGAGGTTATAATTGCCGTAATCGCGGTACTTGCTGGAGTTGGCGGTACTGTTGCTTACGAGAAAAACCGTCAATCAGGGGCTAAGGCTAGTATTGACAAAGAAATTGCAGCCGCCAAAGTTAAAGCCGGCGACATTTTATTAAAGGCCAAAGATGAGGCACTGTCGCTGGAAAACGAACGCCGCAGAGACTTTAAAAAGACAGAAGAAAGACTGTCCGAGCGCGAAGCTTCAATCGTTAAAAAGATTGATGAGCTGGACAAGCGTAGTGAAAAACTCCGTGCCGAAGAGAAAAACGTCGAAGGGCTTAAAGACGAAATTCGTGAAATTCGAGTAAAGCAGCAAGACAAGCTTGAGAAGGTTGCCAAGCTAACTAAGGCCGATGCAGCCGAGAAATTGATGCAAATGACCGAACGCGATATCAAACAAGACCTAATCGGTTTAGTAAATAAATTACAAAACGATGCCAAAGAAGAGGCCGAGGATATCGCTCAGACAATTCTAGTAACCGCTATGGAGCGCATGTCGTCAGAAGTGACCGCGGAACGCACAGTTACCGCTATCAAATTACCCGACGAAGAGATGAAGGGGCGGATAATTGGTAAAGAAGGCCGAAATATCCAAGCTTTTCAGCGGGCAACCGGCGTCGATATTTTAGTCGATGATACTCCAGGAATGATTATTCTAAGTTCATTTGATCCGGTCAGACGCCAAGTCGCCAGGATGAGCTTAGAGCTTCTGATGAAAGACGGTCGTATCCATCCGGGACGCATCGAAGAAGTTGTCGCCAAGGCTGAAACCGAGATCAATAAAGAAGTTAATCGAGCCGGTGAAGACGCTGCCCGTGAGGTTGGCGTTGTTGGTATTCCAAAAGAAATGCTACGACTGTTAGGCGAACTTAAATTCCGCACTAGCTATGGTCAAAATGTTTTACTGCATAGTGTCGAGATGGCACAGCTAGCTGGCTTGATTGCCGAAGAAATCGGTGCCGATGTTCGCATCACTAAAACCGCAACCCTACTGCACGATACCGGCAAAGCGGTCACTCACAAGATGGAAGGTAAGCACCACCATCTAGCAGCTGAGCTGGCGCGTAAATACGGTATGAGCGAAGAGATTGCCCATGCGATTGAAGCCCATCATGATGACGTCGAAGCCACGACCCCTGAAGCGTTAATCGTTCGAGTCGTTGACTCACTTTCAACTGCTCGTCCCGGTGCTCGCAATATCAGTGCTGAAAACTTCTCCGAACGAATGCGTGATTTAGAAAATATTGCAACTGGATTCAAAGGAATCGACAAAGCCTTTGCTATTAGTGCAGGCCGGGAGGTACGTGTCATCGTGCAGCCAAAAGAAATCGACGATCTTAGCGCTATTAAATTGGCTCGAGATATTGCCATCAAGATTGAAAGCACAATGCAATACCCTGGTACTATTAAAGTCAACGTTATCCGCGAAACCCGTGCAATTGAATTTGCAAAATAGGCTTACCTAAGTCAAGCGTTTATACTTGGCCACTTTCGATGCGCTAACTATCGTCTGGGTATTTTCGGTGAACCCCACTTTTAACATCTTTAATTTAACTTTTAAAACCCAACCGCATTAGACAATTAGGTAAAATTATTATAATATAGTTATATTACATCTTTGAGGCAGGCTTTAATATGTCAGAGAAAATTACTCCCAAAAATAACGAGGCAGGTAAATCTGAAAGCATACCAAGGATACATTGGGAAGAAATTCTTAACATGTACAGACGGGCTGCAAGAGGTGACAATAATGCCCGAAACGAAATTGTTCTACGATTAGCACAGGTTGCCGATTGCGAAATTGCAATCATGGGCGGAGTCAGCCCAGAAGATGAGCGTCAAGCTGCCTTGGTGTCTATAATCGAATCGGTCGACAAGCGTATAGCCTTCGAGCCCGATCCTAGCGATGACGTACAACTTTTTAGAAATCGTTTCGCCGGCATCCTTTACTATGGAATCAAGTCAGCTATCGCAGAGTCGCGCACAGATCAAGAACAAGAGTATACTTTGCCATTGAATGATATTTTGGGGTACGCAGCAGATGATGGCAGGCTGGACAAAATGAGCGATTTAGAAGCCATTCGGGATATGCTTGGTCGGCTTAAAGAGAAACAACGAGAAATACTATATGACCATTATGGTCTTGATGGACGCGACCCTAAAACGTATTTAGAAATTGGTTCAAAGCGTGGCGTGTCGAGATCCAGAGTTGACCAAGTTGCGCAACGCGCGCTAGCAATTTTATCCAGGGATCCGGATATTGATCTTTTCAAGGACTAAACTTGTCTATACGCTACTGCGATTATTGCTTATGTTTGATATAATTTAGCTAAGAACTAAACAGGGGATATATTAACTCCATGGCAAAAAAGAAATATCGATTAAGGCCAGAGGTTGCAGCTGCGTTTTCAGCGTTAGGGATTTTAGTTGTCGTAGGAACTATATGTTATCACTACATGGAGGGATGGACCTGGATAACGTCACTTTATTTTGTCGTTGCCACATTAACGACTGTCGGTTATGGCGATGTTCATCCGACCAATGACCTTGTTAGGTTATTTACGGTATTCTACATATTAATAGGGGTTTCCATAGCCGTGGCATCAATCACTGTCATCGGCAGCAGGTATCTAGATAAGCGCGGGGCTAGGTTTGAAGCCTCCCGGACCAATGGGACAGATAAGAATGACTAAGCCTCATATCCGTAAAGATTATTTTAAAAACGAATACGTTATAATTGCACCGAATCGTGCCAAACGGCCGCATAGGACGGGTAATATAGTCGAGACTGACGCGACCTGCCATTTTTGCCCACAGAACTTCAAAAACGAAACAATCACGTATCAAGACAATAATTATCATGGTGAGTGGGAGGTCGTTTCGGTCGTAAATAAATTTGCAGCTCTAACAGTAGATAACCCGAGCGCCTACGGCCAAACCGAAGTTATTATCGAAACGCGTAGGCACGGGCTGGATATAAATGATTTTTCAGTCGATCATATTGTCCGCATCTTCAATGCTTATACGGATAGATTCAATTACCTTCGGAATATGGACAGAATTAAACATGTGATTATTTTCAAGAATGAAGGCGGTAAGGCTGGCGCTTCGGTCTCACATTCTCACTCGCAGGTTTACGCATTACCACTGTTGCCTCCGAAAACCGAAAAGGAAGCCAGGGATTACAATAAGTATCGATTGGAAAATATGACTTGCCCGTACTGTGACATTATCAAAAAAGAATCGGGCAAAGGACGCGTTATATGGGAAGACGATCACCTGTTCGTATTAGCGCCATACGCCAGTATGGATCCATATGGTGCTTGGCTGATACCTAAACAGCACACTCGAACTATTGCGGATTTGACACGTCCTGAAAAAGAATCAATTGCAATTGCGCTCAAAATGATACTTGGTAAACTAGATGAATTCGGCATTTCGTATAATTATCTAATCGAAAATGCTGTTAATAACGAAGACTACCATATGCACATAAAGGTTTCTCCACGTCCGAACATTTGGGCCGGCTTAGAACTAGGCACTGGAATCATCATTAACCCAATCGAACCAGAATACGCCGCCAAGCTATACCGCGGTGAAGTAAAGATCGAGGAAGACCCGAAGTTCTAGGAATGAAAATAGTTTCATGTAACGTCAACGGAATCCGGGCGGCTTCTAAAAAAGGGTTGCTCGATTTTATTTCCGCTGAAAAACCGGACATTCTCTGTTTACAGGAAATTAAAGCCAATCGCGAGGATATTCCGAATGAATTACAAAATATCGACGGTTACCAGTTAGTTACGAACTGCGCCAACAAAAAAGGTTACAGTGGCGTTGCGGTTTATACGAAATCGGCTCCACTTTCTATTAATGAGAAACTTGGACTGGAGCGATTTGACTATGAAGGTAGAATCTTACAGTTGGAATACTCAGGTTTTGTACTGCTTAATATGTATTTCCCACACGGTGGTAGAAACAAGGAAAATTTAAAGTACAAGCTGGATGTCTATGACAAGTTTTTTGAAAGGTTGGATGAACTTAAAAACAAAAACATTATTATCATAGGGGATTTTAATATTGCCCATACAGAACAAGATTTGGCACGGCCGAAACAAAATAAAGACAACATCATGTTTACGCCGATTGAGCGCCAGCAGATTGATAAACTGCTTAGCCATGGGTTTGTCGATACATTTAGGATATTTAATAAGGAAAACGGAAATTATACCTGGTGGTCATACGCGTTTAATGCACGAACCAGGAATATGGGTTGGCGAATTGATTATTGTTTCGTGAGCAGTAGTATGAAAGCGAAAGTGCAAAGCGCAAAGATATTCGTAAACACCCCACAATTTTCAGATCATTGCGGGGTGGGAGTGGAACTAGGCCTAGCAAATTAAAAAGACCGCCACTTGAGCCGTCTTTTTAATTTGGTCGGGGTGAAAGGACTTAAACCTTCGACCTCCCGGTCCCAAACCGGGCGCGCTATCAACTGCGCCACACCCCGATGGTGCGCTACCTGATGGATTATACCGTATTTACAGCGTGATTTCCAGCGTTATATGATAAAATTGGATTAACTAATTATGTTTGGCAATATCTTTAAATCAAAG
>Ga0181520_10002241_pt1 | contig 36543 bp, 28 predicted proteins | sample PEATcosm2014_Bin_29_FD_132451 | JGI IMG/M metagenome (GOLD analysis project Ga0181520, IMG submission 132451) | Peatland microbial communities from MTU Mesocosm Facility, Houghton, MI, USA - PEATcosm2014_Bin02_30_metaG | ecosystem: Environmental > Terrestrial > Soil > Wetlands > Peat | place...
ATCTTGTGATACGGTCAGCCTCTGACAAGATTCCGGGCGCTTCATTTGCCGGTTGTCAAAGCGGCGTAGTAATGGTAGGTAATCGGCGGTAGTCGGGCCGTATTCAACGGTCAAACGACAGGCCGCCGGGGCTATGCGCTACGGGACTATCCGCCATGCCGTAATCCTCCAAATCCTATCAATCCTGTTCCCCTCGCCGTTCCCTGCCGCTACGCTTGCGGCAGTCCTACCTACAATCAGCGGACGGAGCCCACAGGTCGCACGACAAGCCGGATTCTATGATATACTTTATCTAGGGTCGCCCGATCAGCGCGCAAACGAGGTGGGCACAGTGATAACCCGCATCTATGCAGACAACTACAAGTGTCTGTCGAACTTCGAGTACAAGCCTGGCAAGAATCAGCTTCTCATGGGCTTAAACGGCAGTGGCAAGTCGACCGTGTTTGAGGTACTGCAGTTGCTAAGAGGCGCTGTGGCGGAGGGGGTTCCGGTCGATGACGACGATATGTTTGCAGCACATACCCTCACGCAATGGGATACGCGCGATGTCCAGTCGTTCGAACTAGAGGTGGAAGGCAATGGAGGGGCTTACCGATACGCCCTTAGCATCGAACACTACGACGAGCGGATGAACTGCCATGTTTCGGACGAGCGCTTGGATTTCCGTGAAACCCCCGAGGACGCCTGGCAGCCGCTCTTCCTGATGCACCTTGGCGAGGGTACGCTGTACCGGGATGACCACAGTGAAGGACCTCGCGTACTCATGGATCGGACACGCTCCGGCGTCGCGTTTGTGCCGCTGCGACCTGACAACAGGCGACTCGCTTGGTTCAGGGAGTGGCTCTCTCAAGTGCTATACATCCAGCTCAACCCGATGGACATGCCCGCCAGAAGTGAGGGGGAGAACCAGTTCCCTGACCAGACGCTCAGCAATTTCACCTCATGGTACCGACATCTGGTACAGGAGTTCCCGCAACTGCAGGGACAACTGCTCGACCTTCTGAGGCAAGTGCTGGGCCCGGAGTTCGCGGGCTTGAGTCTGCGTGGCAAAGACATCCCGGACCTTAGATGGCTGCGGGCCGAGTTTCGCGGAGAGAATGGAAAGCTTGTGTGGTTCTCGTTCGATGAGTTGTCGGACGGACAGAGGGCTCTGATCGCATTGTATGTAATCGCCGTGTACTTCCGGGAAGCAGGCACGGGCGACATCGGAGGCGTGACCCTGTGCATCGATGAGCCCGAGAACTACGTCGCGCTCGCTGAGCTTCAGCCTTGGATACTCGAAGTCGAAGAGGCCGTAGAGAACGGCAGCTCCCAGCTTCTCGTCGCATCGCATCACCCGGAGTTCATCGATCATTACGCCGGGATGGACGCTCGCCAGTTGATCCGTAGTGCCGTCGGCCCCACGCGCATCGAGCCGTTCCGGGTCGAATCCGATGATCCGATCCGTGCGTCCGAGTACGTAGCAAGGGGGTGGACCGATGCCTCGTAACGTGATTCTCATTGTCCTATGCGAGGACCCTCAGCACCAGAGTTTCTGCGTCAGTCTGCTGCGTAAAATGGGCTTCAATAACCACAACCTCGATCTCCATGTGGCCCCCAAGGGCAGAGGGGCGGCTGATGGCTTCGTTCTTAGCGAGTTCCAGCGACTGGTCAAGGCCCAACGCAAGAGATCGGGCAAAGCCAAGACCGGGTTGCTTACCATGGTCGATGCTGACATTCGTGAAGTGAATGCTGTCGCGGCCAACTTTGACGGAAAGCTAGACAGTAAGCGAGGGCCGAAAGAACACATTGCTGTGTTCATCCCAAAGCGTAACATCGGGACATGGGTCCGGTGCCTCGGCGAGAGGAGAGCCGTCGACGAGGCCACTGACTACGGCCGTTGGTCAAAGGACAGCGATTGCCACCCGGCCGTCGATCATTTCCTCGAACTCGCCCGAACGCAGGCAAGTCAAGTACCCGATGACTGCCCACCGTCCGTGAAGCGCAGCCTCGAGGAGTATCCCCGGATCGCACGCCTGCGCGAATAGGACAGCCTCGCCCTACCCTTTCAGCGGATACCGCCCAAACTCGTGGCAGGTCTCGTAGAACGCCAGGATGTTCTCCTCCGGCGTCACCGGCACGATCTCCGATGACGATCCGATGAACAGCCCGCCGCCATGTCCCGCGGCCCGGATGACGGCTTTCGTGCCCTCGCGAACGTCTTCGACGCTCCCCAGTGGCAGAAGCTGTGAGCAGTCCACGCCGCCGACCATGATGCAGTTTCTCCCCCATCGCCGCTTCATCTCAGCGATGTCGTTGCCCGCCAGCGGCTCGATGGGGTTGATCCCCGAGACCCCGGCTTCGATCAGCTTGTCCATGATCCCCATGACGTACCCGTCGGTGTGGAAGATGACCTTGATGTCCGCGTTATTCAGCGGCTCGCAGACGCGCGCAAGTTGCGGGAAGAACAGCTCATCCATGACAGCATGCGAGAACATCGTGCGGTCCTTATAGGCGATGTCGTCTCCAATAAAGTAGAACGGGCACAACTGCGCTTCCGAGTATGCCCTGGCGCGCAGAACCGCGCCCTCATTCATGCGATTGATGATCCGTTCCACCTCGTCGTGGGCGTCATACAGGGCCATCGAGAACACCTGCAGGCCCATCAATCCATACGTGCCGTGGAAGCCCATGCCGCCCCCGGGGACGTACAGCGTCGTCGGCGCGAAGGCCTCGCGCACCCCGAGGTACCAGGCGACCTCATTCCACACCTGCTCCTCGGTGGGCAGCCCGGGGTCGTAGCTGCGAATGTCCTCCAGCGACTTCAGCGGGTAGTGCGTCACCCACACGGTCTTCCCGGAGGTCTTCCAGCCGGTCGACTCGTTCGCCCCCGCCTCGCCGTCGGAGTCCGGCGGTCGGGGCAAATAGATGCTGCGGCACAGGTCGATCTCCAGGCTGTTGAAGACCTTTGCCGTCGCCATAGTGGGATCGGTCTCCCCGGGCGCGAACCGCTGGTAGATCGGCCAGGAATCGATGAAATCCCAGATCGGAACACGATCAGGTTCCAGGAAGCTCGCGGCGAGCATGATGCGCTCGTAGACAGTCGGGTCAAGCACCGCTTCGGCCGGCGGGGCGGCAAGGGCGAGGGTTTTGGGGTCGAGAGTTGACTCTGTCATGGTGATATGCCATAATCCTTTATGGTAAAGGAATCTACTCTCTATACTGGTTGTTTTGCCAGCATAGGCAGGTGAACGAGATGGCAACACATGTGTCAAAAGTCACTGTCCAATTGCAGCCTGCCCTGATAGAGCAGATGCACACGGCCATTGCGGCGGGGCAAGCCGCCTCTCAACGCGCGATCATTGAGCAAGCGCTCGCGCGATACCTCCATGCCTTGGAGCGTGAACGCATGGCCGCCGAATGGGCCCAAGCCGTATCCGATCCGCTGTTTCGGGCTGACTGCGAGGAGATCGCACGAGACTTCGCCGCTCTCGATGCGGAAGCCGCCAGGAGGATTGACGATGGCCATTGAACAGTGGGAAATCTACCAGGCAGACCTCGACCCGACACGTGGCCACGAGCAGCGAGGAGAAAGGCCAGTCCTGATACTCTCCAGTGAACCGTTCAACCGCAGATCCATCATGGTAATCGTGGCTCCGCTGACGACATTGAAGCCCGGCAGGAAGCTCTATCCGGCGGAGGCGTTCATCCCGGCGGGAGCGGCCGGGCAGCCGGAGGGATCGCTGGTTCTCATCCACCAGATGAGATCACTTGACCTGACACGGCTGGGCAAGCGCTACGGACGGCTTACAGACCCGGACCTGCGGACGCAGGTGAGTAAGGCCCTCGACTTCGCACTTGGTGACGCATTCCAGTAGGCCCTGGTTGGTGTTCGCGGGCTTTAGGCGTCTCGGTCGCTTGGAGGGATGCCGGGGGGCCACGACGAATCCCCTCGCCACTACCGCCTCTGCATACGGGAGACCCACATGCGCGCGCGCTGCTGCTTTCTCGCTCTCTTTCTTGTCCTCCCCCTCCTCGGCTGCGGACACCGCCAGCCTGCAGATCAGGGCGCGACTCCTCCCGCTGCCGGGGAGAAGAAGCTGACCCTTTGGTCGATCTGGAACACCGAGCCGCGCCAGTCCGCGCTGGCCGAAATCGTCAAGAGCTTTGAGGCCGCCAACCCGGGCGTGAAGATCGAGGTCAGCACTTACGAGCCGGATCAGTACAAGACCAGTATCCGCGTTGCCCTTGGCTCCCAGCAGCCGCCCGACATCTACTTTGTCTGGAGCGGCGAGAAGATGCTCAAGAGCTTCATTCGCGGCGGGAACGTGCTGGACATCACCAAGTACCTCGACGCCGACAGCGCCGCCTGGCGCAACCGCATTCCGGCGGCGTCTTTGGCCCCGTATGCGGTGGGCGACAAGGTCTACGGGGTCCCGTACCTGCTGCAGTGCACCTTCTTCTTCTACAATAAGGCGATCTTCAATAAGTACAGCATCGCGATCCCCAAGACCTGGGACGAGTTGACCGCCGCCTGCGAGAAGCTCAAGGCCGCCGGGGTCACGCCCATCGCCCTCGGCAATGCGGAGCGCTGGCCCGCGCATCACTACCCCAACGTGCTGGCCCAGCGACTGATCGGCAAGGCCGCCACCGAGGCGCAGTTCGACCCTACCGGCCCCGGCGACTATGCCGATCCCGCCTGGGTGAAGGCCCTGGACATGTTCAAGGCCTTCGCCGACAAGGGCTATTTCAATCCAAGCCCCAACAGCGTCGCCCGCAACAACGCCCGCGTACTGTTCTACAGCGGCAAGACCGCGATGTTCTACACCGGCACCTGGGACTTCGCGCGGCTCGGGCAGGGCAGTGAGGCCCCTAAGGAATTCTGGGACAACTGGGACTTCTTCAACTTCCCGACGGTCGCAGGCGGCAAGGGCGAGCAGGATGCCCTCGCCGGCTCACCGGACGGATATGTGATCTCCGCGAAGACGCAGCACCCCGACGAGGCCGCCAAGTTCCTCGCCTACATGGACACTGTCGACGTGGCGAAGCAGTTCGTCGCCAAGTGCCACGAACTGGTGCAGGTGAAGGGCGCGGTCACAAAGGAGAACTCGAACGCTGCGCTGCAGAAGTACGCTGAGATGGTAGCGAATGCGAAGACGATCTGCCCGTGGATGGACACGATGATGGAGGGTTCGGTGGCGGATGCTTACATGAACGGGGTGCAGGGGCTGCTGGCGGGTCAGCAGACGCCGGAGCAGGTGATGGAGGCGGTGAGGGCGCGGCAGGCTGAGGTGAAGAAGGGGTTGTAACGTCGGAGAGAGAGCTGGCGATGCGCTAAGTGAGGCATGGGGATGTAAGGCACAACGACCACACGAGCCAGGTGCAGCACAGGACGCCGCTAGACGACTGACAGGTCGCGCCGGCAGCAGAAGGGGGCAAATGGCCATGACGAACCACGCGGATGACTATCAGGAGACATGGGATCGCCTTCACTCGGAGCGCGAGCAGCTGCGGGACCTCTTGTCGTGTGAGATCAGTGGGCTGAGGAGGTTCTACTTCCTACTGGAGGGCGCGGGCCAGATCAGCGATGCTCTGCACAGTGGAGTGCTCGGGGCGCTGCATCGAGAGGGCTATGCTGGTGTAAAGACGCAGTATCCGTCCCCGAGCGCGCTCAAGTCGCCCAAGCAGCTCCACGTCTGGCAACTGCACTGGCTTGCTTCTGAGATCGCAGCTCCATCGGTGTCCGCGTCCGCTGCGCCACTGCCGCATGTCTTCCACACGGTCGAGCTCACTGTGTCGGTTGACGCGGCCGCCAGACGGATCAACACCGAGTTCTTCTCGCTGAATCCAAGTCCACGCCCGTCGGATGGGGTGCCTGAGGAGCAGCCGGTAGACGACCGAGAGAAGGTCCATGTGGTGTGGAAAGTCCCACACGACGATCGCGACGGACTGGAACTCGTGTACCTCGGGGTAGGCACGAACGAGCCGTATGGGCGCGACCACCCACACCGGGATCGCGCGGCAGGCGGTGGGCGGCCACGCTTCTACATCTATGACCATGACCGTGGCCTTGAGCGGTCGCATTGCGTCACATGGCGCGACGGCCCTGTGTTCAACTGGCAGTGGGACGCGGAGCAGTACCGCCCTCTGCGGTGTGCTGCGGGTACCGAGGTGACCTTCGTCGACCTGGCTGGCGTATCACGTCTGTGTCTTTCAGACCCGCACGTCGTTGCTAACGCCATCTCGGCAGGTAGGACGCCGGATGCGCTGTACCGTGAGTGGGCATGTGGGGTCGAGGCTCCCGGCTTCCCAGGTCACATGATCGCGGAGGTTGCGCCGGACCTGGCGTCGCTTTCCGCCGAGTGCTTGGCCTCCTTCCAGAGCCAGTTCGGCTTGCGGATCGCGACCGTTCACGATGCCATCGAGCGCGCTTGCCCGGCCACCGCACCCGACTGGCGCGCGTTTGTCGCTCGCATGAAAGACGACTATCACGCAGCCTTCGTGGCGCATTGCATGCCCGATGACATTACCACATCGGCATCCTGTTTGTACTATCAAGGTCAGTTACCATTCACCCGAGCCAACAACCTTCGTCTGGGAGTACACGTGGCAACCGCCTCTGAGTACGGTGACACGTACGGTCGACTCCTCCGCCACTGCCGTGATGTTGTAAACGGCCACGCCAAAGGCTTCAACTGGCCGGACTGGAGTGCGTTGTGGGGGTCTAGCCATGATGTCACAAGCGAATGCTAGGAGCGAGCAAATGGGAGGCGCACCCGTTGGTAAGATACATGGCCACACCGCCCTCATCACCGGCGCAGGGCGCGGGATTGGCCGCGCGCTTTGCGTCGCTTTCGCTAATGAGGGCTGCAGCATCGTCGCAGCTTCACGCACGGCGGCCAGTCTCGAAGAAACCGCCGAGCTTTGCCGCGCCGCTGGGGTCGAAGTGCTGCCTGTCGTCGCCGATGTTTCGAGCGAAGCCGATGTCGCCGCCCTCTTCGCCTCCGCAAACGAGCGCTTCGGACAGGTCGATATCCTCGTCAACAACGCTGGCATCCTGAAGCTCGCGCCCCTCGCGGAGACCGACGTGGAGGACTTCGACCGCCTGATGGCCGTCAACTTCCGAGGCACATTGCTGTGCATCAAGGCCGTGCTGCCGCAGATGATGGAACGCAAGTCGGGCACGATCATCAACATCGCCAGCAATGCCGGGACGAAGGCCATTGTCAACCAAAGCGCCTACTGCGCCTCGAAGCACGCCGTCGTCGGGCTGTCGAAGACACTGTCTCTGGAGATGCGCGATTACAACGTCCGCGTATCGGCGATCTGTCCCGGCGGCGTCGCGACCGACATGACGCTCAACGACCGGCCCGACTGGTCGCCGGACGACCTGATGGGGCCGGAGGATGTAGCCGAGATGGCCGTCTTCGTCGCGAAAATGTCGCCGCGCATGGCGATGGATCAGGTCGTACTGCGCCGCTGGCCGGCGAATCCGTAGTGACGGCGAGCGATGAGCGCTGAATGATGAACGATGAACGGAACGGCGAACGACTACGGCGCGCCGCCCAGCGAACGCAGGCGAGGCGCAATGGCTTGGCGCGTCCTGTCATAGCGTCGGCTTGCGCGGCGCTGTTGGCTTGCCTGGCCGCCTCGGCAGTTCGGGCGCAAGACGATGAAGCGCTGAACGCTCTCCGGCGCGGGCTTCGCGTGCTGGGCTTCCAGAGCAGCCCCGCGCCGGTCACGTCGCGCCGGGCCGACTTCCGCATCGTCTCCGCCGTGCAGGACTGGGCGAAGGCGACCCCGGACCTTTGCTGCCACACCCTCACCCCTATTCGCATCGGTACTCAAAGCTTCAAGAAAGGCATCGGCGCGCACGCCAACGGGCGTATCGTGGTCGAACTCGTGCGCCCGTACAAGGCCTTCCGCGCCGCCGTGGGCATTGACAACAACGCGGACACCGGCGGCATTAGAGGCTCGGCGGTGTTCATCGTCAAGACCGACGGCGTCGAGCGGGTGCGCACCCCTATCTGTCGCGGCGGCGAGGAGCCTCGCGCGGTGGAGGTCGATCTCCGTGGCGTGCGGCAACTGGAACTCATCGTCACCGACGCCGGTGACGGCATCTCCTACGACCAGTCCGACTGGGCCGACGCCCAGTTGGTAACTGACGACGGCAAACCGGAATATGTCGGCGATGCGCTGTCGGCGGGTTTTGCGCCCCCCTACTTCAGCGCTCCGTTCACGACCTTCCAGTGCGATGGCAAGCCCTGTTGGCAAGTCTTCGCCGGGTGGCAGCGCACCGAAGCGGCCCCGCGTCCGGTTCGCGGCGGCACGCGCTACGAGCAGACCTGGCGCGACCCGCAAAGCGGCTTCGAGGCAACACTGCATGCCGTCCTGTACGACCGGCTTGCAGGCCTCGAGATTGGTTGGCATCTGGCGCATCACGGGCAGGCCCCCGGCCCGCTCATCACCGACCTGCTCTCCGTGGATGTCCATGCACCGTCGAGCGAGGGCAGAGGAGCGCTGATCTCGTGCTCCGGCGGGCTGACCGGCGATTTCAGGAACGCCCCCGAGCGTCTGGGCTTCGAACTGTCCCGTGCGCCGTTGGGCGAGAAGACCCTGGGCGTGAATGGCGGGCGCTCCAGCAACGGCGACCTGCCCTTCTTCATGCTCCGCGACGGGCCGAGCGGCTGGGGCCTCGCGGCGGGGCTTGGCTGGTCGGGGCAGTGGAGTGCCACCGCGCGGTTCGACAAAGCGAAGAGCGAGGCGGCGCTGCAAGCCGGGATGCAGCCGGTGCATTTCCGGCTCGCCCCCGAGCAGAGCCTCGCCCTGCCGACCGCCCTGTTGATCCCGTTCCGCGGCTCGGATGCGGTGGGGGCGAACTGCCTCCGGCGGCTCCTGCGGGGCAGCTATCAGGCGTTGCTTGGCGGCAAGCCCTGCCCGCCGCCGGTCTCGTTCAACTCGTGGTTCACATTCGACAACCGGGTCGACGCGGCCCTGCTGTGCGAGTTGGCGGACGCCGCGGCTCCGCTCGGCATCGAGTACTTCTGCCTGGATTCGGGCTGGTTCGACGGCGACTTCCCGGCGGGGGTGGGCAACTGGACCGTGAGCCGGGCCAAGTTCCCGAATGGGCTGAAGGCCGTCGCCGACCATGTGCATTCCAGGGGGATGAAGTTCGGCCTGTGGTTCGAGCCGGAGCGTGTCGCCGCCGGCACCCGCTGGGCGAAGGAACACCCGGACCTGGTGCTGGGCGACCTGCTGGACCTGGGCAAGCCCGAGGCGCAGGAACTCGTGCTGAGAATGGTCGATGACCTCGTCTCCAAGATCGGCGTGGACTGGATCCGGTACGACTTCAACACCGATCCGCTGGGGGCGTGGACGAACGCAGAGGGCCCGGAGCAAAAAGGCCTGCGGCAGATCATGCACATCAACGGCCTATACCGGGTGTGGGATGAACTCATGCGGCGGCATCCGAATCTGCTCATCGAGCAGTGCTCCAGCGGGGGGCGGCGCATCGATCTGGAGACGATCCGGCGGGGGCACACCTTCTGGAAGAGCGATGACACCTACAACCAGCCACTGATGCGCTTCCACGAGACCGGCGCCAACTTCTTCCTGCCGGGCGGGCTGCTGAACACCAACCTGTGCCAGTGGCGCTCGCAGGGCGAGATCGCGGCGCTTTTCGCCGGGCCGCTGGGCTTTGGACTCGACTTCCGCAAGCTGAGCGACACGCAGAAGAAGGCCACCGCCCAGACGATCGCGCAATATAAGCGGCTGCGGGAGTTCATCGACGGGGACTACTACCCGCTGTTCCCGCAATCCACGAGCGACCAGACCTGGAACGGGTGGGAGTTCATCGCGCCCGACCGGCAGGAGGGCTTCTTCGCAGCCTACCGCCCGGCAAGCTCGCCGTATGGCGCGGCGCTGGCGAAGCTGAGCGGGCTGGATGAAGGGACCACGTACCGGCTTGTCGAAGTCCTGACCGACAGGACGGCCTCGGTCAGCGGCAAGCAGCTTGCGGCCGGGTGGTCGCTGAACCTGGCGCCCGACGAGGCGCAAGTCTGGCGCTTCGCCAGAAAATGAGAGACGTGAGGCCGGAGGGGCGCGTTTCCCGCACGGACATACTGCATGTGAGATCCTCCCGCACCGCCTACTTCATGGCTGCACCGGCATTGCTGGTCTTCGGGTTCTACGTCATCTACCCGATCCTGCATACCTGCGTGCTGTCGGCGTATTCGTGGGATGCGGCCGGGCCGCAGAAGCGCTATCTCGGCCTCGCGAACTACACCGCCCTCGCGCATGACCCCTTCTTCGGCATCGCGTTGAAGAACAACGTGCTGTTCATCGTGCTGTCGCTGATCGTGCAGCTTCCGCTGGCGTTCCTGCTTGCGGTGGCCGCCGGGTCGGCGTTGCGCCGGCACCGGGCGATCCGCACCGCGTTCTTTGCGCCCTTCATCATGCCGATTGTCGCCGTGGGCCTCATCTGGCAGCTTATCTTCGAGCCGAACTTCGGCGCGCTGAATACGCTGCTAAGAATGGCGCACCTACCGCAGTTCGCGCACGGCTGGCTGGGCGATCCGCCGGGGCTGGCGATCTGGTCGATCATCGCGGTCAGCAACTGGCGCTTCGTCGGCTATCACATGATGATCTTGTTGGCCGGCTTGCAGGCAATCCCGGAGGAATTCTACGAGGCCGCGCGGCTCGACGGATGCACCGGCTCGCAGGTCTTCCGGCACGTCACCGTGCCGCTGATGAGGCGCGTCGTACTCGTCGATGCGCTGCTCATCGCCGTCGGCTCGATCAAGATCTTCGACCTCGTCCAGGTGATGACCGGCGGCGGGCCGAACCATGCCTCCGAGGTCCTGGCGACATACATGTACCGGACCGCTTTCACCGAGGGGCGCATGGGCTACGCGGCGGCGATTGCGGTGGTCATGCTAGTGCTGACGCTGATCGCGACGGTGGTGTATGTGAGGGTGACGCGAGGCGAGGAGGTGGGGGAACTGTGACGGGACCTCACCCCCCTACCCCCCTCTCCATAAATGGAGAGGGGGAAACGGCGCACGGCAAGCAGCGCCTGCCATACAGCCACGCTCGATGGAGGGAAACCGGGAGAATCACGGCGGACCTCCCTCTTATCCTGCTTGCCGTCCTGTTCGTCCTCCCCGTCGTGTGGGGACTGGTGGCGTCGGTGAAGCCGGCGGATGAGCTACAGTTCAAGCCGTGGTCGCTGCCGAGTCGGATTGTGTGGCACAACTACGTGGATGCCTGGCATGGGCGGATCGGGCAGTATCTGCTGAACAGCGCCGTCATCACGCTGGTGTCGGTAGTCGTCATCATCGCGCTTTCGGCTCCGGCGGCGTATTCGTTCGCCCGGCTGAAGTTCCGGGGCAGCGCGGCGATGTTCCTGTTCCTGCTGGGGGGGCTTCTCATCCCGGTTCACGCGGTGCTGATCCCGCTGTACCAGGTCAATGAGGCGCTCTGGCCGAGAGACTGGGCGCTTCGTGAGTGGCTGTCGATCATCGGCCCGTACATCGCGTTCGGCCTGCCCCTCACGGTGCTTCTGCTGCGGGCGTACTTCGTCAGCATCCCGAAGGAGCTGGCCGACGCCGCGTCCATCGACGGAGCCGGGCACCTGCGCACGCTCTGGAGCGTGTTCCTCCCCGTGGCGCGCCCGGCGGTGGCGACGGTGGCGATCTTCCAGGCGGCGTGGATCTGGAATGAGCTGCCGTTCGCGATGGTCTTCATCAAGACCCCCGCGCTGCGGACCCTGCCTCTCGGCCTGTTGAGCTTCCAGGGGGAGCACGCGACCGAGTGGCAGGTCGTGATGGCAGGCGTCTGCACCTCGATCATCCCGCTGCTAATTCTCTACTTCGTCTTCCAGAAGCATATCATCAAGGGGCTTACAGCGGGGGCGGTCAAGTAGAGAGGCGCGAGGCGGTAGCGCCACCCTAGCCATGTGGCAGCGCGGTTCACCGCGCGAGTCAGGCCGCGACGCGTGGGCGTAACGCTCGCCGCAGACGACTTGAGGGAACATGATAGGCAGAGCGCTCTTCGGCGCGAGCTTGGCGCGATAAATCGCGCCGCCACATGCTCGGAGGAGGTGGGCGCTAGAGCCAAGGTGCGGGGTGCCCGCCGAAGGCGGGTGGGGACCCCGCGCCGTCTGGGCAGCCACCCGCCGGTGCATAAAGCGCGACGCTCCGCGCGGCTACCGGAACAGCCGGAAGCGACGTGGATTCAGGCCCGCGGCAACGATCAGGTCCGAGGCTTGCCGGATCAGGACTTCCGAGGCGCCGGCGGCCGACATTTCCTGCAGGTATCCACTGACGGCCCTCGGCCTGGGATTGTCCGTCAGCGCCCAGACCGCCAGTTGCGCCGCCGGCCTCGGAGTCGTGGAGATCGCGGGCAAACATGCCAGGCGCGCGAGGCGGCTATCCGGGCAGACCACCGGGGTCATCACGTCCGTCACTGTCGCAGGCGGCAAGCCCAGGTTCGTGCAGGCGGTCGGGATGGTCACCTGCGCGATAGCCACGTTGGTCAGGTCGATGCTCAACGTCCCGAGCGTGTTCTGCCCCTGCCGCCCCCCGGCCTGCGCCAGAAACTGCGTGCCGCCGTCAATCTGAACGATAAGCGGGTCGGTGCCGATCCTGCTGACCACCCCTGCCACCGCACTGTCGCCCGCTCCCTTAAACTCCGCCCACAGGTCCCCGCTCTCCAGTCCGGCGAGCAATGTGACCGTTTTCGGCGGGTCACCGAAAGCAGCCACCGTCGCCAGCAACAGTGCCAGGATCGCAGTTACCATGATGAGAGAACGCATTCCTGTCACCTCCCACAGCATCAAACGCCGCTCAAGTGTGCGCGACCGCAACCTTCTCATAATAGACGAATCATCGCCTAACGAGGTGCAATCACGTTTGCACGGCCTCCACACCTATCCGCCGGCAGACCCCGGCGATGGGGCACGCCGCGCACCGGGGCCGAGCCGGGCGGCAGGTGTCCCTGCCGTGAGCGATCAGGTTCACGTGCATCCGGTAGTGAAGTTTCCCGGGGATGAGTTTGCCGAGGACCTCGTGCGCGCGCTCGGCATTGCAGCCCGGCTCCAGCCAGCCAATGCGCTTCGCGACCCGCAGGATGTGCGTATCGACGGGGAATACGTGGCGGCCGAGGTCGAACAGGAGGACGCAGGCGGCGGTCTTGGGGCCGACGCCTTTGAACCGGGCGAGGTAATGCCAGGCAGCTTCATCGGGCATATCAGCGAGAAAGTCGAGCGAGAAATCGCCGCGTTCCTGCCGGATTTGGCTCAATATGGCCTGGATGCGGGCGGCTTTCAGGCGGGCGAGGCCGCCGCTGCGGATTGCGTCCTCGAGGTCGGCCACCGGCGCGACCGCCACGTCTTCCCATCGTGGAAAACGAAGCACCAGGCTCTCGAAAGCCCGGTGCGAGTTCGCGTCCGTGGTGTTCTGCGACAGGATCGTGCGCACGAGACCGTCGAGGACCGTGCCGTGGCGGGCGACGTCGGACCTGTCAGCGTGCTGGATCGCGGCGGCCTGCTCGCGACATCCGTAGACCCTCGTGAGGGCGCGATCCACGGTGAGGACCTCGTCGAGCAGGCCGTCGTTCGATGCGTCAGCTCGCCGGCTTGAGCCTGGGCCTCGTGTCATCTTTCTTCGGGGCCGGAATGGTCTGGTCGGTGGCGCCGCCGGCGGCGTTGCGGGCCCGCACGACGATTGCCTTGACATCCTTGCCGATCGGCGGTGTGGTGAATGTGAAGGTCTCGTAGCGGCTGTCGAACAGGCCGTCGACAGGCTGTGCGCTGTACCACGTATCCTGGCCGTCGAAGCGCCATTGCACCCCGGCGATCCGGGTCAACGAGTCCATCGCGCGGCCTGAGATCGTCAGCGGCTTGTCGGCCTCGAGCTGTGTCGGCGCGTCGTCGATGCGCAAATCCGGCGGCGTGTTATCGACGACCACCAGGCGCTCCGGCGTCTCGTCCGTGAGAGCCCCGACGGCATTGCTCGGGGCGTCGGTGACCGACACCTTGATGCGATACACGCCGTCCGGCAGCTTCGAGGTATCCCACTTGTAGCTGTCGGTGGTCAGGTTGGCCTTCAGCGGCTGCCAGGAGGTGTCCCCGGGTTTCTGCATATACACCGTGGCCAGCAGACTGTCGCCGTCCGGATCACTTGCCTTCCACTTGAGTTCGAGTTCCTTGCGAACCGCCTGCATCTGATCGGGAGCCGTGAGGGAAACCGTGGGCTTCTGATTCTCGGGCAGGTACGAAACCATCACTCGGTCGACGGTCGGGATCGCCGGGCCGGCGGACTTGTGCAACTGGAGACGATACTGCAGGAAGCGTCCCGGGGCGCTGTCCACGCGGTCCTCGCCGGGGCGGGAGTAGTCGCGCGACCAGACGGTCCAGCTTCCGTCGTCGGGATCGTTGCTGTTCCCGGAGCGGGTTGAGACCTTCACTGAAGTCCCGTCCGGCACGTTCGCGCGCCAGTCGGCGATGCCCCATTTGGACACGCGCTTGGCGTCCAGCACCGACGATTTGAGGACGCCGTCCGCTGGTTTATCGTTGTGGGCGCACAGCAGAACACCCGGGTTTACGGTGCCGGCGAAGATGCTGCCTTTGCCGTCGGGGCACAAGCAGGTGATGAATGCGGCTTCCTTATCATCGTGTAAGGTGGCGGTGCGGTCATTGCCAAGAAAGGTGACGATGCGCCCGTCATCGCCTGTGCCGCCATACAGGACGCCCTTCTCCCAGGCTAGAGACATGATGGCCTGCTTGTCGTCATCGTAGACCTTCTCCGAGGAGCCGTCACTGCGGATCTCGTAGATCGCGCCCTTGGGAGCGACGGCCGCGTAGACCTTGTCCTTGCCATCGGTGGCGAGAGAGGTGATGTTGCCCTCTCCGGCGTCGAACACGGCCTCGAGCCGGCGGTCGGCTGTTACCCGGTAGACGACGCCCTTCTCCGAGGTCCCGGCGTACAGGACGCCGCCGCACATCGTCAGTGAGGTGACATGAGTCTGATTGGTCGCGGCGAGCGGCTTGCAGGCCCCTGCGGCGGAGATCGAGTAGATGCGGCCTTTGGGGCCGGTGCCGGCGTAGAGACCGCCTTTGCCGTCGGGGCACAACGCCCAGACATAGGAGGCGGGGGTCTTGCACAGCAGCTTGCCCTCACCGGCGGGGGTGATGCGGAAGACCTTCCCGTCAGGGGCGGTGCCGGCGACGATGCTGCCGTCAGCGTCGACGACGAGGGAGTGCACGCCAAACTCGCCGGTGTCGTACAACAGCGCGAGCTTGCCGTCCACATATTTATAAACTTTGCCTGGGCCACCCGTGCCGACGTAGATGTCGCCGGCGGGGCTTGCGGCCACCGACCAGACATAGAGCTGCTCGGCGTGAGCCACGTGTTCCCACTGCGGCGTCAGGGCGAGGGTGCCGTCGCTTATGACGGCGACTCCCGTGGCCTCGCCGGTGGCGAAGTCATCTTTGGAATCCTGGGTCCAGGTCTGGGGTTGGCGGCTGACCGGGCCCTTGTCATCCTTCGTCTTGTCGTCCGCCTTCGCATCGTCAGAATCATCGGCGGAGGCGTCAGTCCTCTTGCCGGAGGCAGCCGCGGTGGCGGGAGTGTGAGACCGCGCGACGCGCGCGCCCGGGGTGTCGGTGGCGTTGGAATCGGCGTCATCGGAAAGATCGGAGTCGGCCGTGTCAGCCCCGAAGCGGGCGGCGCGGGCCGATGGACTTGCCCCGCCGACGGCCGGTGTGGCGCCGGCGCGAGGCATGAAGGCGGAAGCCGCCCACCACAGGCCCCTGGGCACGCCGGTCGAAACTGCGGGCGTTAGGTCGTCGTCGCCGGCGGTGTTCGCCGATGCCTCTTCCTTATCGCCCTCCTTGGTGGCCTTGGGCGGGCTGGCGGGGGCGCCCTTCGCGCCTTCGCGGTTCGCGGTAGCGATAGAGAAAACTTCGTGCCCAACCAGCACCCAATCAGTGTCAACGACCTTGGACAGCTCCGACTTCCCCCGCGTGAGGTCGGTGCGGGGCGACTGCTCGAGTATGGTCTCAATCGCGGCGGGCAGTTGCATCAGATGCGTGCCGCCGACGGAAAGCCCGGTCGTAGGAAGGCCGGTGGCGACGAAGAGCTGGGTGTTGTGCTCCTGGGCTTCGACCAGCTTGATGACGTCCTTGAGGCATTCAAAATCGGGCAGGAGGCAGCCGAGGCGGGCACGCAGAAGCATCGACTCCGAGCCGGCGGATACCCCGACTCTCATATTGCCCTTGGGCAAGTCGATGGGCAGATCGAGCTTGACGATCTTCTCCACCGGGCCCTTGCCCTCGGGGCGGATGACGACATGGAGGGTCAGCTTCTCCCCCGCTCTGGCAACGTTCTCCTCCGCATAGACCTTCTCGATGAGAGCAACGTCGTGCTTGGTATTCAGTGAAGCGTCAAATGTCATGCGCTTGATCTTCTGCGGGGTGAAGCGGTTGTCAGTCAGCAGTTCCACGGCGTCGCCGACCTCACTCACCGCGGTCTGCGCCGCCTGGCCCGAGTGGAAGAAGCGGTTCTCGCGAACGATCCGGTCACCATTCTCGCCCTCTACGCGGAACTTGACCAGGGCCGTGCCCTCGTCGGCGGTGTTGAAGGTTGACTCCAGCGCCGAAGCAGCGGCGCTCATCGCCAGATCGCCCGCAAGAGTGCGCTCGCTGGTCACATCGACATGGAAAGCGCGGGTGATGCCGCGGGTCTCATCGGTGATGTGGATGTCGACGGGCACCGTCGGGGCGGTCTTGCCGATCTCGCCGCCGATAGACCAGGGGTTGTCGCTTTCCAGCGTGCCGACGGTTGTCATCGCGGCGCCAAGCTTGTTGGAGCGCTGATAGCTGGGGACGAAGTCGTAGATCCAGGCAGTGCCCAGCGGCATGGCGACCTTGCCCATCTCCATCATTGGGTGGCCGAAGGCGAGGATGCGGTCGCCGTCGCGATAGGTGACTGTCCCGATGCCGGCGGCTTCGAAATCGCCGGACATGAGCCGCACCGCGACCGCCGCGCCGGGGACAAGCTCCGCGGGAACGGGGTCCTTCTTCGCGCCCGGCCCGTCGAGGGGCTCGATCCCATGGGGCGAGAGGAGCTTCTTGAGAATGCCGCGCCCCGTCGCCGTCATGCCGCTGCAATAGACAAGCGGCGCCACAGGGTACATGTTGATCGTGTGGCTGTCGGCGAACGGAGAAGCGCCCACCGCCGATGTCAGACGAACCGAAGTGATTTGGCGCCCGGCCAGCGACACCGGCTCGCACGCAATGGAGCGGCTATCGGGGGCCGCCGCGGCCTTGGTCGCCGCCGGGGCGCCCTCGAAGCCCTCCAACATGGAGTCGATAGTCGTAATGCCGGCGATAGGCTCTTTGGTAAAGCCCCAGCCGTAGGCGATAGCGCCGATGAGCTTGCCGTCGATATAGACGGGACTGCCGCTCATGCCGCCGATGATGCCGCTTTGCCGCTCGACACAGGGGCCGTCGATAACGCGGGCGAGAATCATGTCCTTGCCCAGGTTCCCCTGCTCCTGCACGCCGAGGATCTCAAGATGGAACTCCGATATCGTCGTTCCCTGGAAGACCGTGCGGGCGACGGCTTTCATCCCCCGCGTGATCTGGGAAGACGGCATCATCGTCTTCGCATCGAAGAAGCGTGAAGCCGCTTGAAGCGACCCCACTGACCACAGCGACAACAACACCCCAACGACACACACACGCACGTAGCGACTCATCGTCCACAGCCTCTCAAATTGCCTTCGCCGTTGGCACAGCGTCCAGCGTATTGCGCTCGTGTTCGAGCGTTGCGCTCACAGGGGAGCGCCGAGTTCTGCGCTCTGCGCAGAGGCAAGCAGGGGGAAACCGATGGCTTCGCGACGCTCCACATGGGCTTTGGCGACGCGACGAGCCATGTTGCGGACTCGCAGGATCATGCCGGGGCGCTCGGTGATGCTGACAGCGCCCCTGGCATCGAGGAGATTGAAGGTATGTGAGCATTTGAGCACGTAATCGTAGGCAGGAAGCGGAAGCTCGGCGTCGATGAGTGCGTAGGCTTCCTTCTCGAACAGCTCGAACAGCGTCCACAGCATGTCGACGTTCGCGTGTTCGAAGTTGTGATGGGAATACTGACGTTCTTCCTCATAACGCAGTTCCCCGTACCCCACCGTGTCCGACCACATCATCTTGCGGTAGTCGTCAACATCCTGCAAATACATGCACAAACGCTCGGGGCCGTAGGTGATCTCGACCGAGACCGGCGAGCACGACAGGCCGCCGACTTGCTGGAAATAAGTGAACTGCGTGACTTCCATGCCGTCGAGCCAGACCTCCCAGCCGACGCCGGATGCGCCAAGAGTGGGCGACTCCCAGTCATCTTCGACGAAGCGCACGTCGTGCTCGCGAAGGTCGAGGCCGAGGGCCCGCAGGCTCTCCAGGTATCGCTCCTGGATGTCGTCGGGCGAGGGCTTCATAATGACCTGGAACTGGTAGTATTTCTGGAACCGATTGGGGTTCTCGCCATAGCGACCGTCGGTCGGCCGACGGCTGGGCTGAACGTAGGCCACATTCCACGGCTCGGGGCCAAGGGAACGCAGAAAGGTCTCCGGCGACATCGTGCCGGCGCCCATTTCGACATCGTACGGCTGTGCAATTGTGCAGCCCTGATTGGCCCAATACCGGGTCAGGGCGGAGATGAGGTTCTGGAAGGTCATGTTTGATACCTCGATGCAGGCGTTGGCTGGTGGGCTTTCGCCGACATCATACAATATAAAGCGCAACGAGGAGAACTGGTTCCCGTAGGGAACGGTAAGTCGATGCTGAACGCTAAACGCTGAACGCTGAACGCAGAATCGACGGCAAAGAAACGGCAATAACGGCAAAGACAGCAACGACATCGCTCCGTGTGGCCCGCCGATGCGGCCAACTCTCTCGTAGTCCCGCCCTTCCGTCGGCTGCGCCGCAATGCAGGAAAAGTAGGGGGGACGCGGTGAATCATCCAGGGCCCAGTCGAAATCTGGGGCGAAAAGAGCGCCGATTGGGGCGAGCGGCGATGGAACACAATCCGGCGCAATGAGACGGGGGTTCCCCATTATGGCTGATTTTGAGAAAGAACGCGACATCGTCATCGGGTTGGTACGCCAGGGGACGTTGAGCAAGCAGCAGGCTCAGGCCGCATACGAGGCCGCGAAGCAGAATGGCGGCTCGCTTCTGGAAGCCGTCGTGGGGATGGGGTTTGCAGTGCAGGAGGAGGTGGACGAGCTTCTCCGCCGCCCACCTGGGGAGGCGATGTCGCTGCGGCAGGTTGAGGTCGATACCGGGGTGGCTTATGGCATCAGCCGCGAGCTGGCCGAGAGGACACGCGCGGTGCCGTTCCGGCGACGCGGTGACACCGTGGAAGTCGCGATGGCCGATCCAGAGGACCTGCACGCGCTGGATGAGGTGGCGCGGGCGCTCAAATGCCGCATCCGGGCTATCCGCGCCTCGGAGGCGGACATCGCCTGGGCCATCGAGACCTACTGGAGCCAGGAGACGACCAAGGACCTCGACGGCGAGTACGGGACCTCGCTCGACGGGCTCGTCGAGGGCGTCGACAGCATCGCCCGGCTGATGGACGCGCAGCCGATCGTGCGCCTGGCGAGCGTACTGGTCTCCGAGGCCGTTCGGCGACGCGCCAGCGACATCCACCTCGAGCCCCAGCGCCAGGGCCTCATCGTGCGCTACCGGATCGACGGGGTGCTGGAAAAGCAAATGCAGATCGACGAGGCCATCAAGCCCGCGTTGGTCTCGCGGCTGAAAATCATGGCGGACATGGACATCGGAGAGTCTCGCCTGCCCCAGGACGGCCGCTTCACCACCACCGTCGATAAGCGCCGGATAGATGTGCGCGCCTCCTCGCGGCCCACGATCTTCGGCGAGAAGCTGGTGCTGCGCATTCTGGACAAGTCGCAGGTATTCGTGAACATGGACCAGTTGGGACTGCCCAACTACATCGCCCAGGCGATGGGCGCAGTCCTGCATGTGTCGCGCGGGCTGATCGCCTGCGTCGGCCCTACCGGCTCGGGCAAGACGACCACCCTGTACGCCGCGCTGCACACTCTGCGGAACGAGGGATCGAACATCGAGGCCATCGAGGACCCGGTGGAGTACCAGCTCACCGGGGTGAATCAGGCCTACGTGCGCCCGGACATCGGGCTGACCTTCCCCGAACATCTCAGGGCGATCCTGCGCCAGGACCCGGACGTGATCCTCATCGGCGAAGTGCGCGACGCCGAGACGGCCGACATGGCCTTCCGGGCGGCGCTCACCGGCCACCTGGTCCTCACCACCCTGCACGCCAATGACGCCCCCTCGGCGCTGGTCCGCTGCCAGGAGATGAAGATCGAGCCGTACCTGGTGGCCTCGGCCTTGCGCTGCTTGATCGCCCAGCGCCTCGCCCGGCGGGTATGCGCCAACTGCCGGGTCGAGTATGCGGCCCAGGAGGTCGTCGGGGAAGTGCCATTCCTGGCGGAGCTTCTCGAGAGCCGGCAGATCGCGTCGCTGTACCGCGGGAAGGGGTGCGAAGAGTGCCGGGGCACGGGCTTCCGCGGCCGCGTCGGGCTGTACGAGATGCTGCGGATGACGCCGAGGCTGCGGGCGATGGTGCTTGCCGGGACCACCGAGGAACAGGCGCGAGCGGTGGCAATTGAGGAGGGGATGGAGCCGATGGAACACGATGCCTTGCAGAAGCTGAGAGCAGGTGTCACCGGGATCGAAAGCCTCCTCTCGATCTACGCCGACCGCATGACCGAGTACGGCGACCAACTGGCGGCACTGCTGCGAAAGCGCTGAGGAGCAGGGTTCAGGAACGGCAGGTTTCAGGTTTTGGGGACGGCAGGGACGGCAGGGACGGCAGGAACGGCGGGAACAGTAGGCCGCGGGGACGGCGGCGGCGGACCACGCGGGTCTTGTGGCGGATCGTGCAGAGTGATGCCCAGAGCTGATGGGGGCCGTTCGGTCGTTCTTGCCGTTTTTCGCCGTTTTGCCGTTGATTCTGCGTTCAGCGTTTTGCGTTCAGCGTTTTCCGTTCCTTGCGTCTGGCGGGGCATTGTGGTATACTCCGGCTCCCGTGGCATAGGTTGCCGGGAACGGCAACCGCGCTCTGTCGTATCGGGCCTGCTCGATGCGATCCGATCCCCGAAGCGGGACGCGAGACTATGCGCCTTCCGTAGGCGCAACCAAAGGAAGTGATGTGGCAAAAGCCCGGGGGGAAGGACCTCGCACGGGGATCGCACTTGCACACACGATTCCGTCCGCGCGGCGTTCTTGGACAACCGGCCCATTGCAGGACCAGTCGTCCCCCGTCCACTCTTACCCCGGCTTCGAGGCCTCCCAAGCCAAAGAAGCCCTGGCGCGTAGCACACCTGACTCGCGGGAACGTCGCCAGACGTTGTCCCCGCGGCAGTAACACTCCCCCGTCCATCTCCCCTATCGCACTGTCACACACAGGCGCCACTGCGCCCGTCGCTGCCCACCCACCTGGCATTACGCCCAGGCGTCGGTGTGTCGCCCGGACCGGTCGGGATACCCGTACCTCCGCGGCAGACAGGCAGGGACACAAAGCTCAGGCATCATGGCGTCATCCTGCAGGCCGACACATCACCCAAGGAGATCATGAATCTTAGCATACAGCCAAGACGCACAGCCATCACCGGCCTCACGGCTTTGTTCGCGATGTGGCTCACCGCCACACCCGCTTTCTTCGGCCACGTCGGGGCGTCCAGTCGCGCCGAGGGCCTCAGCCCTGCGGCAGCGCCCGCTCAGTCGGCCGCCAGAGCCATCGTGGCGCTACCCGAGCAACTCTGGCCCAAGCCCGTCATCTCCAACCACCCCGTGCTCCCCTTCCTCCGCAAGCTCGTCAACGGCGATTTCGGGCCGCAGCCGGCCTGGAAGCTGCCGATGCTCCTGCATGCGCTTACTCAGAAGCCGGGAGACGCCGTCATCACCGCTTACTGCGAGGAAGACAACGACGGCGGCGGCTGCTATACGCGCTGGGGCACTCACGTGCGCCGGGGCATCTGCGCAGCGGATGCGCGCTATTTCGGGCCGGGTAGTGTGGTGTGGATCGGCGACCCGATCAATGAGAGCCTTATTGTCGAAGACACCGGAAGCGCCATCAAGGGCCCCAACCGCTTCGATGTGTGTGTGAGCGGCCACCATGCCCTGTGCGACGAGATCGGCAGGCGCCATACGTCGTACATCGTGCTGTACCGGGTCCCGCCGAAGAGCAACTGGGGCGATAAGCCATCCGGCTGGGAGCCACCCGTCCTTAGCCTGAAGCTCGCCGCCAACGTCAGCGAGTAAACGGTCGCTCGACTCCTTCAGGTAGTTCACAAAGACGCCGGCCCAGCGAGGTCGGCGTCTGCGTTTTCGCCCGACGATCAGCCGCATACGCGAAAGGTGCAACCGCCGGACGCGTCGAACAGCATCGGCAAGCCGGGGCGACTTGGCCACGGCAGCAACGCCGCTCGCGGTGACGAGCGCTCCGAACGAGAAGAGCAGGTGAGGATCATGCCGATTGTCGACATTCGCGGTCAGTCGATACGCCGGGGTGGACAGGAACTGGTCAGCCACCTGGAGAGCTTCCAGCTCGATCTCAAGTTCTCTGCGGGCGTTTGGTTTTTCGCCCCCGGCGGAGGGCGCTTCCATGACCGCTACGTGCCCCGCAAATCCATGGAACAGATACTCGACGAGGCTGCGGCTCTCAAAGACCACGGTCTGGCGGCGCTGGAGGCCCATTACCCCGCCGAGGTGAACGAGGATAACCTCGACCTGTGGAAGGGCTTCCTCAAGGACAGCGGTATTCGGCTCGTTACACTCGTGCCGGGGCTGTTCTTCGACGCTCAGTTCGAGTTCGGCTCGCTGTCGTCCCCGGTCAAGGAAGCGCGCGAGGCCGCGATCTCCCGCACCAAGCGAACGCTGGAACTTAACCTGGAACTGGGCACCGACTTTGCGATTGTCTGGCCGGGGATCGATGGCTATGAGTTGAGCTTCGGGCAAAACCACATCGCCGCGCGAGACCGCTTCGCCGACGGCCTCGCCGAGGCGATGGACGCCGTGCCAGGCGTACGCATCTGCATCGAGCCGAAGCCATACGAGCCCCGCGCCAACATCCTCTACGGGACGACCCCCGAAGCGCTGCTCCTGTGCGAGAAGGTCGAGCAGCGGCTGGGCAACAAGGCCAACCGGGCGATCCTCGCCGAGGGCCACGCCCTCATGGGCCTCAATCCCGAGGTCGGGCATGTGATGATGGCCTTCGAGGACCTCGCGTATGCGTTCGGCCTGGTCATGGAGTACGGGCGGCTGGGCCACACACACTGGAACAGCCAACCGGCGGGCAACTATGACCAGGACCAGAATACCGGCGTCATCAGTCCCGAACAGGCGGAGGCGGCGCTATACGCGCTGAAGATGCACGGCTTCGGGGGGTACTTCGGAATCGACATCAACCCCGAGCGGATGCCGGTGGAGCGCGCGCTGGTCATCAACATGAACTGCTTGCGCGGGATGAACGAACGGATCAACGGCCTCGACCACGCCCGCATTGTGGAGATGGTCGAAAACCCGCAGGTCCACCGGGGGGAGCTGGAGGACTACCTGGTGCGGGTTCGGTACGCCGAGGGGGCGTCGCGGTTCACTTCGCTTCCCTAGCCCGGCGTGGCCGAAGGCAGGAAGGGACCTGCCGCCACAGTGGTAACAGTGGCAATATTGGTAACAGTGGCAATAGTGGTGACAGTGACCGCGACAATCCTGTCGCGGATGGCCGTAGGCAGCCCTCCCCGACAAGATTGTCGGGGAGGGCCCCAGCGCTTGCTAACGGCAATCCCCGACATGATTGTCGGGGCCACTGGTCATTGTGCTCAGTGTCGGGGCCACAGGTCAGTGTCGGGGCCACGGTCCGCTTCCGGGGCCGCCGGAGAAGCTGTCAGCTACTTGCCCAAAAGGGTCGAACATGCGCATCGTCGCAGCGCTTCTATTTCTCACAATCGGCTTCCGGGTCGCCGCAGCCGCTGAGCTTGATCGCGCGGCCCTGCTCGCGCGTCTATCCGTGCCCAAGCAAGCGCTGAACCTCGATGTCAGCTTCTCAAACCGCGAACTGCGTCCGCAGGCTGCTGACCCGAAAGCCGACATCAGGGACGCGGCGGACAAGATTGCGGCCGGCAAGGAGGACGCGCCACTCTGCCTGCATCTCGCGGATGTGCTTGCACAGGTGGGGCGCACCGACGAGGCCGACCGGGAGTACTCCAGGGCCGCCGATCTGTACGAGACCATCGTCAACGCCAACCCGAAGGACTGGGACGCCCACCTGCAATACGGGCTGGCGCTCAGTGGGGCAGGCAGGGAGGGCGAGGCCCTCACTCAGTTCGCAACTGCCGGCGAGAACGACCCGAAGCAGTGGCGCGCGATGATCGAGCTTGCCGACGGCCTCACCCCCGTGGTCCTGCGGGCGCGAGACGCCGGTGACATGGATGCCGTGACGAAATACACCGCCCTGGCGAAGGAGGTTGCGGAGCGTGCCGTGCAGGCCGCCCCGGATCGCCCGGAGCCGTACATTTCCCGTTTCATGGCGAACTGGTTGAGCCGCACGGCTGCCCCGCCGTCGAAGGCCGACGATGCGTTCGGCGACGTAGCGGGCATGGCGGCGGACCTGCACAAGGCCGCCGATAAGGCTCCGCAATACGCCAAGCTGCGCCTGACCGCCTATTTCATGGAGATGGTGCCGGAGCTGGCCGCCTGCGCGAGCACCGACGATTTCACCGGCGCTCTCCAGCGGCTGCCCCAGGGGCTGCGGGACTCGCTGCCGCGAATTGAGGACGGGCTTGCCAAACTCACGACGACGCCCGATGTGGCCGAGCCGTGCTGGATTCTGTTGGGCATCATCAGTTACTTCAAAGGTGATGAGCCACAGGCCGCCGAGCGCTTGCAGAAAGCCCTGGACGCCGACCCGAAGGGAACACGCGCGCTGGAGCTTCAGCTCGGGTTCGCGATGTCGAAGAAGGATTGGCCGAGCGTCGACAAGCTTCTCGACACGCTGCTCAAACGGGCGGACAACGGACGAACGCGGTGTTGGGCCGGCCGGGTCGCGGCACAGAAAGGCGATTACGCTGCGGCGGAGGCCGCCTATCGCGTCGCGCAGACCAAGCCCGATGCCTTCGCAGACGCTTGCCTCGGGCTTGGCGTATCCATTCTGAAGCGGGGAGGAGATGCCAACGAAGCCGTAATCGTATTGCGCAAGGCGGTGGAGGCCGCCGGGGGCAATGCGGACGCGCACCAGGCACTGGCTGTTGCGCTGGCGCTCGCCGGAGAGCGCGAAGAAGCAAGACAGAGCATCGCCCAGGCGGCGAAACTCGCCCCTGACGATGCGAACATCAAGGCCATACAGGAGGCACTCGCCAAGTGAGCGTGGCGTTCACGCTGGGAGAGCCGTGGGCGGGGAGACGCCCTCAGCGGCCTTCGCGCAACGACACGAGAAAGCGAAAACGAGAGAATGGGTATCACAATCGTCGTTCTGTATGTCATCGCCATGCTGTTGATCGGGTATGTCTCGATCCGTCGCACGAAGACCGTCGGCGACTTCTTCATCGGCAACCGCAGCCTTGGCCCGTGGATGTCGGCCTTTGCCTACGGGACCACCTACTTCTCCGCAGTGCTGTTCGTCGGGTATGCCGGCAAGCTGGGCTGGGGTTTCGGCCTGCACACGATGTGGATCGTCGTAGGCAATGCCGTAGTCGGCAGTCTCCTCGCCTGGGCGATCCTCGCCGCCCCCACCCGCCGGATGACGGCCCGCCTCAAGGCGATGACGCTTCCCGAATTCCTCGGAGCGCGGTACGGCAGCCGCTTCCTCAAGGCCTTTGCTGCCGTCATCATCTTCGTCTTCCTCGTGCCGTACTCGTCATCGGTCTACATGGGCCTGGGCTACCTGTTCGAGAAGATCCTGGGCCTGGACTACACCACCGCACTGGTGTTCGTCGCCGCGCTGACCGGCGTCTACCTGGCGATGGGCGGGTACTTCGCGATCGCCATCAGCGACTTCGCACGCGGCATTGTCGAGCTGTTCGGCGTCATCGTCATGGTGCTCTTCCTGACCGCCAAGAAGGGCGGGTTCATCGCGGCGACCGCAGCCCTTGCGGCTCCCGGCAATGCGCCGGGGCTTGCGACCAAGCCCGGACAGATCCCGGGCTGGCTCACCCTGGCGTCTCTGGTGTTGATCACGAGCTTCGGCCCGTGGGCGATGCCTCAGATGGTGCAGAAGTTCTACTCGATCCGCAGCACACTGGACATCAAGCGAGCGATGACGATCGCGTTTATCTTCTCGGTCTTCATCGCCTTCGGCGCCTATTACACCGGGGCCCTCACCCACCTGTTCTTCACCAACGACACCGTCCCGAAGCTGGCCTCGGGCGGCGTGGACTTCGACGCCATCATGCCGCAGTTCATCCTGGGCAACACGCCTTCGGCGGTGGCGATGATCATCCTGCTGCTGATCCTGTCGGCTTCGATGTCGAGTCTCTCCTCGCTGGTATTGGTCTCCAGCGCGGCGATTTCCGTGGATCTGATGGGCGCGGTTCAGGGGGAGAAGAGCAAGGCCCGGCAGAGTGTGGGCGCGATGCGCGTGCTGTGTCTCCTGTTCGTGGGGGTGTCACTGTGGATCGCGATGAACAAGGTGGCCCTCATCGTGGAACTCATGGTCATCAGTTGGGGCCTGCTCGCCGGGGCGTTCCTCGCGCCGTTCCTGTACGGGATCTTCTGGAAGGGGGCCACAAAGGCAGGCGCCATCGCCTCGGCGATCACCGGGGTCGGTATCAGCATCGGGGTCTATCTCGTCTATGGCTTCACCCACGCTCCCACCGGCGAGATGGCGGCTGTACTGCAGGCGGCGAAGGCGAGCATTCCTTTGGCCGGAGCGATCTCGATGTTGCTGCCGCTCATCGTGATGCCCGTCGTCAGTTCGCTGACCGCCAAGCGGCCGGCTGAGGAGATCGACCGTGCATTCGGCGCGGCGGATGAGACCGAGGCCGAGGCGGCCATTGCGGAGGCGTAACGACGGAGTTCAGGGCGCCCGGCCCCGCGGTCGCCGGACCTCACCCCCGGCTCCTCTCCGCAGGCGGAGAGGGGAGAACGGCAACGGCGAACGTCTTGCGGCGTTGAAGAGGGGCCGGACTATGGGACCGCCAGCACAGATAGCGGCACAAATATCCGGCCCTGCCGTCCTTCGCGCGGGCGGCAGGGCCGGTTGATTCGCTGCGCTCGTAATCCGGCCCGCATCCGGGTCGGAGAGTGGGCGCTTCTACTTCGGGGGGAAGTCCTCCGGCATCCACACCGGCAGATCGGCGATGGAGGCCCTCGCTTTCTCCGACGTCGGGACGCCCCACGTCTGGAAGAAGGGGCCGAGGTTCCTGCCGCTCACGCGCGAGAACCGGACCATCCACTGGTCGCGCTTCCCATCGTCGCTTTTGGGCCGCTCAGCGTCAGGCAGTGCGCGGTAGACTGCGAAAACCCTCTTGTACGCATCCCAGCCGAAGGCCTCCTTGAGCTGCAGGTACATGAACAGCGCCAGGAACGGATCGCTGCACCACTTCTTGAAATCGGGTCCGGCAGCGAAGTACGCCTTTGTATGCCTCGCGCGCTCTTCCGGCACAATCGCCGGGTGCCCGCCCTGGAAGATGCCACAGACCTTTTCCATCCCGTAGACGGAGAAGAGGTTCACGGTCACCTCGACCGTCCCATCGAAGGTCCAGTCGCTCGACTGGTGGTTGTGCCCCATCTCGTGAAAGTGCCCCCAGCTCCCCTGTGCCATCAACTTCTTCCAGTCGACCACGAGCGGCGCGACATCCAGAAACGTCATCACCGGGTAGCCTGAGTGCATGTACCCGGCGCTGATCTGCATGTCGGTGACATATCGCTCCTGCCTCTCGCGCTCGATGGGCCGCACCGCCAACTCCGCGCAGGAGTCGAGGTAGTGGTCCCAGAACTCCATCAAACTGACCGGATCATCGAGTCCTCGCACATTGGCCGAGGGGACCGTGATGATGACCCGGCTGCCTTGCAGTTCCGCCCACGGCCCCGGCAGGTTGCGGATGTCGCGACGCCACTGGGTCGGGTCGGTCTTCCCGAGGATGAAATATGGGGCCTCGACCGCGCCAGTGACGGTCAGCTTCACCACGCCCAGCTTGCAGTTCGCCGGCACAACCACGTACATCGGCCCGCCGAAGGCGTTCGCGAAACGTGACTTGGGTCTGGAGATGGCCTGTTCGGTGCAGATGACCGGAGCGCGCCGCCAGCTATCGAGGTGCCAGAGGCTGTCGCTGTGCGCGCCGATGCGCAGGGCGAGGCCCTTGCCTGCCGCCGCGCCCGCGTCGACCTCGATAACCTCACCCGGCGCGGCGTACAGCCCGGTGCTGTGCCAATCGGGAACGGCGGTGTCGATGTCGAGGGTCCGGGTCACTCGCGGCGCATCAGCCGGGACTGCGCCGGGGAAGTTCGCCGCAGCGGGATGAGCCCTGATCTTCTCAGGCGGGAGTTTCGCCAGCTCCTGCAACTGGAGCGTCAGCGCCAGGCGCGCGAGAGGCTGGGCCAGCGTCACCGGCTTTGCTTCAGAGGGGACGGCCTCGGCGGCGTGCTGCTCCATGAGACGCCGAAGCCTTGGCATCAGGAGCGGGTCGGTTTCGGGGATCGCCCGCGCCGCCTGCAGCACGACCTGGCTGACCTGGGCGAGCTCTTCCTTCGCCAAAGGCGCGGTGCCTGCCGCGTGCGCTTCCAGGGCCGAGAGCGCCTGGCTGGCATTGATCGTGTCGGGTGGCGTTTGGCCGGCGGCGAACCCTTCCGCAGCCGTGCGGTCGAGCATCCCGTCGCCCCAGACGATCCCGGCGGGCGCGAACAGCCGGTTGCCCTCGTGGTCGGCGCTCAGTGACTTGCCGGGGTTAAGTTGCTGCCACCCCCAGCCGGTGCTCGCGGTGATGACCCCGCCGCCGGAACGGACGAAGCTCGCGATCGCGGCGAGGTCGGCGGGCTCGGAAGTCGATGTCGCCTCGTAGATGAGCACGTTGTAGGACTTGAGCTTGCTGGACCAGCCGACGCCGTCAATGGCCGAGGCTTCGAATCCGCTCTTGGTCAGGTAGGCGGGCAAGTCATCGAGCCGGAACACGGCGACACGAGGCGGCGCGCCCCCAGCCGCCCAGCGGACCGCATTCACGAACAGCTTCCCGGTATCCGCGACAGCGAGGCAGCCTGCGCTAAGATACCCGTTGTGCCCGAGGACGAAAACGCGACCCCTGCCCAGCGTCCCGGCGGCGGCAACGGCCTCGAAGTCTGCGCCGGACTTGCCGACGACGACCGGGAAGGCGCTGTCGCCGAAGACGCAGACATTGCCCGGAATCCCGGGCGCGGCGATGGTCGTGACTCCGTCAAGAAGCTGCTTCAGACCCGCCTGGTCGGCACGCCCCTCGGCGCCCAGCACGGCAACAAGCGCCGCGAAGCCGCAAATCAGTGCGCAAATGCGTGAGACTCTCACTGGGAGAAACCTCCTGGTAGGCGACTACTGCCTTGTCAGACGAGAATCTTTGGTCGAAGGGCAAAACGGCAGGATCGCTGAACGGCCCTAACACCTTGGGGGATTGCATCCCCCAAACCCCCGCGATTTTCAGGGTCAAAGGCGTTCAAAATGCGGGGGTCTGGGGCTAAGATCGCATAGCGATCTTCCTGCAATCCCCCAGGACATATAAGCCGTTGGTGCGCGTGGCCTTACAGGCCTCTGCCTGAAGATTCACGATTGACGGAGCACTACGTGTCGAACACAATCTCAACCTGAAGCCCTTCAGCGACCTCCCGCACGGCCAGATCGTGGTACGTGACGGCCTTGATCTGGCCCAGCAGGTGATCGCGCGCCTCGGCGAGCGGAACGCACCCGGCTTCGCCCCTCAACACACCATCTCGCACGCTCGTTACGATGAACGCAACCGGCACGAGTTCGCGATCCTCGGTGAGATACAGAAGCTCGCGCAGTGCGCTCATCAGCAGGTCCTCCGGGGTCGCCCCCTGTGCGGTGACAGGCAGCGTGTGCGAGGGGGCGAGGCCCTCCGTCTCGACCGTCAGCGCGATCAGGCCCTGTCCGGCGCTCTGGATCAGCTCACCCAGATCGGCGCCCGTGGCCCGGATCGCATAATCCGCGGTGTGCTCGATGAATTCGAAACCAGGCATGGTCCGCGCCTCCGTGCGATTCGCGCTATGCCCGCGGCTTGACTTCCGGGTTGACGGGAGCCGGCAGCGGATCACCCTTGAGGCCCGCGATCAGGTTCTGCGCGGCGATCTCGGCCATGCGATTGCGAGCCGCGAATGTTGCGCTGGCGATATGCGGGCAGACCACGACATTCGGCAGCGTCAGAAGCGGGGCATCCATCGCGATCGGCTCGGGGTCGGTCACGTCGAGGCCGGCGGCGAAGATCTCACCGTCGCGCAAGGCTTCATACAGCGCCCGCTGGTCATGGACAGGCCCGCGTGCGTCGTTGATGAACACGGCGGTCTTCTTCATCTTGCGGAAGGCGTCCGCGTTCATCAGGCCTACGGTGCTTTCATTGAGGTCGCAATGAACCGTGACGAAATCCGACTCGCGCAGTAGAGTGTCCATATCGACCGCCTGCGCTCCCAGGTCGGTCTCCGCCTTCTCGCTGCGATACTGGTCGTGGTACAGCACCTTCATGTCGAAGCCGCGCGCGCACCGGTAGGCCATCGCATACCCGATGCGGCCCATGCCGATGATGCCGATAGTCGCGCCGAAAAGCTCGACCCCGCGATGCCCCCTCGGCTCCCAGGTTTTCCAGTTGCCGTCGCGCACGTACCTGTCGCCGGCGGCCACGTGCCGGGCGGCGGCGCACAGGAGGGCGAACGCGAAATCCGCCGTAGCGTCGGTCAGCGCTCCCGGCGTGTTGCCGACGGCGACCCCTCGCGCCGTACACGCGGGGACATCGACATTATCAAAGCCCACCGCGTAGTTGCTCACGACGCGCAAGTCTGGCGCGGCATCGAGCAACTCGGGGTCTACCTGGTCGGTCAGCAGCGCGAGGAGGCCCTGTTTGTCCGCAATCTTCGCCTTGAGGACCTCATAGGGCGGGGGCATCTGCTCCGGCCAGACTTCAGCGTCACAGTATTCACGAATGCGATCGAGACCGGCACTCGGTATGACCCGACTCACGAAGACCTTCGGTTTCGACATGATCCCTCACTCCGGTATAGGAATGCAGCTCGGTCATCCCGAACGAACTACTCCCCCGCTTTCCCCACCAGGAAACTCACGCACAACATCAGCAATACGAACGCGGTGAAACCGACATAGGCATAGTCGCGCTCCGCCAGAAAGGTGAGCACCGACACAGCCACCCGCAGGATCGGCGTCGCGATCAGCAGGAGGAGACCGGCGGCAATAATCGCGAAAGGGCGCAACTCGCGGACGCCGATGACGGCGTCGGACACGGAAGTGGGGTATTGATCGCAGGCGCCGGCGGCAGGCCCGCCCGACTGAAGGCATCCGCGCGCCGACATGCCGTACCCGGTCTGTCCCGTCGCCAGCAGCAATACCAGCCCGGCCATGATGACCGCGCAACTGGCGAGGACTCCGATGCGCAGGAGCCAACTGAGGACAGTCTCCGTTCTGTGCAGATCCGCGTCCCGCAACCGACTTACCTCCAGGACACTCCGACGCTCTTGAGCAGCATCTGCAGCGACACCACAGCGAGTACGATGACGAAGACTTTGCGCAGGCTGCTGCTTCTCGCCCGCATCATCCAGTGGGTGCCTATGAGGGCCCCGCACAACACCCCCAACGCCACCGGACCGGCGATAACCGGGTTGATGTCTCCACGGGCGAAGTATACACCTGCGCTTGCCGCTGCGGTCACGCCGATCATGAAGTTGCTGGTAGCTGTCGAGACCTTCATCGGCAATCGCATCGCGATGTCCATCGCCGGCACCTTCAGCACTCCGCTGCCGATCCCGAGCAGCCCCGACACCACGCCCGCGACGTACATCAGCGGCAGCGCCACGCGCGCGCCTTTGACGTTATACGTGACCGTGCGCTCCAAAGCGGGATCGTAATACTCGCCTTGCATGTGCAGCGCCTTCGCCCACCGCCCCATCGGGAAGTGGGCGGGGACCTCCTCGGCCCGGCGACGGTACATCATGTAGGCGGAATACGCGAGGACCAACGCGAAGATGACGTAGAGAAAGGCTGAGTTGACGATCCCCGCAAGGAATGCGCCGCTGACCGCACCGGCCGTGGTGGCCATTTCGAGAAACATGCCGATGCGAACGTTGCTGAGGTGGTCGCGGAGATACGCGGCGGCAGCGCCGCTGGAGGTGGCGATGACGGAAACGATGGCCGCGCCGATCGCGTGGTGGATGTCGATGCCAAGACCCAGCGTCAATACCGGCACGATGATCGTGCCGCCGCCAAGACCCAGCATTGAGCCGAAGATGCCCGCGACGACGGAGCAGAGGAACACGACACCCAGGAAATCCAGCACCGGGGCCATTAGGCAAAGGTGCGCGGCATCGCTCAGATGAAGACGACGCCGTCGCCCTGACTCACTCTCCCGATCTCATAGACGGTCTCGCCGCGCTGCGCCAATACGCCGGCAACGGCCTGCATATCCCCCGGAGCCACCGAGAGCGCCATGCCGACGCCCATATTAAAGGTACGGAGCATCTCGGCGGCGTCGACCACTTCATTGATGAGCTTGAAAACCGGCGGGCAGGGGAAGCTGGCGGTGTCGATCTCCGCGCCGAGGCCGTCGGGCAGGATGCGGTTGATGTTGCGCCATAGGCCGCCGCCGGTGATGTGAGCTACGGCGTGCGGCATCGGGGCCTGCTCGAAGGCGGCTGCGAGCGACTGCGAGTAAATGCGCGTTGGCTCAAGAAGCTCCTCGCCCAGCGTGCGCCCGAACTCCCCGATGTGCTTGTCCAGTGCGAGGCCGGCCACATCGAGCAGGGCCTTGCGGGCCAGTGAGACGCCGTTCGTGTGCAGACCCGAGGATGCGAGGCCCAAGAGCACGTCCCCCGCTTGCACTCCGGTGCCGTCGATGAGCCGTTCGCGCTCCACCATGCCGACCGCGAAGCCGGCGAGATCGTAGTCGTCGGGGCCGTACATCCCGGGCAGCTCCGCCGTCTCGCCACCAATGAGCGCGCAACCGGCCAACTCGCAGCCTCTGGCGATGCCTCCGACGATGGCCGCGACCTTCTCCGGGTACAGCTTGCCGACGGCGATGTAGTCGAGGAAGAACATCGGCGGCGCGCCCTGACAGATGACGTCATCGACGCACATTGCGACGAGGTCTTGCCCTACCGTGTCATGCTTGTCCATCGCGGCGGCGATCATCAGTTTTGTGCCAACGCCGTCGGTGCTGGAGACAAGCACCGGGTCTCGGAAGCCGCCGCCCGCGAACATGCAGCCGAAGTTCGACAGGCCCGTCATCACCCGCGCATTGTGGGTGGCCGCGACGGCGCGCTTCATAAGGCGCGTGGACTCCTCCGCCGCCTCGATATCCACCCCCGCGCTCGCGTAGGTGAGACGCCCGCCTGCGATGCCGTCATTCCCGCTGCCACCCATGCTCTACACTCCCGCCTTCTCTTCCTCGAGGTCGAACTTGCTCACCTTGATCTCCTTGGGGATGGGGATCGGATAGGCCCGGTCGAAGCAAGCGGTGCAGAAACTGCCCTTCGGCAGTCCGACTGCGGCCACGAGGCCTTTCATGTCGAGGAAGTGCAGGCTGTCGGCCCCGACGTGCTCGCAGATCTCGTCCACCGACATCTTGGATGCGATGAGCTCCCCGCGATTCGAGGTGTCGATTCCGTAGAAGCAGGGGTACTTGATCGGCGGGCAACAGATGCGCAGATGGACCTCGCGCGCCCCCGCCTCTCGCAGAAGCTCGACCTCGGGCGCGGTCGTCGTGCCCCGCACAATCGAGTCATCGACGACGATGACGCGCCTCCCCGCCAAGGCTTCCCGCAGCGGCGTCAGCTTCATGCGCACGCCCAGGTCGCGCATCCGCTGGTCCGGATTAATGAACGTGCGGAAGATGTAGCGATTCTTGATGAACCCTTCGCTGAAGGGCACCTTCGAGACCTGCGAGTACCCGATGGCCGCGGGGATGCCGGTCTCGGGGATCGGCACGACGATGTCCGCGTCTACCGGCGACTCCTGGGCCAGCATGTGCCCCATCCGCACCCGCGACATGTAGACGCTCTTGCCGTAGATGTGGCTGTCAGGCCGCGCGAAGTAGATGAACTCGAAGATGCAGCACGCCTTGCGGTCGGGATCGCAGACCTGCCGGCCCGTGATGCCCCGGCTGTCGAGGGTCACGATCTCTCCGGGCTGCACTTCCCGCTCGAAGTCTCCGCCGACGGTGTGGATCGCGCAGGTCTCCGAGGCCAGAAGCCATCCGGTGCCATTGAGCCTCCCGATCGACAGCGGACGAACGCCGTGGGGATCGCGCACTCCGATGACCCGGTCGGGTGTCACGATCCCGAGGGAATAAGCCCCCTTCATCTTCCCCATCGCCTCTTCGACGGCATCCTCGATGGTGGCGGCGGACGAGTGGGCGATCATCTGGCAGATGACTTCGGTGTCCGAGGTGCGCTCGAACTGAACGCCGCGCGCCGAAAGCTCATCGCGCAGGGCGCGCGCGTTGACGAGGTTCCCGTTGTGTCCAACCGCAAACCGCCCGCTCCTGTGCTCGCCGAGCATCGGCTGCGCGTTGGCGATGACGTTGCCGCCGGTGGTCGAATACCGCACATGACCGATGGCGACGTTGCCCTGCAAGCCGGAAATCGTCTGCTCATCGAAGACCTGGTACGCCAGGCCCAGCCCTGCATGGAGACGGACGGTCTGCCCGTTCCCGGCGGCGATGCCGGCGCTTTCCTGCCCGCGATGTTGAAGCGCGTAGATTCCGAAATAGGTGATGCGGGCGACGTCGAGACCGGGGGAGTAGATACCGAAGACACCGCAGGCGTCGCGCCAGGAGTGCTGTCTTGAGGCAAGACAATGAGGATGCAGCCCGCATTCCGCAGGGTCGCAGTTGAGCATTTGCTAGGCCTGGCCTTCCTTGCGAGGGGCTCGGATGCCCCGAGGCTTGCGCCTTTTGGGCTTGCGCCTTTTAGGCTTGTGCCTTTAATATTACTACGCTGGTTGTGCGGCCTTGCTCGGCAATGAGATGCCATGCGGCGAAATGGACGGCGATTGACCACAGAAACACAGGGGACACAGTGAACGACACCGTCCTTGAGCGTCTATCACGAGGCAGGCGGGCCGTTTCCCAGCCGTTCTCTGTGCCCTCCGTGTCTCCGTGGTTCACTGCCGTTCGCCCTTCATCCTGGGATGCGGTCAGCATCTGACAAGATTCCGAGCGCTTCGTCTGCCGATTGTCAAAGCGGCGTAGTTTGGGCTCACGCCTCTAGGTCTGCGTCTTGGAGAATCGCGCTGCGACTTCCGCAGCCTTCGTTTCGATGGCCGCCGCCATCTTCGCCCGCAGATCGTGCAGCCGCGCAGACAACGCGGCGTCGGACAAAGCGAGGATCTCGGCAGCCAGGATGGCTGCGTTCCGCGCCGTATCGATTCCGACCGTGGCTACCGGAATGCCCGGCGGCATCTGCACGATCGAGTACAGCGCGTCCTGCCCGCCCAGAGGCGAGCTACCGATCGGCACCCCTATGACCGGCAGCGTCGTATACGCCGCCAGCACGCCGGGCAGATGTGCCGCCCAGCCTGCCGCCGCGATGATAACCTTCACCCCGCGAGATTCGGCCGTCCGTGCGAGTTGTGAAGCTCGGTCGGGAGTCCGGTGTGCAGAAGCCACAGTGATCTCGAACGGCACATCAAGCTCGGCCAACGCGTCGGCGCAGGTCTGCATGACAGAGAGGTCGGAGTCGCTGCCGAGGATGATAAGAACCATGAGGGACACCGGGTTTTAGGTTTTAGGGACGGCAGGGACGGCAGGAACCCACTGATTACTCTGCTGCTTCGGCCCTCTGGCCTATGTCGCTTCTGCAGTACATGCCCTCAAACGAAATCAGCCCGACCGCATCATACGCGCGTTGTCGGGCCTCTCGGAAGGTGGCGCCCAGGCCGGTTACCCCCAGCACTCGGCCGCCGTCCGTAACAACGTTATGTTCCTGCATCCGGGTTCCCGCGTGGAACACCACCACACCCGGCTGCGCCGCTGCCGCATCGAGACCCGAGATGACCTTCCCCTTCTCGTACGCGCCGGGATAGCCGCCGGAGGCCACGACCACGCAGACCGCCTTCTCCGGCTTCCAGGACACCTTCGCCTGATCGAGCGTCCCGTCCGCCGCCGCCCACAGGACTTCGAACAGATCGCTCTCCAGGCGCGGGAGGATCACCTGCGTCTCGGGGTCGCCGAAGCGGCAGTTATACTCCAGCATCTCCGGGCCGTCGGCGGTCAGGATGATCCCGCCGTACAGCGTGCCCCAATACGGGCAGCCCTCTTCGGCCATCGCTA
>Ga0181520_10002242_pt1 | contig 36531 bp, 23 predicted proteins | sample PEATcosm2014_Bin_29_FD_132451 | JGI IMG/M metagenome (GOLD analysis project Ga0181520, IMG submission 132451) | Peatland microbial communities from MTU Mesocosm Facility, Houghton, MI, USA - PEATcosm2014_Bin02_30_metaG | ecosystem: Environmental > Terrestrial > Soil > Wetlands > Peat | place...
ACGGGTTCCGCGATCCTGACGCTGTTCCACGCATCGGCTTCCGCTCTCGCCTTCTGCTCGACCTCATCCGATGCCACGCTAAAGACGGCGGTCTGCGTGCCCTGCAGGTCGGACTGAATGGAAACGTCGTACTGGGTCGTTTCCGCTGGCTGGCGTTCGGCGAGGAGGATGGAGGCAATGGCTTTTTCCTGCTCCACGTTCAGGCCGCCATCTGCCGACGATACCGTGATCGCTGGGACCACAGCACTGCCATCCTGCCGAAGAACGTTCACGATGAATTGTTCCGGTACCTTGGGTCGATTCCAGCGCAGATGAAAATCACCGGCCAGGATGAGGGAATCGGCGCCTGGCTCCCAGATCAGCGGGGCAACAGACCGGGAAGCGCCCTCCCGGCCAAAACCCTCGATCATTTTGCGCAGCGCCGCAAAATGTGTTTCGCTCTCCCCTGGTGCCGTCTTTGGCAAGCTCATGGTTCGGCGTTTTTCACCGGCTCGGATCACTGTTAGATGACCGCTCGAGAGAAAAATCTGAATATCACCGGATCCGGTGGCGGCCATCGCGTCTCCATCGCACACTGGGTGCAAAAGAACATCATTGACCTTTAACCGTTCTACCGTTGCCGGGTCGTCCCGATGGACAAGCGTGATGGTGGCAACAGAAGGTGAGACGTCATCGATGAATCCGATCACCCTGGCCTGTTTGCATTGGCCAGCAGCGGACTGCGCAGATAGCATAAGTAGTGGGATCGCCAGCACAGCGCAGCGCATCATGGTTTCCTCATTCCCTTCCGGGCCTGTGCCACCTGACTATGTATTTTGCTCCACACCCACTTCGAGCCCTCCTCGATCTGGACATCCAGCAACAGCATGACACCGACGACGAGAAAATCGGTCCAATAGATCCGGCTGATTTCGACGAACGTGTATCCACCGACAATTACAAGGCCGCCGCAGATTCTGGGAATCCATCTTTCCGGCCAATCGACTTTCTCGGGACTGCCCTGCCACTCCAGGAACTTTCCGGCACAAAAAACAAAGAGAATTACCAGTCCACTTGTAACGAGATCGAACACAACATGACCCCGCCGGCTCAACTCAAAAAAAGGACGATCCTCCAGTAGGGTATTGATCGCAGCAGCATGGATCAGAACGCCGGGCACAGGATCGCCAAGTCCCGGAACTGTGAACTGATCGTTCGTCTCGCCGGGAGTCGCCCGGCCAATCAACACGATCTTCCCGGCAATCTTCTCGGCAAAGCCGGGATAACTGCCGATCTTGTCGAAAGGGATTCTGTCGGAATCGCTCGCATCACCCAGATACCGGCTCAGTGAGCCGTAGTCGATCAGGAACCGGCAGTCTTCAACTCCTTCTTCAACTCCTTCATTGCTGGAGTGAGGTGTATACGCACTTAGAATTCCCAGCAGCGAGGTTCCGCAGTCCGCCGGGAGCCGGCGGCATCCAGGACTCATTTCCGTACTCTGACTTACATGCGTGTTCTCTCTCTGCGCATCGCAGCCGAGTTTCGCCAGGTTATAGCTGAAAGAATCGATAACAACCTTCGATTTCCCGGAACCCACAGTTAGTTGAGTAAAGAGATGGCCCGCGGGTTCCGATGTATCCTCCTCGGATGGGATCAGCGTGGATGTTCCCATATAACCGAAGATCGGGAAACCGAGCCATCCGGCGCTCCCGCGGTAAATCGCATTGTGAACGCCGACACGAATCTGAATGCGAGGCAGCGCGTCAACGGCGCGCGCAGCGGCCTCCGGGCTCAGATCGGCGATGCACGCCTCTTCGGCGTGACGCAACTCTGCGGCGTTCCCGGTTAGCAGAAGATGGCTGGAGCGAAGAAAAGAGAAATCGTCAGGGGAAAGTGTACCGTCGCCGGCCGGATCAAACAATACATCGATACCAATGGCGGCTGGATGCATGGCCGCGACATCAGCCACCACCTTCCACAGGGCACAGCGTGGAGTTACAAGGTGCGGTTTGTTGTCGACGACTCCGGGGACGGGCTCGATAGAAGAAATGTCGATCACCGGCACATGGTGTTTTTGCCGCTGAATGCTCTTCATGGAGTGGATCTGAAAGATCCGCGCGTTCATCTGCTCGATCTGCCTGGCGACGGTCCCGTCATCCCAGAAGAAGATCTTGAGGGTGGTGAGGAGAAGGGCGAACACAATGCTCCGGCAACTGTTTTTCCAGATATGTTGTACACGCTGCTGCCGGGATGGGCAGGGTTCCGGCGTCGCTTCGGACGAGGAGGCAGACTGCGCAGCCGGATGCTCGGGCAATTCGGGTGCGGACTGGGAAGGTTCTGCGGCGGTAACACCTTGAGCGCTCCCGGGATGTTTCTTTCTCCAGGCACGGGATTTGTTTTTTGGAGTTCCCCTGCTCATTTGCTGCTCCCATGATGCGGCCTTCCCGGTTAAGCCTTCGACGAATCCGATCTCTACTCTGGCGCTCCAAGGACAATCGCGCTCGCGCCGTCGCTGAACTCATAGGTGGGGTTCTGGGTAACATTGAGGTCTGCGCGGACGCGCGAGGCGACACGGGCGCTGACGCTGGAAAAAACATGGCTCAGCATATCCTTCCCCTGCGTCTCTCGGAGCACTTGCAGGAGAAAGTGCGCGAAGTACCCATTGCCGCCGATCTTCTCATCGCCGATTTCCCAGGAGCGCTCGTTCGACCGGCTCGAGGTCAGCACTGCGCGGCCATTGGCAAGCATCAGGTTGTCGAATGCCTGGCTGAAAGGTGCACCGCCTGAACGCTCGGTGTCCTCGCTTCCGGTAAGTGCGGCTCCGCTGTAGCAAGTGTCGAGAATCAGCACAACGTTGTGCGCCCTGAACTCGCGATTCACCTGCTGAACAAGGTCGATCATCTGCAGTGAACCGGAGTACAGTGTCGCCGGGTTGTCGAGGTCGGAATCATACGTCAGGATGTAGCTGACTCCGTTCGGATCGACCTCCCTCGGGGAACCATGGCTGGCAACATAGATCACCACCATGTCGTCCGGGCCGGCAATCACCCGGATGCGGCCCATCTGCTCGCGAATGGCGTGGAGAGTGGCGTCCTCGTTTGTAAGAACAGAAACGTGTTTGGGATCGAAAGCTCCTCCCTGAGGATCGACCAGGAAGGATGCGAAATCATTGGCGTCCTTGGAGGCGAATTTCAGTCTTTCGGCTCGCGGATCGCTGAACCGGTCGATTCCCACGACCAGCGCCCATTTGCGGCCCTGGGCCTTTCCTGGAGCAGACGCCACAGCCAGGTCTTGGGGTGGCGAGCTGACGTGGGAAGCGGGAGGCATTGTGAAAGGATCGAATTCCGCGGCCGGGTCCCACTTGCCGTCGTCGACGAACTCCTTCAGTTTGCGATTGGCGTATTCAAAGTCCTGTTGATAGGGGCGCTCGGCGGAAAGCCGCAGAGCCACCACTCGAAGATAGAACCATAATTCCGGAAATTCCCTGCAAGCCCGGCTTCCCTTCACCAGGGAAGATTCCATGGTGCGAAGACGATCCCGCCCCTCGGGGGTTGTAGCATCGATTCGGGGAGTGATTTGTTCTTTGACGCGATTGAGCGCATCGAGAGCTCCCCGGCAGCCGTCGGCCTGGCCATGGGCGCAAGGCGCTACAGAAGCGGCGAGCACCCCGGCAAGGGCAGCAGCAGCAAGATACCTGGAAAGGTTACTTGTGCTGTGAACCGCTTGCTGTACCAAGGCGGGCCCGCATCTGGCGCTGCAGCACTGCCGCATTCTGCTTGCAGGTTTCATTCAGACGGAGTGAATCTTTGGCAAAGTTAAACCTGTAGCCCGTCGCTTTAGCGTCGGCAAGAAAATCCGGCGAATTGATATATTCCATGATGCTGTCCATTGCCAGACCCTTGTTACAGAATTCCAGCACCTGCTCCAGCGGCGTCTGTACCCCACCCGCCGGAGCCGAAGCTCCGCCGCCCCTCGGCTGAGCGGCGCCAACCGCTTGTGCCGCCGCGAGCACCTTCGCGTTTTCTGCTTTAAATCTCTCGATCTTCGCGTAGATGGCCAGAGCTTGATCGGTGCGCGCGTCGCCGGCACGAAACTCCTTTTCTTTAGGGTTGGCCGTTACGATTTCCTTGTAAATGGCCCCTGCTTCATCCAGGTACTTCTGCGCTCGATGGAATTCCTCATCGGCCTGAGCGGGGGAAATATCGCTCCTTTTTCCCAGATCGCGATCGTTGGCTTCGCTGGTAAGTTCATAGGCCTGAGCTTCCTTCGCAAGGCCAATGAGGTAGCGCCGGTAGGTATCGTCGTTGCCTTTGGGAAGCGGGGCCGCTTGCTCCGCCTGCTCCTCCAGAGCGCCCCAGCGGCCGGTTAGTGCAAGGCTGGAGATGGGCTCGAGTTTCCCGCCCGGCAGTGGGGCGTCAAATGGCTGGTTGACCGGCGCGATGCGCATACCCATCTGCAGCACGATCTCGTTGACCAGCTGGTCGCGAGTTTCATCCTCGCTGGATTCCGCAGCAGATAGACTGCGATCCGACCGCGTCTGCAGGAAACTGGCGCTGCGCTGCGCATTGGGGTCGTATCCGGCCGTCGCTATCAGGTTCTCGGAATCGAGAGCGATGTTGCTCGCGGCGTCCAGAGCCTGATAGGCAACTTCTATCTTCCCGCCGTAAGCCGTAGTCTGATTCGGGGCTGTCCCGAGAGTCCAGCGATCGATATGGAAGTTCGTGATGGAAAAGTGCAGGATTGTCTCGGGCGATGTTTCATTAATGATGAATCGCGGGTCCTTCTGAATCTGGGTGACCAGCTTTGTCTTGAGAAGCGACCGGAGCATTTCTCCGTCCTTCTGGATTGCATCGGCGGTAGCCTCTACCCTGATGCGCTTTCCCTTCAGGTTGATGGTGGGCGGAAGCAGCCGGTTCACGACCACAGTCTTCCGCTGAAAGATTCCGAATCCCTGCGGCGAAACATTGAGTGAACAACTAAGAAGAAGTGACAACACACATGAGATATAGAGTGTCTTCATGGTCCATTCGCTTAACTTGCTGTCAGTGTCACGCCGATGACTCTCAACGACGCTGGTGATGCCTTAAGGTTCCGTCTTCGAAGCCATACGGATAGTCCCAGCGGGCTGGCTTGCTGTTTGCAGGCAAAACGCCCACATCCAGTGCTGAACCTAGTAACAGATTCACCATCTGGAACGTTACAACAGTCAGCTGAAGAAATCGAGAGAAGTGTAGCACTGCCGCGATAGGTGTCAAGCGAGGAAGCATGCTCCGGCGCGATTTCCTGGTTGAACCAGGGACACCGGCCGGTTCGTCAGAGCGCGTTGCGAAAACCAGTGAAAGTCAGGGGAAAGCGATTCCTCAGCGGTTCAGGCAGCAAGAAATGCATTTACGGGACCAGGCTGAAGTTGCTGGGAGCCGAAGGTTCGGTTCGAGACGCAGCAGGATGGTTCGGCGGAAGACGCTGGGCGAGGCCAGTGATTCCGCCCATGGCCGACAAGGGTTAACGGACTGGTTATCCTGCAACCTTTTTCCAGGACATCGAGTTTCAAACCGACTTTGTGCACTTCAGGGTCGGGGGAAGGCATTTCCCCTACCTGGTCTTGATACTTACGAGGTGTTACGCACCCTAAGAAAGTCAACAGAGCCGCTCTAGTATCGCCTCGCACCTGCGTAACAGTGGTTTTTTAGTGGCAGAATGGTAATCTGGTGCAGCTATTGCACTCCGCGGAATCACTGCATTGCTCAGTCTTCTTCCTTCTTCGCCGCCGAAACACGCCGGCTCCAGCGCCCTTCCCGGCCACCCGCAGCCGATCCTCAAATTGCTTCTTGTCGCCCGCCAAACAGACAACTTCGCGCCGCCTCTATGTCTTTTCCCAAGTACCGTAAGCTATTCCAGTCCAGACTGGGCATGCGCACCGAATCCTACTGATTGTGACGCGAAGGCCCTGGCGAGGGAAAGGGCTTTTGTGGCGCTGCCGTTCGGACGGATGCAGGGCGTGGGGCGTTCCGCGGAGGCGGGAGTACCGACAAGGGGTGGCGGGGACAGCGGAGGGGAATCGAAGACTACTGTATGTGTGGGGGTGACAGCTCAGGCGCGCCGACTGGCAGTGGCACGTTTCACCATCGCGGCGGCGATCAGCCCGTTGCGGTTCTCCACCAGGGTATGGCCCAGATAACTCAGCTTCGACTCCTTGGCGTAACTCTTCTTATATAGCCGGGCATCGGGATCGGTCGTGGACTCATGCGTCCTGTTACTCCGCTGCTGGCCATGGAAGTTTCCCCCGTCGCCAGGCCCGTTGCCATCCTTCGCACGAAAGCTCTTCTGCGAGGCCCATGCCTGAATCAGCGTGCCGTCCACGGTGAAGTGCTCGTCCGACATAAACTTCCTCGCTTGCCGGTTCACCTCGGCGAAAAACTGCTGCGCCACGTCGGACGTCAGCAGCCGGTCCCGGTTCTTCGAAAATACCGCATGGTTCCACACCCCATCGTCCATGCCCAGGCCCACGAACCAGCGAAACAGCAGGTTGTAATCGATCTGCTCCACCAGCAGCCGCTCCGAGCGAATAGAAAGGAATACCTGAGCAGCAGCGCTCGCAAAATGTACCCCGGAGTGATCGAGGGCCGCCCTCCTTCCCCGTACAGCGCGTCCAGTTCGCGGCTCAGCGCGCTCAGCACCGCGTCGGTCAGCTTCCGAACCTCGCGCAACGGATGATCCGCCGGCACTCGCTGCTCCAGCGAAACATAGCTGAACATCCCCTCCTGAATACGCTCGTCTCCTCGCATGCCCTTAAGGCGAACAGCACACCTGCAATGCCGCAAAGCACGTACCTATTTCAACAAGTTCCTAGGGAAGCTCCTTCTTAATCGCTTTGGCCAGGCCTTTGGCAACTCCGTTCGTGGCTCCCATGGAATCGCCCCCAAAGAGCCCAAATGCTACGGTGCCATGCACCTCCTGCTCAAGGATGGCCTTATTCGCGGCGGGATCGGTAAATGTAATCTTCGCCTGAATTTTGGTCTGCCCCATTCCCGGCACCATGTACCGGGCCATCCGGCTTCCGGCGTTGAATTTCGTGATCCTCCCGGAAAGAACCAGATCGGCATCCGCGGGCACCGGCTGCCCTGCGTCCAGAATGGTCACCTTCTCGAATCGTTTCGTCCCTTCAAGTTGCCGAACGATGTTATGCCGCAATCCTTCGGCAAAGTTAGCTGGAAAATCGGTACCGCCCGGCACCTCAAACTGCTCTACCGCGAGGTGCTTGTAGGTTCGCTTGCCCTGAGCCGATGAGGGGAACGCCACGAACGCCGCGACCAGGCTCAGGACTCCGAGGGTATAGCCGAGCTTTCTGCTCAGAATGCTTGTCATTTCAAAATCCTCCATTTCGCTTTGCAGCCACCGGCGAGTTGTCTGTCTTTTGCGGCCTCGTGTGCGATTACGGCTTAGCGCTCACGATCTGAGATTTCGATGACCGCCCGCCGAACTGAACGAAGACACCCCCCGTTGCCTGATACATCCTGGCGCTGGCGGTTGTTCCTGAGGCGCTGAAAAACACGTCGTTGTAGCGGAACTCAGGCCGTAGGCCCCAATTCCTGCCCAGGAAGATGCTGGCGCCGCCCCCGAAGCCGATGTAGCCTCCGGTGACGCTGACGCTGAGGCCGGAAGTGCCAAGCGATCCGCGCGAACCACCACCGCCAAGCAGGACGTACGGCGCCACCCTCCCCCTGCCGAAGGAGTAGCGCATGAGGCCGCCGTAGAGTTGAGTGTCGGCCGAGACCTTATCGTAGGAGCCCTCGGGAATGTACTGGAATTCTCCCAGCACCGCGATGCTTTCCGACAGGTTGTAGCCGGCAGAGCCCCCGTAGGAGTATGCCGTAGTGCTGACGGTGCCGTTGCTTTGAAGCGAGCCGGCGTTATTCCAACCGGCATTGAAGCCAATATCGCCCGAATGAGGGGCAACGGCTTGTGCGTGAGAAGAGGCCGTGAAGGCCGCAAGGAGCGCGACGAATGTGAAGAAGTGCCCCAGGAAACGTGAGTTCGAACGGTGTGTCATTTTGGAGCCTCCCAAAAAGTTGTGGCGGCAAAGGCTGCTGGCCGCTGGTTTCTATGTAGGGGTCCGCAGTTGCGAAGACGATTCATTTCTCGCGCCAAGACGCCGGTTCTCCAACTACTTCGCGCCCTCGTCTTCAGGAATAAAGCCGAGATAAAAGGGGGAGTCCGGGTTAACGCTCGCACGCGGGACCTCAACAGGGGAGACTGAGAGCGGGAGAAACCCTCAGCTTCCACCCACGCCAGGCGAATGGTGCATAACTCAAGAAATCCAGTCCGAAAGTCGTAAGTTGACCGATAGCGGAGCCCGATGCGGACGACTCAGCGAGCAGGCCCAAAAAAACGCCTCTGCACTCTAATGGCGCAAGGTCCGAAGACGTTACATGCCGGCGTAAAAGTTCTGGGCATGACAATTCCAGAGTGGCAATCGCTGAGGCACCATATCCACGGGTTCGCGGCCTGCAGAACCGGCTAATTGGAAGCGGGACGCGCGCGGACACGTCAGAAAGCGGTATCTTCTTGGAATTCCAGGCGGAAGAAACTACAATGGGCCTCCGTGTTCCGGACAATCCTGCTGTTCCCTCTGGTGTTAATTGCGCCAGTGTTTGCGCAAAAGGACGTGGCTGCGCGCGAACTGCGACGTGGTGTGCCCGTGGAAGGGACCATTCAAACCAGTCAGAGCGACACATACTTCCTCGACCTCGACGCGGCATCGTCGGCCGAAATCCAACTGGAACAGGGCGGGTACGATTTCGCGCTTGTGGTAACGCCGCCTGAAGGGGAAGCCTTTGAAGTCGACGCCAGAGAGAGTGGACCCGAACCGCTGCTGATCCATGCCGCAAAGGCCGGCCGGTACCGCGTGGAGGTGAAGCTCAGCGATGGCTCGGCGGCAAAGGCACACTACGAACTCCGTCTGACCGCCAGAAGAGCCGAGCGTGAGGATGACTCCATGCGCGAGAGCGCGCAACTGGCCGCTACAGAGGCCCGGCGGCTGGTGAAAAAGGGCGGGCCGGCAAATCTCGCCCAGGCGCTGGAGCAGAATGACGCGGCGCTGGCGCTGTGGCGGAAACTTGGCGACCGGGATGCGGAATCGGCCGCGATGATTCAGCGGGGAGATATCTACTTTTCCCTGAACGAATTCGATCGGGCGCCGAGCTGGTATCTCGGCGGTCTTGCCGCGGCGCGCGAATCCAACTCGCGCTGGATCGAGGGCGAAGGTTTGAATAATCTCGCGGTAGCCGAAAGGCGCGCCGGATCGTTCACCGACGCCGCGTCGCACCTGAGCGAAGCGCGGGACATCTGGAAGGATCTGGGCCACAGCTACGGAGAGGCGGCCGCCCTGAGCAACCTGGGAATCCTGAATCGCGAGACAGGTTCTTACGCGGAATCCGCGCGGTGTTACCAGCAAGCCTTGCTTATCCTGATGCGCCTGGGTGATACGGCTCACGAGGCATTTCTGCGCAGCAATCTGGGTGTGGTTCAACATGCCCTGGCTGAGGACCGCCAGGCGCTGACATCTCTGAGCCGCGCGGCTGAACTTTTTCGCCAGTCGGGCAACCGGGCAGGCGAGGGGCGCGCGATGCTGCACACCGGCCGAATCCTGTTGGCCAGCGGCCACCGGCAGCAGGCTGCGGAATTTACGCAAAGGGCCCTGGCAGCCGCAAGAGACAGCAAAGATACGCGCTCGGAATCCGACGCGTTAAGTGTCCTGGGAGATGTTGAGATGGCCGAGGGCAGAACCGGCGCGGCCCTCGAGTCCTACAACGAGGCGCTGCAATTGTACGATTCGATGGCAAACCGCACCGGGAAAGCCGATTCGCTGCACAGGATCGGAGTGGCCGAGGGCCGCGGCGGAGACGCGGACGGCGCGGCAGAGCATCTGAAGCAGGCTCTGGAACTGCGTGCAGCGTTGGGGAGTCGAGATGGCGAGGCCGAGACCCTCTTTCAACTGGCCAGGGTTGAAAACCAGGCTGGCGATCCGGGTGACGCCTGTGAGCACATCGATCGAGCGCTCAACCTGACCGATGCGGTGAGAATCCTTGCGTCGGGTCCGAATGCCCGAATGACTTACCTGTCCTCGAAGCAGGAGTACTTCGCATTCGCCATTGAGTTATACATGGATATGGACGCCCGCAATCCGCGCCAGGGCTATTCGACCCACGCATTCGAGATCGCTGAACGGGCGCGGTCGCGAGCCCTGCTGGACGAGATTGAGTATGGTTCGGGACGGCAGGTCTCCTCGATTTCAGATCCTCGCCTGAGCCGCGTAAGCGCGGAATTGAATTTTTGGTCCACACGTCTGTCGAATCTGGATCAACAAAACAATTCGCCGGATATTCCCGCAGTCAAGCGGCGAATCGACCAGCTTCTGGATGAGTTCCACGATCTTGAGACCACTTCCTCGAGTGCGAATGGATCGGGGCTGCGATCGTCGCCAACGATGACCGCGGCGGAGATTCAGCAACAGGTTCTCGATCCTGAGACGGTGCTGATGGAATTCGCGCTCGGAGAACGCCAGAGCATTCTGTGGGTGGTAACTACGGAGTTGCTGTACACCTACCGGTTACCTGGAAGAAGAGCCGTCGAGCACGCCGCGACGGATTTCTATGAGTCGGTAGATGGCTCAGGGACGGGCCCGGCGGCGCACCCGGCTCAGGATGCGGGAATCAGATTCAGCAACATGATTCTGGGCCAGGCAGTTCATAAGATAAAGGGCAAGCGTCTTGTCATCGTGGCCGAGGATGTTTTGCTGCACACTCCGTTTGCCGCCTTGCCCGATCCGCTTTCGCACAATCCGCTCGCGGCGGAATATGAGATTATCTCAGCGCCATCCGCCTCCGTGGTCGCGGAGATCCGGCTGCGGGTCAGTAACAGAAAGCCGGCTCCGAACGATATTGCAGTAGTGGCCGATCCGGTTTTCGATGCGGGGGACCAGAGAAATCGAAAGCCAATCCGAGGGGCGAGAGTGGCGTTTGCGCGGCTTCCCAATTCACGCGCCGAGGCGGGTAATTTGCTCGCATTGCGACCGGAGACGAATAATCTGCGCGCCGTGGATTTCGATGCTAATCGGGCGCTGTTTCTGTCCGGGCGATTGGACTCTTATCGAATCATCCATCTTGGAACCCACGCCGTCGCCATACAGTCCCGGCCCGAGCTGGCAAAGATTGTGCTTTCGCTGATGGACCGCGACGGCAAGCCGAGCAATGGCTATTTGTTCGCATATGAAATTGCGCAGCTCAATCTGCGGGCGGAGTTAGTCACGCTTGCGGGTTGTAAGACCGGTTTGGGCGAGGAAATACGCGGGGAGGGGACGGAGGGTCTTTCACACGCTTTTCTGCGAAGCGGCGCATCCGCGGTGCTGGTGAGTTTGTGGGATGTGGATGACGAGTCCAGCGCGGAACTGATGCGTCTCTTCTACAGCGCTTTGTTGGAAAGACAAATGCGGCCTGGCGCGGCGTTGCGTGAGGCGGAAATGGCCATGGCCTCGCAAGGGAGATGGAAGAGTGCGGACTGGGCGGCGTGGACCCTCATTGGAGACTGGCGGTGATGGGCGATTCGCAGAAGACCGAAGGTCTGCCGTCGGGAGAGTGGCTGAGGCTGCTGGACAACGACCCCTCAGCGGCCTCAGACAAGTACTCGGAGTTGTCTCGCGGATTGGTGCGTTATTTCGAATGGAACCGTTGCTTAGAGCCGGAAGATATGGCACAGGAGACCCTGTTGCGGGGATTCCGCAGATTGAGGGAGGGCGCGTCGATCACCATCGATGACCCCCGAGGTTTCTTCTGGGGCATCGCCTACAACGTTTTGCGCGAAGGATGGAAGCCGCGACGGGAATCCAGTATCGAGGGCAGAGATTTTCCCGCATCCGATTCGGAGTTTCGCCGGCTGAACCGAGCCGAACAGGCTATTTTTCTCCGCGAATGTCAGGATGCGCTGCCGGCGGAGGAGAAGGAAATGCTGGTAGCGTATGCGGAAGGACGCGGGGCCGAATGGGGAGGCCGGCATGGCGTCGAACCGGGAGCGCTGCGGCTGAGAATTCACCGGCTCCGGCAGAAGCTGGAGCGGCAGGCGGCTGGCGCGTGGGAAATAAAGACGAAACGTGGTCGTGGTTTCCGCCATATTCAGATGTGAGAGGACACACGGTGCTATGGAACTGTCCGGCGGCGAAAAGGAAGTAATCGCCTACTTACTAGGCGACCTCAACGCCAGTGAACGCGATGCACTCAACGTCCGAATCTCAAAGGAGCCGTCGTTCGCCGAGGCGGTAATGGCGATCGAAGACGATCTTTTGATCGAGTACGCGCGGGGCGGATTATCCGGGCCGACTCGCGCCCGCATCGAGGGCGCTTACAGCGAAACCCCGGCGCGCCGGGCGCGACTCGAGGCTGCGTACGCGTTGCTCGACTCGATTGCGCGCACGCCAGCCGCACAGCCGAGGCCGCGGAAGGTGGCGAGGCGAACCGGGTACATTATTGCTTCCCTGCTGGCAGCCGCGGCCCTGGTGTTTGCCGTCTGGTTGCCGTCTCGCAAGTATCTTGAGAGTCCACACATCGCATCCGATGCCTCCTTCGAACTCGAAGCCGGCCAGACACGCTCCGGGGGGGGGAGACAGATCGCGCTGCCAGCGGGCGCACGGGCAATCGAATTCCGACTGCGATTGCAGGACCGGTCTGACTTTCGCAACTGGCGTGTGAGTCTGGGAACGGTCGAACACCCGGAAAGTTGGAGCGGTCCCGCGAGTTTGCGAGACCGCCTTGTTGTTACGGTTGTGCCCGCGTCGGTTTTAGCGCCGGGCGACTATACTCTCACGCTCTTCGGCGGCGACGCGAGCGGCACAATGCCGGAACGCGCCACCTACTACTTCCGCGTCGAGTGAGAGTATTTCCGCGTTGGTTGAGAGCCGGGATTGCGGCGCGCACGCAAACCCGGCGGCCGATTAGTCCTGGTCCCAGATAATGTCCAGGGCGGTGACAAGCAACTGAATCAGGCTTTCCATCTGACCTACCTCCTTCTCTGGTTCGGCAGCAACCCGAACTGGGTAGGTATGCGGTGGGTCGAATGTTTTCTCGCGAAAATTCCGCCATTTTGTTGAAGAGCCTGCAATCCGTTTTGCCTGGAGTGCGAAACCCGTGCGCCCGGCTTTGTTCTATAACGCGAGGGCTGGACAAGAGCATTACCTCTTGCTACTCCGCGGCTGGGAAACTCTCATTTGTGCAGTAACGTTTCCGGTCTCCACGCCATGTAGGAGTGACGGTGGATGGGGCCGATGAACGAAATTGTTTGGCGATAATTTGCGACTTATGCCGCTTGAGAGGAAAAGGAGAACAAAAATGCTTCTATTCCTCGAAATCTCTCTGACTATCGCGGCATGGAGAAACGGATGGGGCGCTCGTGCCCTTCTGCCTCTTGCCGGTGGGTTTCTGGTTGCGTTAATCGGCGGCGCGATGATTGGCGCCTCCGGTGGAACGGTTACGGATGGGCGGGTTCTCGGCGTCCTTTGCGACCTGGGCGCGGTGATCGTTCTGGGCGTTATGTCCAGAAAGGCGCCGTCTTCAGAGACGATATCGGTCGCTCCGATTCACTCTGAGGAGGCAGATCGGTTAACGAACTGCTCGACCGTTTCGGGAAACTGAAATGTGCGTCTGGTGCGCATTCCCTGCTGTTGCAGGTGAAGGCCTCAACCCCGTGAGCGGGCGCGCCGAAGGTGCTCCCGCTCGCCCGGTGTTGGCTCGGGTCAGCGCCTGCCGCAATTCTGTTGTGCGCCGCTCGGGGGGTGGGGTAGAATTCGTGGCACTTCTTACAAGACGCGCGTCACAGTCCTCCTCCCGTCTGCGTCGATCTCATAATTCGGCGCCTGGGCATCGTTACTGTTCATTCGATTGTTGTTTTCGAAGCTGCGCCACGTGGGTTATGAGTCCCATACCCGTGTGGGCGTGCTTCTGCTGCCGGAGGTTCGCGTGACGGAGTCCGAGCTCATCGCCGAGTGCCAGTCTGCCCGGAGGCGCAACGATACTCCAAGGTACAACGAGGCGTTCGGAAAGCTGTACGCGGTGTACCAGGCTCGACTGCGATCGATCGCTATCCGCATGACGCGAAGCCGGGAAGACGCGGACGAGGTCATGAACGATGCGCTTCAGGATATGGACCGCAAGATTCTGATCGTCGATCCCGACCGTGGCTGCTTCGGACTCCTGCGGCAGTTCGCATTTCGCCGCGCGGCGGAGAAGTACACAGCCATTATGACCGGACTCACCGAGGGCTACGATCCGGAAGAGCATCCCGAGCCTGTCGATCCCCGCGACGGCGGCGAAGAGCGCCTTTTGGCGGCGGAAGAGGCAAGGATGAAGTCCGAGCTGGCGGAGCAGCTGACTTCGCTGGCGCTGGGGCGGCAGGCTGGAGCGCCCAACGAACGCATGACATTTCTGTTTTGCCGCACGCTGGGTTACAAGCCGGCGCGGATGGCGGTGGCGAGTTTTTGTGTGCGCAAGCTTGGCGCCGACAGCGAAGTCGACGGAGCGCATCTGCCGGCGCTGGAGTTGGAGCTGGAGCAGCAATGGGTGGAACGCTCGCTCCTGCAGCCTGAACGGATCACGCAGTTGTTTCAGCCGCTGCGCGAGGATATGTCGGTTGCGCTGAGCGCGTATCCGCTGCACGGGAGCACGCGAGTTCTTTACAAAGAGAGCCCGGTTTGGGAGATACCAATTTCCGAGGGCCGGTTATGCGACTACTTCCGGACCGATCCAGAAACCGATGACATTCGCAAGTGGTGCGTGAATGTGGAGAAGCGGCTGGTGAAATCCTTGGCGGGCGCGCGGACCAAAAGCGCCGCCGGGCGAGGGGCTGTATGAGCGCGATGGAACGGACACGGGCGTCGGCCGGGTGCCCGAGCGAGGAAGAACTGGTTGAATACTTCCGCCTTCGCCTGCCTGAGCCCCGGATGCTGGCGATCGAGGAGCATTTTGCCGGCTGTGAACTGTGTGTAGAGCAGAGCCGCGCGGTGTTCGAGGTGCTGGTCGAACTGGACTCGTGGACGCCGGAGTCGCACGGCGAGGCGGTGCGACGGGAAGCCTTGGTTATGGGCCTCGCCCAGGCAGAAGCCATGGAACAGGAAGGCTCGGAGTGGCGAAACAGGCTGAGTTTGTGGAGAAAGCGGGTTGCGCGGACAGCAGACGGAGCGATTGAGCTGATTGTCTCGGCGTCGGGTGCAAGGATCGTTGCGAAGACACTGCGCGAATTTGTGGCTGAGGGCGGGTTCCAATTCGAACCGCTGACTGCGGCACGCGGAGCGGAGGAGGAACGAGGCATGGCCGGACCGACGGCCGTTCTTTCCGCCGAGCGGCCCGATGTTCGAGTGATTGTGCACGATGGGAACCGGGTTGTGGTGACGATCGGCAACTGGCCGACGGAACGGCAGGACCCGGGAATTGTGGTGATCGACAGCGGTGGCGAGCAGTCGCCGCTCAGGCTGGAACTCACGCGCCGCGCCGACGGAGTGTGGGCAACGGAGTTTACGCGGGAGCCAGGCACATTCATGGTTTTGTTCGCTCCGACGGAGAGGAAATTCTGATGCGGATATTCAGTTCCCGGCCGCGAGGCCCCGAAGCAGAGAGGAAGACGAATTGAAGCCGCTTGCAACACTCAACGCATTGCACCACGGAATCGGCCCGATGAGTCTCGAGCTGATTCAGCAGTCGGTGGACGAACTCTCCCTGGCACGGATGCCATACGCGGAGGTTCGCGTTCACGATGAAATTCTGGATGCGCTGGCAAAGCGGATTCGCCTGCTGGTGGAGAGCAAGGCAGAGGTTGAGGGCGTGGCAGGGGGGCCGGCATCGAGGGTGACGCGGACGGATCCCCTGATGGCGTCATGCCAGGGTCTGTTCAACGAGATTCTTCCCATTCGCCAGCAGGAAATCCGGTTCATCCGCGATCCATTGTGCGACTTGAAGACAGCGCTGCTGATCGCGACCAATGTTCCCGAGGTTCCCTGGGAGCTGCTGCACAACGGAACCGACTTTCTGGGACTTCGCTACGAAATGGGGCGAAGCCTGCGAGCGCGCGGTCCGGAATGGCGTCCGGGGCGGAGGGATGGCAACTGGCAGTGCCTGATCATCGCCAATCCTACGGACGATCTGCCGACGGCCGCGGTGGAATCGGCGGTAGTGAAGGAGAGTCTGGAGGGAAAAGGGATTGCCTGCGATTATCTGAGCGGGAAAGACGCCAGCTTCGAGAATGTCCTGCATCATCTGAACTCCAGCCACTACGACATCATTCATTACTCGGGGCACATCGGGCGGGAGGAAGAGTCGGGCGAATTCGGGTTCATTCTGCACGGCAGCCGCTTTTTCACAGCGAGTTCCATCCGGACCCACGTGCACACGCCCGCCATTGCCTTTCTGAACGGCTGCAATTCCGGCGCGGTGGTGCAGGGACTGACGGAAGCGTTTCTATCCACGGGCACACAGATGGTGGTTGGCTCGCTCTTCAACACACCGAGCCGGGGAGCAGCGGCTTTCGCAAAGAAATTTTATGCGGACTTTCTGCGCGGAGTGCCCGCGGGCGAGGCGATGCGCCAGGCCAGGCTTCACGTGAAGGAGATGGAGGACTGCGGATTAGCATGGGCATGCTTTGTTATGTATGGAGATCCGCGGTTCTCTCTTTCGGTGCAGAGCGATGAGCTGGACACATGGCTGGGCAAGGCGGGATTCGAGCGGAAGGGGTTCGATGCCGGGGCGATTAAGATTCTGCGCCAGGCCGTGGCTTACGGCGCAACTGCCAGCGGAGTTTCGACCGCGATCTTATTCGCGGCACTGCTGGAGGGGGAAGATCCATTCCTGCGTCACAAGCTGGAGGCATGCGGGGTGCTCGACCTGCTGGAGGGCGCATTCAGCGCGGCGCTGAAGTCGGGGCAAATGGAGGCATCGGGCAGCAGCCCGGGAGGACAGGCGACAGAGAATCATGACGACAACGAACCCAGCTCGAACGTGCTGAACATCCTGCGCCGCGCGAAAGAGTTTTGTCACAACAAGGGGCTGACAGTAACTACCGAATTGGGTCTGGTGAGCGCCTTTGCGCAGGAAGAGGTGGGAGGCGCGTGGAGGATCCTGAGCAGCCTGAATATCAAGCCCTCGGATCTCGATCCCTGGGGTGACGCCGCGGCGTCGCGAACCATTGCGGGTGTGGGGATTCTGAATCCGGGGAACACCAGTGAAGTTGCCTGGGAGATTCTTCAGCGTGCTGTAGCGAAAGGGGCGCGCGCGGGGCTGAAGGGGGTTAGCGCGATCCCGTTCTTCCAGGCCATGACGGCAAGCCCCGAGAACCTGATGGCGGCCAGGCTCCAGCAGCTCGGGATTTCGATTGCGTGGTCCTCCAGCCCGATTGCCGATCGATCCGATCTTCCGATCTACGACGCAGCCGGCAAGCCCGTGCCGTGCTCGGAAAACGTCAGGGATATTCTGGCCCGGGCTCTGGCGACCGCCGAAGCCAGAGACAGCAAGGTGGAAGAGAGCGATCTGGTGCGCGCCTTTGCCGAGAACGGAGGGGGAAACGCGGGGGCGTGGCTGATGGAGCGCGGCCTGCCTCCCAGACTGCTCGCCAGCCGACTCTTTCTGGAGGGAGGCGTACTGGACACGGGGCGGTTCAACGAGGAGGGGCAGAAGGTAATCGACGAAACCTTCGATGTTGCAGGTCTGCTGAAGAATGGCGCGGTCGGCCGCAGCCATCTTCTCTATGGGCTGCTCTCAGCAAGCGAATACGTGGGGGAGGAGATTCATAAACAAAACTGCGACGCCGAGATGCTGGCAGAGGCGCTCTACGTCCGATTGAAAGACGGGCAGAAGGCGACTGCAACGGTGGTGCCCAGTTGGTCCTCCTTCTCCACCGGCCTGCTTAAAGTTCTATGCGAGGCCGAGGCCATTGCAGACGCAGAGGGTTCCGACGGGATCGGAGATACACATCTGTTCCAGGCCTGGTGCATGGATGGCGGAGGCGCATCGCGAGAATTTCTGATCCAAAACGGGGTTCGGGTTCGCAAGCTGATGAAGCAAGTGACAGCAGCAACGAAGCAGAGGGAGCGGCCAGGTTTGTAGATTCAGCGGGTGCGGCCACTCGGCGTGCGCGGCCGGCGGGGCGGGAGCGATGTCTCGGGGACGAAATGTCGGGATAAGGAGAGAAGAATGTCATTTTGGGATCTGATGTTTGGCGGTCAGCAGCCCATCGGGACGGCCGTAAATACCCTGATTTTCGTACTTTTTTTCCTGGGCTGGATCGACATTCTGCGCAGTTATCGCAAGCTGTCGCAGGAACGGCGCCTGGTGAAGCGCGCCAGCGAAAAGCTGCACGCGTCGTTGACCGAAAACCAGACGACCATACCCAGCCAGTCGCCGGAGGAGCTGAGAGAGTATCTTGACATTCCCGAAAACAGCCTGCTGGGTCATCGCATCAAGCGGGCGCTGCAGCTTCGCGTCGCAGGACTGGGCAGCCGCGATGTTCTGCAGCTGGTGACCAGCGAACGGGTGGGTTCCTACGGATCGCTGGCACGCCAGATTGGCGCCACACTCACGCTGCTTGGCCTGCTCGGCACGGTTTTCGGTCTCAGCCTCGCATTGCTGAACATCGGCAACTCCTCCGACATCCGCGGAGTCGAGGATCTGGGCCGCCTCAGTCAGGCGCTGGGCGGCACGATGGGCGGCATGAAGACCGCATTTGGATGCACGCTCGCCGGTTTGCTGACAGCCCTGACGTTGTCGTTTCTGAACTATGGGCTGCGACGGGTGCAATCGCACGTGCTTCAGGCGATCGAAGAGTTCACCGCCTGCGAACTGCTGCGCGCACTGGAGCGGGTCGATCCGGAATCGGACAGCGCCACCAAAGTGTTTGCCAGCGTTCTGTCGGAGGTCTCGAAGGACATGGTTTCGCTGGGCGAGAAGCTGCAAGCGGCGGCGCAGAATTACTTTTCCGGTACAGCAGCGGTTCAGGGCACGCTGGAAAAACTAGCGAGCACGGTGGAAACTTTTTCCGCCACGATCAACCAGGTGGCGGGCAACCAGATGGAATTCACGCAGACGATGAAGGCGACGCGCGATGCGGTAGACGGCGTTGGCGGAGTAGTTCAGCAGTCATCGGACCTGCTGTTGCAGCGGCTGGAACTGGTGCGGCAGAACTCTGAGACGACGGAGAAGCTGCAGCAATCGCTCCTGATTCATCATGAGGAATTCAGGAAGCTGGCGGAGACGGTAAAGACCGCCAACGCCGATGCCGTAAAAACCGCTCTGCAGGCGCACGAGTCGGCGAGCAAGCGAATCGTTGACGAGATTCTCCAGAAGCACAGCAAAGAACTGGGCGCACTGCTGGAGCAGAGCTACGGGTCTCTTCACACCATTCTCGAACAGAATCGCTCAGTGATGACAACGGTGTCAGACATCCTGCTGGATGAGCGGCTGGTCAGGAACGGTGCGTCGAAAGTCGCGGCGGGAGGAGTGAATTGATCCGAGCGGCGCTTGGAGCAGACGATCCCGAGGTTCCGGTGTGGGCCAGCTACACCGATGTCGCCATGAACGTGCTGGTGGTTCTGCTTTTGTATCTGTTCGCGCAGGCGGTCTATTCGACCATTACCAGCGCACAGCTGGTGCGGGTTCGCCAGGAGCAGAAGGAGATGGAGCAGGCGGTCATGGACGCGTTGCCGCCGGAGCTGCGCAGGGACGTCACCGTCGCCGAGGACGGGCAGCTGATGCGATACCGGTTCGCCGACCAGGTGTTGTTCGACAGCGGACAAGCCAGGCTCAAGCCGTCGGGAGAAGAGATTCTGTCGGACATGGCGCGCGCCTTCAGCACCAAGGTGGGCACGTATTCGCAGATTCAGGTGGAAGGACACACCGACGACCGGCCGATTCACACGGCGCAATTCGACAGCAACTGGGAGTTATCGAGCGAGCGCGCGACTTCGGTGGTGCGATTTCTGCAGGACAGGAGCAACCTGGATCCGAAGCTGATGTCGGCTACCGGGTACTCGCAATACCGGCCGCTTTCGCCGGCGAACACGGATCGCGACCGGCAGCTGAATCGCCGCATCGAGGTCGTCCTGGTGTACACGCTGCAGAACGGACGGGCGGCGAAGTGAGCCTGCAGCCAGGCAGCCGTGCGGGCCGCTGCGTGCGCGATTGCGCGCGTTGCGAGCAGGGAGATTTGAGATGAGCGAAGCCGCATTGACGGGCAACCAGCAGACCGAATTGCAGCGAGATGAATTCGATGGGGATTGTCTGCGTGTTTTCGATTCGGCACAAGGTGTGGCGGAGATGATCGACAGTGCGCGAATTCATCCGTCGCATCTTTTGCTGGGCGCGCTCTCTCAGGAGAATGGCTACCTGGACGAGAAGCTGCGGCGCAGCTTTGGAGGACTGAAGGCATCCACCATCGCGGATTCGTTGCGCGAGATTGTGGAGCTGGGCGCGCGGAATGCGGAGACAGAAGATACGCAGGGCGGCAGGGCTGCGGAGATGACCTGTTCCGGAGCCGCTCTGGTGGTGCTGGCGCGCGCGGCGGAGCTCTCGCGCTTGTGGCAAGCGCAGAGGGTCACGCTTCCAGCCCTGGTTTGCGCGCTGCTCGAGAATGTCGACCGCGACGGACTGGAGGCGTTTGGCGACGCAACCCTTTCACGTGCCCAGCTGCAGGATCTGGCCGGCGCTATCGCCATGGAACAGGAAGATGGGCCGAAGGTTCAAAAAGAGGTCTTCGCCAACGACTGCGTCCGTCTGGATTCGTTTGGGCCGGTGGCGCGGGAGGGGCTGGTGGCTTTGACGCAGATGGGAGAAAACCGTCTCCTGCTTGCTGAAGACCTGCTGATCGCATTCCTGGCCCACGAGCGGTCGCGAACCGCCGAGGCTCTGCATGTGATGGGCGCAAATCCGGCGACCGTGCTGAGCGCGCTGCAGCAGAAATATGGAACTGCCCGAGGCGCGCGCGGGGTGTCTTCGCCGCGGGCCCGGATGGGCCGGATGCTGGTGCGGATTATCGAACAGGCGGGCGAACTGGCGGCCAGGGAGCGTTCCGAGCTCATCGGGGAATCGCACCTGATGCGGGCTTACATTGCACGCGTGGCGACCGAATCCGGCAACGTCCTGGAGAAGCTCAATATCCCGGCGCTGCAGCTTTCCGAATACCTGAAGCGGCGCAGCCTCGACCGGGAGGCGGCCGGAGCCGCCGAGGGCGGCGCGGCCATGGTTTCGGACGTGGAGGGATATCTGCGCCAGCGGGTAGTGGGCCAGGAAGAGGCGATTCGCGCGGTGGTGCCCGCGCTGCAAAGGATGCGTCTGGGGATGAACGAGCCCGGGCGCCCGCTGGGAGTATTTCTCTTCCTTGGAGCAACCGGGGTGGGAAAGACGGAGCTTGCCAAGGCCGTCGCGGATATCGCGTTCGGCCCAAAGCCCGGCGTGGTGGAACCCTACATGGTTCGCGTCGAGTGCGGTTCGCTGACCGAGCCGTCGGACATCGTGCAACTGCTCGGCGCGCGCCAGGGGCTGGTGGGGTACAAAGAAGGCAAGCTCACCAACGGACTGCGCGACAAGGGCAGCCGCTGCATCATCCTGTTCGACGAAGCCGAAAAGGCCCATCCAAAGGTCTGGCAGAGCTTGCTTACGTTCTTCGATGAGGGCGTGGTGACCGAGGCCGATGGCACGCGCTACGACGCCACCGGCTGCATTCTGGTGGCAACTTCGAATCTGGGTTACCGGGAAGCTACCGAGAAGTTTCGCCTGTTCGATTTATCGCAAGACGAGATGGCCAGGGTTCAGCCGCAGATACAGGCCTTCATCTGGAAGCATGTCGAGGGCTATTTCTCGCCTGAATTCCGGGGCCGTTTCGGCCGCCAGAATGTGCTTTTCTTCAATAATTTCCGGCGCGAACACTACCAGGCGATGATCTCCAGCCAAATCGGGAAGATCGTCGAAGAGATGGAGCATCGCGGCATCGAGGTGGCGGTCGATGCGGAGGTTCCCCGCATTCTCGAGGAGATGGCGTGGGAGGGGCGGCAGAACGGCGCGCGCGACGTCCGGCGGCTGGTAACGCGGCATCTGCGCGACAGAATCGTGAATGCACTGGTAGCCGATCCGTCCGCGCGAAAGGTGAACCTCGGCGTTTCCGCGGAGATGACGGAGTTCGAAGAGAGTCACGGAGCGAAGGCGCCGTTGCGCGGAGAGACGGCCGATGCGGAGGCCTATCTCACGAGCCGCGTTGTGCGGCAGGAACGGGCCATCCGTGCGGTCGTGCCGGCCCTCAAGCGCATGCGCGCCGGGCTGCACGAGCACGGGCGGCTGAAAGGTGCGTTTCTCTTTCTTGGAGCGACCGGCGTTGGCAAGACCGAGCTCGCCCGCGCCATCGCCGACGTGGCGTTTGGCCCGAGGCCCGAGGGCAAAGATGGCAACCTGATTCTGATTAACTGCGGAGCGCTGACCGAGCCGAGGGATGTAGTGCAGATTCTGGGCGCGCCGCAGGGGCTGGTCGGCTACAAGGAAGGCATACTCACCAACGGACTGCGGGACAAGGGCGGCCGCTGCGTGATCCTGTTCGACGAAGCCGAGAAGGCCCATCCGAAGATATGGCAAAGCCTGCTGCAGCTGTTCGACGACGGCATCGTGATGGAAGCCGATGGCACGCAATATGACGCCACGGGTTGCGTTCTGGTCGCCACTTCGAACCTGGGATATGCCGGCGCTATCGACAAGCTCCGGCTCTACGAGCGGACCGACGCAGAACTGGAACAGCTTCGCCCGCAGGTGGAGGAGTTCATCTGGAAGCAGGTGACCGAATACTTCTCGCCTGAGTTTCGCGGACGATTCGGCCGGGAGAATGTTCTCTTCTTTAACCACTTCACGCGCAACGCATACCGCGAAATCCTGGAGAAGCAAATCACACAACTGGCGTCGGAGATGGCGGAGAAAGGGATCGAGTTGGCCGTTGAGCCGCCGGTGCTCGACGCGCTCGCCGACATGGCGTGGGAGAAGCGCGCCGAGGGCGCGAGGCAGGTTCGCCGTCTAATTACGCAGTATGTTCGCGATGCCGTCGTGAATGCGCGAGCGGACAATCCACGGTGCGCGAGCGTGCAGATCGGCTACGGTGGGAAGCTGCAGCAGGATCACGTCGCCGTTCAGGCGCAGCAGAAGGCACGGTCGGTCGATGATCCGGAGTCGTATCTGAATGCGCGCGTGATCAACCAAAAGCAAGCCGTGCATGTGCTGGTGCCGGCCATCAAGCGAATGCGCCTGGGCATGAACGAGGCGGGGCGGATGGCGGGCACATTCCTGTTTCTGGGGCCGAGCGGGGTGGGCAAGACCGAGCTGGCCAAAGCGACGGCCGATGTGGTGTTCGGACCCAAACCCGGCCTCATTGACCCTTACCTGATCCGGATCGACTGCGGCAAGTTCACAGAGCCGCGGGACATTGTGCAGTTGGTGGGCGCGCCGCAGGGATTGGTTGGATACAAGGAGGGAGTCCTGACCAACGGTCTCCGTGAGAAAGGCAGCCGATGCGTGATCGTCTTCGATGAGGCCGAGAAGGCCAACCCGCAAATCTGGCAGAGCCTGCTGACCTTGTTTGACGAGGGGATCGTCACCGAAGCGGACGGGACGCGCTATGACGCTACCGGATGCCTTTTAGTGGCGACCTCGAACCTTGGTTACAAGGAGGCGGTGCAGGCGTTCCGGCTGTTTGAAATCGCGCCGGAAGACGCGGAGGCGCTGCGCCCGCAGGTGGAGCAATTCATCTGGAACAAGGTGACCGGCTACTTTTCGCCGGAGTTCCTTGGCCGATTCGGCCGCGAAAACATCGTTTTGTTCAACCACTTCGGAAGGGCCGATTATCGCGCCATCCTCGCCAATCAGATGGAGTCGCTGGTGGCCGAGATGCAGGGGCGCGGACTGGGGGTCACGGTGGACGATGCGGTGGTGGATCGGCTGGTGGATTTTGCGTGGGAACGCCGCAACGAAGGCGCACGGACGGTGCGGCGCATCGTGACCGGATATCTGCGCAACTCGATTGTGGACGGACTGGAGACAGATTCGGGCCGCAGGGCGTTCCACTTTGCCCTGCGCGATGACGGCGAAATTGCCGCACTGGAGAAATAGAACGCATGGGCTTCTATGACGACATCTTCGAGCTGGACGCGGTGGGTGGCCGGTACAAACTCCTTCGCCGCCTGGGCAGCGGCGCATTCGGAGAGGTCTTTCTTGCTGACCAGGAGGCGGCGGGCGTTCCCGGGCTCAAGTTTCGTCAGGTGGCAATCAAGCTCTTCATGCAGGCGTACATCACGTCGGAGAACGCGCAGAAAGTATTTGCCGAGGCTCTGCTGCTGGAGCGGCTGGCCGAGGATGCGCGCAGCAAAGGGGAGCCGGTTCACCTGGTGACGACATTCGATCTGGGCATTCTCCTCGACTTGAGCGCGACTCCTTTTGTGGCCATGGAGTGCGTACACGGGTCGCTCGAAAAGGAGCTTGCCTGCGCGCCGGCGTTGCCACTATTGACCGCCGCGCGACACCTGCGCGGGATTTGCGCTGGTCTGAAGCTGGCGCACGGGCACACGCCAGCCATCCTGCACCGCGATTTGAAGCCCGCCAACATCCTGATCGAAAAGAGCGGCTTCCTGAAGGTGGCGGACTTCGGGCTGGCCATCGATCGCTACCAGGCATTTCTGTCCAGCGGCAATGCGGGAACCATATCCTACGCTCCGCCGGAGAGCCGAAGCAGCGAGCCGGCCAGTCCGGCTTTCGATGTCTACTCGCTCGGAATCATGTTTCTCGAGATGTTGGCGCATTGCAATCCTCTGGAACGAGTGCTGAATGAGTTAGGCACGGATCCGCGGGAGATCGAGCGCACGCTGGATGCGTCGCAGGCCCGGCTGGCGGAACTGCGAGACCCACTGGATGGCACGCCGCTCACGGATCGATTGATCGAGCTGCGCAACGCACCGGGTGCGCAGGAGATCGTGCGCCGTTGTCTGGCGGTGGACCCGGCGCGGCGGTTCGCCAACGCGATCGAACTGGACGCGGCTCTGGCGAGCCTTGAAGCGGACCGTTTCATCGCGCCACTGCGGGAACCTGTTGAGACAGGCCGCGAGCGCGCTGCCCGGCTCCTGCAGGAAGCCGAGATGCTGCTGAAGCAGGATCGGCTGCAGGAGGCCGAAGACCGGCTGGCGGAGGTGGCCTTGCTGGCGCCGCGCGAGGAGCGGCGCTACCTGGCCCTGTCGCGAATCCGCGAAAAGCAAGACCGGTGGCGCGAGGCGGTGGAGGCGCAGAAGGAAGCAAACGCAATTGTGGCCGAAGGCCGAAGAGATCGCCGGGCCGATCCGGTTCTCATCGAGCGTCTTGCGTTTCTGTACGAACGTTCCGGCAAACCTCTCGCGGCGCGAGAGGTCCGGCGGAGTCTGGAGAGTTAAGCATGCGTTTCTTCAGCTGGCTGCAGGGCAGAGCGTGGAATCCGGCGAACGCATTCGATCTGAGTGCGCGATACCGGAATGCCGCGCCCGGCGACCAGCTCCGCTATGCTCAGACGCCGCCATCCCTGCTGTTTGTGCAGGGTGACAGGAGACGGGAGCAATACTATCGCGACCTCGACCAGCGGCTGAGGATGCTCGATGCCGAGAGCGTCGGAGTCGAGCCTTTGGTGGAAGCGCGGCTGCATGCGACACGCGGTGGCGCGCGCGGGGGCCTCGCAGGGGAGATGCGCGCGGTTCGCCGCCTCGTGGCGGATCTGAACAGCATGGAGAACGTGCATTCGCCGAAGGAAGGATGGAAGACCCGCAAACGGGCGCGTGAATATGTAGCGCGCCGTCTGGGCCCGGTGATCGAGTCCGCCGCCCGCCGGGGCGACCTCGAGGCCGCGCTGGAAGGTTCCCGCGCGATGGAAGAGACCGGAGCCATGCCGGCCAGTGCGTTGCGAAAATATGCGGAATTGCTGCATTCGCGCGAGCAGGCCGATGCGGGCGCGTTGCGAGTCTATCTGCGCTGCCTTGAGGCCCACGACTGGCGCAGTGTGGGCCATCCTCTCATCGAGCAGTTACGGACCAGGCTGTCCGACGCGCTTCGCATCGACGAACAGATGCCTCGGCGGGAGATCGAGCTGCGGCTGCCTCTGATCGCGCGTATGCAGGTCGGAGGCGGCGATGTGAACGGCTCGGCCAAAAGTCTGGGTCTGGGATACCTGACGCTCGACAATCCGGAAAAGGCGCTTGCCCATCTGGAGCGCGCCTGCGAAATGGACGGCCACGACCTGGGCGAGACGTACTTTTATCTTGGCCAGGGCCTGTATCGCACCGAGAAGTTCCAGCGGGCCTCCCAGGCATTCGCCGAGGCATCGCGCCGGGGTTATCCGCAGAGCCGCATTGCCGCATGGCAGGGACTGTCTCTGGCCAAGAGCGGGCAATGGGAGGCGGCCTACCAGCTCTTCAGCGATGCCGAAGCAGCGCTGGGAGGCAATGCCGACTCGGCGTTCTATCTTTTCTGGGCGCGGGCGAGTTATCGTCTCGGCGCGGCTGAGCAAGCCGCTCTGCGATTCAGAACGGCGATGGAAAAGTCGTTAGGGAAGGCGCATCGCGGACTCGTCGACGTTTTCGACTGCGCCCGGGCGAGGCATGGGCTTGCGATCTGTCTCTGTCGCGATGGCCACGCGAGCCAAGCCATTGAATTGCTCCAGGAGGGCGTCCGATTGAGGGAGTCGTTCGCTCCGGCCTCGCACCTCCTGGCACGATTGCTGGAAGAACAAGGGAAAATCTCACAGGCTCTTCCGCACTACCGGGCTGCTGCGGAACTCAACGCGAGCGACGACGTCTACAAGTTGTCCCTGGGTTTGGCACTGGATACGGTGGGTAGCCCCGAGGCGCTGCCGATTCTGCTTGATGCACGCGCAGGCGGTCATTCCCGTGCCGAGATTATGGTGCGACTGGCGAACGGGTTCCACCGCAACGGTCAGCCGGCCGAAGCGCGGCACTGGTTCGATCGCCTGGCGCAACAGGATCCCGGCAACATGGAATTCGCGCGCTGGTCGGCGCGTTATGCGGCCTCCGAGGCCACAGGGGCTTTCCGTGCCGGAGACTTCCGTCGGGCCGCGACCCTGTGGGAAGGCGTGTCACAGGTGTGGTCCGATCCTGTCGTCCGTTCCAACCTCGGGCAGGCGCTGCTGTGCGACGCGTCCGCGCGCCTGAAGTCGGAGTGGGAGCGTGGACTGGATGAAGTCTGGCCGCAGATTCAGCGTGCTCACCAGTTGGCGCCCTGCTGGCAATCGCGTTATCTGAATGCGGTTGCGGCCCTCGTGCAGGGGGACTATGCGGCCAGTCAGGCCGAGTTTGCCGCGCTCGAGGACGACGCCGGCGACCAATCCGTGGCTCGGCTGCTGGGCTGTCTGGCGCGCTATCTCGGTGGCGACGAAGAGGCCCTGGCCGAATTGAGCGAGGCGGCACTCACCGATGAGTTGCAAAGCCTCCGTGTGCTGATTGTGCTGCTGCAGATTCAGTCCGCGGCGCGCAACGGGGACTTCGAACTCGCCGTGAAGAGGATCGAGGAGTGGGTCGCGGTTCCCGGCTTCATGTCGATTGCGCGCCTCAATCGCGGGCAGATTAACGCGTTGCTGTGGATGTGCATGAATCGGCTGCTGCGTGCCAGGGGCGTGCGGCAGAGAACGCGGCTGCAGAACCTGCTGGCGACCCTGAAACAGACGGATGCAACATTCTGGATGCCGGCGATCGCGGTTGGACAGGCCTCCCTCGAGCTGGCGAACAGGAAACCGGGTGACGTCGAAACCGATCATCTGGAGAAAATTGAATCGTCCCTGTTCAGCGCGCTGGAAACATCAGGTGAGATCGACAGCGGCCGCCTGAAGACAGAGATCGAACAATTCCTCCGCTTTCGCATTCACGACTCGATTCTGCGCGGGAATCTTGTACTGACCACTTCTCTCCTGGACCGGTTGAATCGATTAGCGGGCGGAGAAACACCTGAAGCGGCGCAACTCAGGGCGCTGGTAGCCGAGCGCCTCGACCAGCCATCGCACGAGAAGGCGTTCGCTTTGATGGAGAGCGATCCGGACCAGGCTCGGGCCATCTGGCTGCAGAGGCTGGAGAGGAATCGAGGAGAGCATGCCTCGATTGAGCACCTCGCGACCCTGGCCTGGGCAAGAGCGTACGACCTTGGCCGGCAGGCCTCAGGCGCGGTAGAGGCTGCACGCGAATTGAAGGACGACAGCCGGCGCAAGCAACTGGAAGCCGAGATCGCGCGTGACTTCGAGGCCGTCATCAACTGGTTCGGGGATGGGCTGGCGCACGTCCGGCAACTCTACAGCGATGACAGTTACTGGGAGGCGTTGCGCCGGAAGGGCGAAAAGCTGGCCAGTGCGCGCAATCCATTCAACGAAGCAGATTTCGACGCGTGGCGTGCGGCTGCGCTTGAGAATCAGGCGCGAATTCTGGTGAATTTCGCCTCTTACGTGGCCGAGTTCGACCCGAAAAACGGCGTAAAGCACGCGATCAGCGCCATAGCGCGGCTCCGGGACTGCGGCCTGCCTGAACCGATTGTGGAAAGTCTGGTGGACACATTCGCCCAGACCAATCTGGGCACCGATCCAACCGCGATCCCCGCCGACCAGTTTGACGCCACCATGGCCCGTGCCGAGCGCCTGCTGAGGATCGACCCGCGGAACATTCAGGCCCTCAGGTTCATGGTTCGCGGCTATGTCTATTGGGCGGAGTCCAGTGAGATGAATGACGCCGGAAGGCTTGCGGACCGTATAGCGGCAGTGCGCAACCGCGCCGAGCAACTGGAGAAACTTCTTGCCCAAACCGCGGGAACCAAACGGCAGCGCCTGATCGGAGATTTGGCCTCGTACTACGAGGCGCTCGGGATCAGGACGAACCGAAAAGCCAATGCCCTTGTCAGCGAGCTGAATGCGGCTTCTGGCTTCCCGTCGGCGATTGTTCGTAATTTGCGCAGCGCCCTGACCGAATCGAACGAGGCCCTGCGCCAGGCCATTCGCCTGGATAACACCATTGCTCTGCGATCGTCCGTGACAGAAGCGCAGAAGCACAATGACGGGCTGCTCGATCAGCTTCGCAACATTTAAAGGAGGCGCCGAACATGTTTGAAGAGAATCCCTGTACCTGGAACGCGCTGGAGATCTTTCAACTGGACCGCTCAGTTACAGATCTGAAGTCGGTCCGTGAGCGGCACAGCGCGACCCGCGATGAGTGGAAGTTCAACGATCAGAAAATCAGGCTTCGCAACGGCGAAGTGCGCGCGCTGGAGGAAGCACGGCTGAACGAGTTTCAGAAGCGCATCGACGACCCGGTGCGGCGCCTTCAGGAAGAGCAGTACGCGCACCAGTTCCATTCCTTTGCAGGTGACGAGGAGTTGTTGGCGGCCGTAAATCGGCTGGAGCAGAACCAGAGTACGGCGGAGATTCCCATGGTGGGCGGATCCGCATTAGTAAGCGCAATCGGTGGCTTGTTGCCGGAGGTTAAGCCGCAGCGCATCGAAGACGATCTGCCGTGGCCGGATTTGCCGAAGCCCACCCCCGTTGAGGACGAACCGCTGGAAGACGCGATCCTGAGAGATTGCTGAGGAGCTACCGTGGCCATGCAGGCAGACACGACTATGCCAGTGCCGCTTATTCCCGTTCCGGACGAAATCCGTCTGGAGGACATTGAGGACGCTGCTTTGGCGTTGTACGAGCGAGTGGCGGAAGCCGACGCGCGCGTTGCGGCCATGGAGAAGCAGCATGGCTCAGAGTTAGCCGAGCAAACCCGGGCTCTGCATCGTCTGATCGCGGTTCTGGTCGTGGAACGGTTCGAGCTCGACCGCATGATGCGCCGCATTGAGCCCGAACTAACGCGCCGCGGCTGCACCGATCTGCTGCTGTCGATCTCGCTCTATGCCCGCGCATGGGACCTGAAGCTGAGCCGCGCTTCACTGCAGGTAGTGGATCTCACCGGTTCTCCGCTCACCGACGAGCTGGCGGGCGAAGTGGAAGTGGAGAGCCATTTACCGGATCCGTCCGTGACTGTCACAACGGTGCGGGAGACGCTGGTTCCGCTGGTGCTGCTCGACGGCAAGGTGATCGGTCCGGCAAAGATTGTCACCTCGGTCCCCATCGCGGAGGAGGAGAAAGCCCGTTGAAGACCATCGGCGTGGATCTGGGAACCACCAATTCGTGTGTCTACTATCTGGATGAGTCGGGGAATCCCGTGGTCGTCCTTGACGAGCGGGGCAATTCCATCTTTCCGTCGGTGGTGTGGTGTGCCGGGCCCGGCAAGGAAAGAGTGGTGGGCCATAAAGCCAAAGCTCGCGTAGGGACGCGGCCGGCGCCGGTGGTCGCCGTGAAGCGCAGGATGGGCACCGATCAAAAAGTCCAGCTGGGCGATCGAATGGTGAGCCCGGTTGAAGTCTCGACGGAGATTCTGCGCCATGCCAGGAAACTGGTCGAGGCGGCAACACACGACCTGGTGGACGCCGTGGTGGTGACGGTTCCCGCCTATTTCGACGTGGCCCCTCGGCGCGATACGCAGCTGGCGGCGGTGCAGGCATTTTTCGATGGCGACGAGAACAAGGCGAAAGACCGGCTGGAACTGCAGCTCGAGCCGGAGGCTGCAGCCTACGCGTATCTGGCGAACAATACCGCGGATCGGATGCTGGTGCTGGTCTATGACCTGGGTGGCGGCACATTCGACGTTACGGTTCTTGAAAAGAGCCCGGAGGAGGGCCTGACGCCGATTGCCTTCGGAGGCGATCCTCACCTGGGCGGAGACAACGCGGATGACCGGCTGGCTTCCTGGATCGCTTACCGGATTCGGGGCGGGAGAGCCGATGCCCTTACGCGCATTCTCTCGCACGGGCGGTACGGACCCGAGGACAGGTATACGGTCCTGCAGCAGGTTATGTCGAATGACGTGGCGGGCCTGCGCGGTATCCTGCGCGCCGAAGATCGCGATCTGCTGATTCCGAATCCGCCCCGCTTTGAGCTGGAACTCGATGCCTCAAAGCCGGAGGATCTGGTGCGCATCCAGAAGCTGAAATGGCTGGCCGAGAACGCCAAGCTTCAGCTCACGCTGCAGCCTCAGGTCGCCATCCTGCAGCAGTCGATCTTCATGGATAACGCCGGCGAGATCGTGGACGTGGACATGGATCTGAGCCTGACTGAGTTCAATCTGCTGATCGGGGACATGATCGACCGCACCATTCGCTCCACCCTGGCGGTGGTGGAAAAGAGCGGCAGGAAACAGTCGGAATTCGACTGCGTCGTGTTGGTGGGCGGATCCAGCCGGATGCCGGTGGTGGCCGAGGAACTCAAAAAGGTGTTTACCGCTCCGGTGCTGCTGCAGAATGCCATGGCCGACAAGATCGTGGCACAGGGAGCGGCCATGCGCGCGGGCAGCCTGAAGAAGATCTACGAAGATACCAAAATAACGCTGGAATATCCACAGCAAACCGCCGATTCGCAGGTGACGATTGCAGGGCGTCTGGCCCAACCCCTGGATGGGGGCAAGGCATCGCTGACACCTGTTCCCGGAGACGCTGCGCGGGAGATGGATGTGGAAGTGGAAGCCGGGCGGTTTCTGTTCCGGGGGGCAAAGCTCACAAGTGGCTCGGAGAGCCGGTTTCAGGTTGAGGTCAGGGACGCGAGGGGCGAGCCAGTCGCGGATGCGAAGATCTGCATCCTTCGCAGCGATAAACCCTTCGAACCTCTCACAACCAAAATCACCAAGCCGATCCGCTACCTGGCCCGCAGCGGTTTCAAGGTTCTTTTCAATGAGGGTGAGCCTCTGCCGGCCACCAGGACGGAGATTTGCCAGCGGGGCGGCAGGGAAGACTTTGTTTCCATTCCAATCTATGAAGGCGAAAGACCGTTGCGCGACCTGCGCATTCTGGGTGTGGACCGCGCCTTGAACGTGGGCGCGGAGATCAGGTTTTCGATAACAATCGAACGCGACTACAGCGTCCGGTGCTCGGCCGAGATTGTCTCCACGAAGCAAATAAACGCGGTAGAGTTCGGCATCGAGCCCATCAGGATGCCGAGCCTTGACCAGCTGGATTCGGACAAGGAGAAGGTGCTGGAGGAGATTGAGAATGGCCTCGGCGCCATCAAGGATCCCAATGTCGCTGCGCCGCTCCGCCGCGGCATGCGCCGCCTCGAGGGCGAGTACACGCGGGCGCGCACAGCCAACGAGCCAGACAGCCATCACCTCTATACGCTCATCGGCGAGATGGGCAAGCTCAAAACCGAGATCGTCAGGAGCCAGGATTTCCTGAAGCCGCCTCTGGGCGATTTCAAGGGTGTGATTCGTGTCTGCCGGCACCTTGCCGGAAAACTGGATGAAAATGCCGCGGTGTCGAAGGACGAGATCCTGGAAAAGATCGCGGCCCTGGATTCGGCCGGAACCGACGCGTGGAACCAGGAGAATCGTGGGGAGTGGAATCGAGTCAACGAGGAAGCCAACGAACTGCGCCGCTCTCTCGACCAGGCGATTGACGGTCCCGGCGGCGAGGCATCCCCTGAAGCCATACAGCAGGCAATGCTGAACTGGCTGACCGAAATTGCCGGGCAGGTTAAGCAAAAGGACCTGCAGGATGAGTTCGGGGAAGAGATCGAGAACCTGAAGGAAGAGACGCGAGGGGTGGATCTTCGCGATAGAAAGGACGCCCGCGAAAAGCTGATCACGATCCTTCAGGAAAAGCTGAAACCCCTGGAGAGGAAGGTCAAGGTAGCCGGGGTGGCATCCGGGCTCCTGCTCTGATCCGCGGTGTCTGCGATGGGTGGGCGTGCAGGTGCACAGGACAGGGCGCTGGCGAGGCCGTGCTGCGAGTAAGGAGAACTCTATGAAGTCATGCGGAATCGATCTCGGCACGACCAACAGCTGCGTGCATGTTGTGTCCGACGGCAGCCCGAAGTTGATCAGGGATGCGCAAGGCAACGTTACCGTGCCGTCGGTGGTGTACCGGTCGCGCGACGGTAAGACCATCGTCGGTTACTCGGCCAAAAACCGCATGGGTGAAATGAACGGGCCAGTGGTGGCCATCAAGCGCAAGATGGGCTCCGATGAGACGGTGGCTCTTTCCGGCGAAGCAAAGACGCCGGTGGAGATTTCGGCCATCATTCTGCGCCATCTCAAAGAGATGGCAGAGAAGGCCGAGGGTGAAACCGTGGACCGGGCAGTCGTGACGGTTCCCGCCTATTTCGCGCATATTCAGCGGCAGCAAACCGACGATGCCGCGCGGGCGGCAGGATTTGTCGAAGTAACCACGCTGCTGGAGCCAGTGGCCGCGGCGCTTGCCTATTCGCTGGAAAGTCCCCGCGAGACCTTACGCGTTTTTGTGTACGACCTCGGTGGCGGAACCTTCGACGCGACCGTGCTGGAGAAAGACGCCGAGGGCGGTCTGAATGTTCTCTCCTTTGGGGGCGATCCTTACCTGGGCGGGGATAACTTCGATTCGAGGCTGGTGAAGCAGATCGTCGCGAAGCTAACTGCGAAGGGCTACAAGCTCGAACTGGATTTAAGCAGGGCGGAAGACTACAGCCGCTATCAACGCCTGAAGTTTTTTGCGGAGACGGCGAAGATCGGGCTTACCGACGCCGAGTCGGTGATGCTGGTGCACCAGGGACTCTTCAAGGACCAGGACGGCGAGCTGATCGATCTGGATCTCACGATTACGCGAGAGGAATTCGAGGGCTGCACCACGGACCTCGTGCAGCAGAGCATCGACGAGTCGATCCGCACACTGCGGAAGAAGCAGATCGATCCGGCCTCCATTGACGACGTGATCATGGTTGGAGGTATGTCGTCCATGCCTCTGGTACAACAGCGGCTCAAGGAGGCCTTCGGCAAAGAACCGAAGCTGGTCGATCCAGCGCTCATTGTTTCAAAAGGAGCAGCCATCAAAGCCGCGCAGCTTTATCCGGAGCGCAAGCGCGGAGAGGGTGGACTCACGGTCGATCTGCGCTACGATCGCCAAACCGCTAAGCGAAGCGCGCGCGTTTTGGGAGTGCTGAATCGATCGATGGTTTCCGGGAGCGCTTACCTGCTCGGCGAGAATGAGGAGCGATCTGCCGATTTGGCCGGCAAGGACCGCTTCGCCTTCGACAATATTCCCCTCAGAGAAAATCGCACCAACTCCTTCACCATTTCGATTGAGGACGCAGCCGGCGCCGCCATCTTCGGCGAAGAGATTCGGATCACACACGACCCCAGTGTCACTACCGTTCTCGTATCTCCAGGATCGGTCGTGACCAAGGGCATCGGCGTACGAACCCTGGATGGTCCGCAGGTCCTGTTCGCGGAAAACACCATACTGCCGAATTACGCCGTCCTGAGTCTGGCAACCGCCGATCAGGGAGGCGTGATTCGCCTGCCGATCATCGAAGGCGAGCAGGAAGTGCAGCGCCTGACGATACAGGACATTCCCCGCGATCTCCCGGTCGGCGCCGAGGTGCGGATCGAGGTATCCATCGAGGCGGACTATCACATCAAAGCGCAGGCCAGCGTGCCGTCCATTCAGAGAGAGGTAGCGATTGCCTTCCGCATCGAGCCGTTCGTCACCTCGAGTCTGACCACGGAGTACATCCGCAACCGATTGGCCGAATTAAACGCCGCCGCCGACAAGGCTGCATCCGAGTGCCCGCGTTTCAGCGAAGTGGAGATCTTCCGCGTCAGGCTTAAGGGCCATGTCGCAGACATCGAGATGGAACTGACCGAGCACGAACCGAATCGGCTGAAAATTCGCGAAAAACTGGTGGCGATCGAGTCGCTGATTCACGATATCTCCCTCAGGGAAGAAGAAGTAAGCATGCCTGGCGCGACGTTCGAGCAGTTCACCCAGCGCCTGACAGAACTCGAGACCGGAGCCATTGAAATCGGGCACTCAAAACTCGCTGAAACAAGGCCGAAAATTGAGCAGTTGCGCCGGGAAGCAGCCGAAGCATGGAAGACCCGCGATCGCATTGCATGGATTCGCGCGAACAAGCAAATCGCATCGATCGCGTCCGCCCTCATGCCCGAACGTCCACCTGAGGAATGGGCCGAGCTGATTGCGGGCTTCATCGTCGTGGTCCAGTTGCCCGAGGTACAGGCCATCTCCGGACCGAGTACCGAGATCGGCGCCATCGAGCGCGAAGCGAACCTGATCTTCTCCGCCATGAAGACGGGTTCCGTACCCGCGGAGGTCGCCGTACAACGGCTGCGCCATCTCTATATCAACCGGGTCGATCCCCTGCGGAAGAAATATGGACTGGAAACCGTCGAACTGGATCCGGGCAAAATGACCCGCGAAACCAGCGGGCTAACCAAACGAAAGACGTAGGAAGGAAGCAATCCCGATGGCCAAATGTCCTTATGCTGCGCATCGTCTTGTCCTCACCAGCGCCGGATACTGCCAGCGATGCGCCGGCGATCTTCGTCTCTATGCAGCCATCCGCTGGCTGCCTGAGATTCTTTTCAACGACGCACACCGTCTGGCCCAGGCCGGAGACCATAATGCGGCCCTGCTTCTTTTGACGCGCGCTATGTCCCTGAGGTCTGACTTCACTGAGGCGCGAATACTCGCCGCCTTCATCGAAGACCGTCCACGGGCGACCGAGGCGGGGCTGCAATCATGCGAGCCAGCGCCTTGTTCCGAAGTGCCGGACAGCCCCACGGAGGCGCTGGCTCTTTCGGAAACGGCCGATCACGTAAACGGCGAAAAAGCGGCTGGCGCAATAACGCAACTGCTGTTCGGCCCGCAAGTGCCGCCCGAATCGTCGGACGCAAGCGCACCAGGGGAGAGGCAAGCGAGGAGGATTGGATCAGCAATGCAGCAAGCACCCCTCCTCCAGAATGAAGGCTCATAAGTTTCGATTCCGTCGTGCCGACGGGAAGATGCGCGCCGGGTTGTTCGGGTGACGTAATCAATGCTCCCCGACGACGGTGGGATCGCTCAATGAGGAAAGAGGAAATCATGGAACAGGAAGTAGTGATGAACCTTTGGCTGTTCACACAATCGGTGACGCCCGGTGCGCTGTTTTCTGATCTTGGTCATCTGAGCATGAAGATGCAGGTGATTTATGAGCTGGGTGTGCGCGCTTACATGATGAGCGGGAGCGATGATGAAATGACGAAGCTCCTGAAGGAACTTTCAATCAGCGAATTTCATCTGGCGGACCGCTTTCCGCTCCCTAACCGATACTATGTACAGGTTAAGGAAGAATCCGGCCAGTTTCGCGCATCCAGCGGCGATAACGAACCAGACTGGGCGAAGGTCATGCGAGGAGTAGCCCTGGTGCGGCCGGATATTTCCGGCATGCGTCAGTTGGAGTACTTCACAGAGGCTCTCGATGCCTTCGAAAAGACGCTACCTGCACGCAAACTGGACTCGGTTGGCAGGGAAACGCGCACGCCCGAGGTCAACAGGCGCAATCTCCTCTCGGTTATCACGACTGTCGATGTATCCGAGGACGGGACCCAAGTTGCGAAGGTTGAAACCCCTCCCCGGAGTGCGGCGCCTTCAC
>Ga0181520_10002246_pt1 | contig 36476 bp, 33 predicted proteins | sample PEATcosm2014_Bin_29_FD_132451 | JGI IMG/M metagenome (GOLD analysis project Ga0181520, IMG submission 132451) | Peatland microbial communities from MTU Mesocosm Facility, Houghton, MI, USA - PEATcosm2014_Bin02_30_metaG | ecosystem: Environmental > Terrestrial > Soil > Wetlands > Peat | place...
ACCAGCCCGAACGCAACACGATCTTTGCCGCGGTGGAACCGGATCCGGAGAAGGCGTGGAGGACTTACGGCCGGCGCCGGAGTGGGAAAGTCCTGCGTCCGGAAAAGCTCGCGCAGATGGGGGTGGTCGTCGCGGCGGCGGCGAAGTTTCCTCGCCTCGGCCAAGCCTTTTACGAGGCGGGGCCGCTGTTCGGCATCACGACGTTGACCGAACGCCTCGACGCCTTCGTCGCCGCCGGAACGCTGGCGATCGACGACACCGGCCTCGCCGCGCGCCAGTTCATCGACCTTTGCCTCGGCGACGCGCTCAAACGAACGCTGTTCGCGATGGTCGAGACGATTCCGCCGGCCGAGGTCGATGCGCTCGTCGACAGCGTCGTCGCGCTGTTCCTCAAGGCCTACGCCGCGCCGCCGCGCGGCTGAACATTCGACCGCCGCGCCCGTCGCGTCGCCTTGCCTTCGCGTCGCCGCGTCGATATAGAACCCCCTCGCCGACCGCGGTTTGCTCCCATCGTCTAGCGGTCCAGGACGTCGCCCTCTCACGGCGAAAACTGGGGTTCGATTCCCCATGGGAGCGCCAACGAAATCGGGCGGTTGGTTGTGGCCGCGCCCAGGCGGCTCGGTTTGGAACGCCATCCGCCGCCCGCTCGGCTGCGCCGCCTGTGAAAGATCTCCCGCCCGCACGAGACGGCCAAATTGGAGTCTTCTTGCTTCGCGCAGCTCAGAAATTCGGAGGCAGGTCAGCGACAACCGGGGTCGACGAAGTCTTCCGCCAAGAATCGACCGCTTCGCGGCTGGCGGCTGTCGTCGGCGACGAAAAGCACCAGCTCGTCGCGACTGGCGACCTGAGTTCCGACAACAAAGACCATCATTCGATTGAGGTTGGAGTTGTCGATCGCAAGCCGTCCGGCGGCTAAGCGAAACGGTTCGAGCTGGTCAAAGTCTGACCGGCCTGTGCGCATTCCCCAGAGCTCGGATCCGGGAACGAGCGAGCGGACGGGCGCCCACTCGCCAACCTTCATCGCGGCGGCCAGAGCGGGCAGCGCTTCGCGAATGCGCGGCGACGCGCAACCGATGTGGATATGAAGCTGATCCTGAGTTCGCGTGAATCGTGAATTCACGGCGAGCGCGACTTCGTCGAGCCTCGGCGCCGACCCGTCCGGCTTCTTGACGAATGCGCTGGCGCGCAGAGCCGCCGCGAAGTAGTTGGGCGCCGCCGGCGACTGCAGCCAGGGGTCTTCGACCCCGACAACTTTGCGCGTGGGAACGAGAATCGTGTCCGGCGCGCCGAAGGGCGGCCGCAGCACGGCGCTGCCGCGATCGATTCCATCGGAAAGATTCACGGCTAGGCACGGAAACGTCGCGCCGGTTGTCTGATAGTCAGCGACGCAGGCGCGAACGACTTGCCAGAGCGCCTGACGTTCAGCGGCGTCGCCGAAGCCGAGCGCGACGAGACTGAAGACGAAGCTCGCCGCAACCAGCAGGCGCGATCGAACGATGCGCCTGCGATGGCTGGACGAGCGCGCGTCGATGCCAGGCGGAGAAACGGCGGCCATAGAGCTCCCGTATCGTTAGGTTGTCGCATGCTTCAGCCCGCGCAAGGGTAAAGCGCCGACGCCGAGGTTCGAGTCGACGATAACCGCAACCCCGTCGTCTTGCACGAAGCCGTAGTCGCTTCGCGCGCGTTCGTCTCGAGACCCGACGTCTCGAATGTCGCGCGGCGATTACGCAACGTGATGTTGCGGTCGACGGCATCAGGCGTCAAAATTTCGCTTTACGTCATGCGTTGGGCGGGCAAGCGCGTTGACCGGCGCGACTCGACATCGCTATCTTCGCGCCGCTGTGGAATTCGTTTTGCCGAGGATCCGATGGGCTCCTTCCTGCACTGAGGGGCGGCGATTTGCGAGCGAAGATCTTGAGGCTCTTTGGCGCGGCGCTGCTGTGCAGCGTGGGCGCGGCCAGCTGTGCGAGCGTCGATGACCTGGGCGTCGCTACACCGGAAGAGCAGAAGGCGCTGATCAGCGATGCGGCGTCAACGTCGCCGAATTTGCAGCCCGGCGAGAAGATCAAAGTCACGGTGTTTGGCGAGGACCGGCTGTCGGGTGAATACGAAATTGATCCCGGCGGAAACATCTCGCTTCCGCTCGCCGGCACGATCAAGGCGGCAGGACTCAGTCAGCACGAATTCGAAGTGGCGCTGACTAAGAAGTTCCAAGGCGAGTATCTGCGCGATCCGAAGGTGACGGTGGAGGTCGCGAACTTCCGACCGTTCTATATCCTCGGCGAAGTCGCGAAGCCGGGCGAATATCAATACAAAGGCGGTCTCAACGTCCTCAGCGCGATGGCGCTCGCCGGGGGGACCACCTATCGGGCGAGCCGCTCGAGCGTGATGATCCAGCACGCCGGCGAGTCGGGGTTTAAGGAGTATCCGATGTCCCCGACGATCCCGATCATACCCGGCGATCTCGTTCGGGTGCCCGAACGCTACTTCTGATCTGAAGCGACAGATCCGAAGGCGGCTCGCCTGCGCGCGCCAGCAAACGGCCGCGGCCGAGCGTTACAGGGCGTCGCGCTCAGGGCTTCGCGCGCAACCCAGTAACGCATCCGCTTGGCGGCGCAATCGGCGGGCGAGTCTCCGAGGCCTCCCGGATCAGACGCCCAACTTATTGTGACTAGGCGCATTTGTTCGCCGGGGCCCGCACCGCGGCGCCGGCGCGCGGGCGCGGTCGTCGACCAGAGTCGATACACCTGTGAGTTGCTATTAGCGTTAGTTACAACCATAGCGATAGGCGGGTATAAGCCTGAGTGAGCCGGGCGCACGCCATTCCGCCGCGGCGCGCAGGGCCGAAACTTGAAGCCGACGGGCGAGGGCGGATGAAGCGTCGGAAGCGCCAATCCCGAGCGTGTATGTTGCTCGCCGCGGTCCTGCCGTTTGTCGTGGCGTTCGCGCCGGCGGCGCGCGCGGACGACACGGCGACCGCCGCTCCTTCGCCGTCCTCTCAATCGTCCGCAGCGGCCGCGCTAGGCGTCCAAACCGGACCTGACCCGGCGGCGGGCCTCCCGATCTCCGGCTTTCTTGTCTACCCGTCGTTGTTCGCCGGCGTGATCTACAACGACAACATCTATCCAACCCAGGACGACCGCAAAGCCGCGCTTGGATTTGCGTTCGCTCCGAAAGTCACCGCGATCGACGACGAGGGGTTGCACAAGACGACGCTGACCCTCAAGGCCGATGCGGAGATCTATCCGGGCTATTCCCGCGCGCCGCGCGGCGACGCCTCGCCGACCCAGGTCTCCGGCGGCGCCAGCATTCAGCATGTGTGGACGCCGACGCGGGACCTGACCATCGACGTCGCCGCCGGCTTTACTCGACAGTACGGGCTTTTCGGTTCGCTTCTGGCGACGGGATCAGACTTCGTCTCCGGAACCAGCACGGCCAACGTCGCCACCTACCCGCAATTCTCCAACCAGTTCAGCGGTTCTGTCTCGGTCGAGAAGAAAATCACCGAACAATGGTTCTTGCGCGGCGGCATTGGCGCCCAAGCCGTCGAATACGAAGGCGTTCCGATTGGTCTCGGCAGCGGACGAAGCGGCGCTGATTACAACGCGTTTCTGCGCACCGGCTTCTGGGTCACGCCGCAGGTCAACGCTTTCGTCGAAGGCGGCGCCGACCTTCGCCGCTATGGCGATTGTTGGTACGATTCCAACGCCTATCGGTTGATCGGCGGTCTCGGCTCCGACCTGATCGGCCTGTTTCGCGGCGAAGTCTTCGCTGGCTGGCAGCAACTGGCCAGCGCCGAGGGGACATTCGGCGCGGTCGAGGCGCCGGCTTACGGCGGGCGGATCTCGTATTACCCGACGCCATACCTGACCTTGGCGGCGAGCGTCGATCAGCTATTCGGGGCGGCTGTCACCCCGGCCACGCCGAAGGGGACGCGCTCGCCGAGCACGGAAACGGTAGAGGGGCGTTTCCAGGCCGACTACAGTCTTGCAAGATATTGGACTGCGACCGTTCGCGCCGGCTACGGGCGATCAACGTGGTCGAACAGTCCGCTCGTCGAATCCGAATGGACCGTTGGCGGCGGCGTTAGCTACGACGTCTGGCGCAACATCGCGCTCACCCTCAACTATCAATACACCGCCACCGCCGCCAACGAAGCGGGCGTGGCTGTCTACAATCAAAACATCGTGTCGGTAGGGATGACCTACCACTACTGAATCGTTCGGGGACAGAGATGACGCGCGTCGCATTCATTGTTTGCGCAATGGCCGTTCTGATCGGCTTTCCAGCTGCGGCCCAAGTCGGAACCGTGGCCAATCCCGACACCAGCGCCCAAGCGTATCTGGCCACAGCGAGCCGCAACGAGAGCGGCCTCTCGCCGCAAACCCGACAAACGCGCGACCGGTTGATCCGCGACCCGAGCCGGATCGCCGCGGTGATCGAAGCCGCCAGCGTGGCGAACGCCATGACCAAGGTGGAGATCGAACTCGGCGTCGTGCTGGCGCTCGAATACCTCGAGCGCTTCGACCCGCCAGGCTATCGGGCGCTGACCGACTATTTGAAGACCCACTCCGACAACCCGATCGTCGCCGATATCAACGGGGCGTCGAACGCGCCCGCTCAAATGGGGACGGTGGGAGGCGGTCTCGGTGGCGGAACATTCGCGTCGGGCGGCGGGTCGCCTTCCAGTCCGCAATGATCGCTGGCGTTTGGGCGCGACTTGGGGAAGCCGCAGACTTCAGAGGGACGCTCGGTCAATGATGAACGGTTGTCGAATCCGCCGAATCGAAGCGAGGTCGCCAAGCGACGCGAAGGCGCCGGACAAGAATGGCGCGTACGCCGCGGCCCGTTTGCAAGTCGCGAGCGTCGTTTTCGCAGTTGAGCGAGAGGCGTGACGATGCATCCCTGCCGCGGCGCGCAAAACATGGCGCTCGTCACTTCCCTCGCCGAGAGCGAGCGCTGGTACGTGGCGGGCGCGCTCGCGAACCGCGAATTCGGCGCCGCCCTTCAGCTCGAGGCGCAAGGTTTCCACGTCTTTCTCCCCTATGTGGTCAAGTCGGCGCGCCATGCGCGGCGCATGCGCGAGGTCAAGCGGGCGGCGTTCCCCGGCTACATGTTCGTTGCGCTCGACACGAAGCGGGCCCGTTGGCGCTCAATCAACGGCACGTTCGGCGTCTCGCGCTTGATCACGGGCGGCGACGGCGCGCCGGCGCCGGTTCCACACGGCGTCGTCGAGGCGCTGTTTCCCTATCTCGACGAGTCGGGAGCCTGTCGCTTCGATCGCGATCTCGTGGTCGGCCAGACTGTTCGGGTCCTCGCCGGGCCGCTGGCGGACGTGATCGGGCGGTTGGTCAGGCTCGACGCGCACGGCCGCGTGCAGGTGCTTTTGGAGATTCTCGGCGGGCAAGTCTACGCCACGCTGGAGCGAGCGGCCCTCGAGGCTGCTTAGATCGGACCGCCTGCGGCGATCCGGGGAAGTCGGTCGACGGGTGAAACTCTGTTTCACCTCAACTGCGGTAGCGTGGCCGGATGGCGGCGGTCTTGGAAAAGAGCGGAAGGAGCGGCGAGCCCACCGACTTTGCGGCGGCGGCTGGCGCTCCGGCGCTCCGCGTTGCGCTCGGGGCGGACGCCGCCTCGATTCGCGGCGAGAGAATCGAGTCCGCGCTCCTCTACGGGTTGATCGCCGGGCTCGCCTGGGCGCCGTTCTGGCTGGGCGGCAACCGGATGACGCCTTGGGGAGTGAACGCCATTCTGTTTCCCGCCTTGGCTCTGGCTTACGAAATCTCGCTGTTCGCCCGCGGGCGGTCTCATCCCTTCGCGGCGCGACGGATCATCGCTTCGATCGTCCTGTTCCTGTTCGTCGTGCTATGGGCCTTCGCCCAGACCTCGCCTCTGGCCTCGATGGCCTTCGCTCATCCGATTTGGGGCATGGCGTCGGACGCGTTGGGGACAGGGCTGCCAGCGACGATCAGCGTCGATCCGCCGACGACCTTGAGGGCGTTGATGCGGCTGCTAACCGCGGCCAGTGTGCTGTGGCTCGCCATTCAACTCTCGCGCGACTTTTCACGAGCGCTCTTCCTCCTCCAGGCGATCGCAGCGATTATCACCGCCTACGCCGCCTACGGGCTCATTCTCGCCATCGTCGACGGCGCGGCGGTTCCATTCTTCGAGGCGCCCGCCGGCGGTCCGGTTCGTTCGACCTTCGTCAACCGCAATTCGTTTGCGGCTTACGCCGGCATTGGGTTGATCATCGTCGTGGCGCTGACGCTGCGGCTCTATCGCCGCGCGATCCCAGACGCGATCGACGCCGCTTCCTTCCGGTTGAGCGCATTTATCGCCGCGACAGGGGGAAAGGGCGGCGTCCTGATCGGCGCGGGACTGTTGATCCTGGTCGCGCTGCTTGGCACGCTGTCGCGCGGCGGCATTCTCTCGACCGCGGTCGCCGTGTTCGCCGTGCTGGCCCTTGCGGCGACGCGTCAGAGCCAGAAACGCGGCGAACGGATCGAAGCGATCGTCTTCGTCGCCGTTGTCATCGCGATCGCCTTCGTCTTCTTCGGCGATCGTTTCGTCGGTCGAATCGCTGAATCTGGCCTCGACGATTCGAGCCGCGTCGCGGTCTACCTGATTACACTGCGCGCGATCATCGACGCGCCGCTGCTCGGCTTTGGCTACGGAACCTTCGCCGACGTCTTTCCGATGTACCGTGACCAGTCGATCCCGCCAATCGAGACGTGGGAGCTTGCCCACAACACCTACCTCGAGGTTTGGCTGGGTCTGGGGTTGTTGTTCGGCACGGCGCTGATCGCGGCGATCGGTCTGTTGGCGCTCAAGTGCGTCGCGGGCGCAGTCAAGCGTCAGCGCGCCGCAATCGCGCCGATCGTCGCCACCGCCGCTACGTTGCTGGTCGGCGCTCACGCGCTGGTCGACTTCAGTCTGCAGATGGAGGGCGTGGCGCTGACCTTTATGGCGCTTCTGGGCGCCGGCGTCGCGCAGTCGGAGAGTTCGCGTCATGCGGTTGTGGACTAATTGCGTGGTCAAGGCGGGCGCGGATGTAGAGCGGGCGGACCAATGTTGAATAGAGTCAATCCGCCGCGAGCCGTCGATTTTGGCTACGCGTCCGCAGAAGGTCGCGACGCGGGCGGCTTCGACCCGCGCGAGGCGATCAACTTCGTCTGGCGGCAGTGGAGGTTCATTTCCGGCGTGACCGCACTCGCGCTGCTCATCAGCGCGCTCTATATCGCCCGCCAAACTCCCCTGTACACCGCCAGCGCCGAATTGCTGCTCGATCCGCAACGGGAAAAGATCACCGGGCAGGATCCAATCCTCACCGACGTGGCGCTCGATCTGCCGACCATCGAAAGCCAGATAGCGGTCATCCGTTCGACTTCGCTGCTCAGACGCGTCGTGGTCAAGGAGCGTTTGCTCAACGATCCCGAATTCGGCGCCGGGCCGGCGATCGCCGGCGGCAGTCTGTTGGCGTCGATCCGCGAATTCTTCTCCCATTCTTCGCCGCCGTCGCCGACCCGGCGATCAAACGACACAAGCGCCGACGACGATGCGACCGAGATCGCGCCGGACCTCATGCAGACCATCCAGAATCTGGCCGGGGTCGTCGGCGTCACGCGTGCGGGTCAGGCGCTCGTGCTGAACGTCGCCATCACGTCCGCTGATCCCCCCAAGGCGGCCCGCCTCGCCAACGCCGTCGCCGACGCTTACGTGGTCGACAAGCTCGAGGCGCGATTCGAAGCGGCCAAACGCGCCTCCGCCTGGCTCAGCGACCGCTTGGTCGAGCTGGGGAAGCAATTGCGCGATTCGGAAGAGGCGGTGGCCCGTTTCCGCGCCGACAACAACCTTGTCGCAGCCGGGGCGGGTCGAACTCGACGCTCAATCAGGAGCAGCTCGGCCAACTCAATGGCCGCTTGGTCGCGGCGCGCGCCGAGACGGCGGAAAAGAAGACGCGACTCGATCTTCTCGAGAACGTGCGAGTCGCCGGGGGCGTCATCGCCGATCTGCCTGACATCGCCAACGTCGGCGCCATTCCCGACTTGCGCAGGCAGGAGAACGACCTCAAGCGCCAGGAGGCCGACTTGCTTGCCCGCTACTCCGACCGTCATCCGGCGGTCGTCAATGTGCGCGCGCAATTGGCGGACATTCAACGCGCGATCGCCGCGGAGGCGACTCGTCTCGCGGCCGACGTCAAGCATGATTACGACCTCGCTTCGGCCCGTCAGCTAGCGGTCGAGAAGACGCTGCGCGACGTCACGGGTCAGACCGACCTCGACGCCGCCAAGGCGATTACTTTGCGCGAGCTCGAGCGCAACGCGGCCGTCAACAGGACGATGTTCGAAGAGTTCCTGCAGCGCGCGAAAGTCACGGAGGAACAGTCGACGTTCGAAGCCCGTGACGCGCGGATCATTACTCCGGCGCAGGCGCCGACAGGCGCCAGCTCGCCGAAGACGGCGCAGATCACACTGGCGTCGTTGGCGCTGGGCGTCATCGTTGGCGTCGGCGGCGCGTACCTGATCGAACTGCTGAACGCCGGTTTCACCACCCCACGCCAGGTCGAGGAGATGCTGGAATTGCCGCTGCTCGCCTCCGTTTCCAGAATGGAGACGCGAGATCTGACCGCCGAAGGGGTGGTGATGACGATGCCGGAATACCCGACTGTCAAACCGCTGTCGCGGTTCTCCGAGGCGTTTCGTTCGTTGCGCAGCGCGGTGCAGATGAGCGATGTCGACAATCCGCCGAAAGTCGTGGCGGTCACCTCGGCCGTACCCCGCGAGGGCAAGTCAACGATCGCCATGACGATGGCGGCCTCAGCCGCTCAGTCGGGATTGAAAACGTTGCTGATCGACGGCGACTTACGTCATCCGTCGGCCTCACGCTACTTCGAGAGTGAGAAGAGCCCGGGACTAGTCGACTATCTGGTCAGCGACGTCGATCTCGAACAGATTCTGATCTGGAGCGACAAGCTGCGCCACTGGTTCCTGCCCTCCGGGAGCAAGACCCAGAATCCGCCCGATCTTCTCGCCTCCGACCGGTTCAAGGCGCTCATCGCGTCTTTGCGAGAGCGATTTGATCTCGTCGTCATCGACACGCCGCCACTCGGGCCGGTGGTCGATCCGCTCATCATTTCACAGATCGCCGACAAGACGGTCTATGTCGTCCGTTGGGCGTCGACGGCGCGCGAAATGATCGCACATTCCATTGAGCGACTCGCCGGTTGCAGGAAAGTCGCGGGCGTCGTCTTCAACTACGTCGTCGACGCGGAGGCTCGCAAATATGGACGGTACGCCTCTTCGTATTACTATGGTGGGCGTCACTACAAGAAGTACTACAGCGAATGATGCGGGTGCACGAAGTCCGCTTCTGGACGGCACTCGTCGTCGGCGGTCTGTCCGCCGCTGTGATCGCGCAAGGCTGCGTCACGCTGCGCTTCGGCGCCGCCGAGGCCTTCAGCGATGTGGCGTCAGCAGAGATTCGACTTCAATCGTTTACCGGCGACGATCTTGTCGACGACCTCGCCGAACGCGACCTGCTGCGCCTCGCACCGCCCGCGTCGCCGCAAGCGAGGGCCGACGCCGTCGGCGCGCTACTGGGGCATGCGCCGGTCAACGGCGGCGCCTGGCTCGAATTGGCGATCGCGCGGCGCGGCGCTGGCGGGTCGATGGAGAGCGTCGCCGCCGCGTTGGCCTTGTCGACGATGACGAGTCCCAACGAAGCGCGCCTTATGGCTGGACGGGTCGACTTTGCGGCGCCGTTTTGGACGGCGTTGCCGCCGGACGCGCGCCGGTCGTTGATCGCGGATCTCGTCGGCGGCTGGGGGGTGCTCGGCGGCGACGAACGCGCGCGACTGTCGGCGATCTTCGCCGCCGCGCCGGATCGCTCCGGCGAGGAAGCGCGCGCCGCGCTGCTGTTGAGCGGCGCGCCCGGGGCCGCGATCGCCAGGGCGCTTACGCCGCCGCCGGCGAAGGCGGCAGCCAACGCCGGCGACTTGAACGCCAAGTGAGCGGCGGCGCAGCAAATGGGCGCCGTCGTGCGCGTTATGCTCTTCACTTGATCGGCCAAGACGCCAGAAGAGTCGATCCACGTGCTGCTGTACGGTTCTCGCATGCGCCCGCGTGGGAAAGCCCATGGAAAATGCGATGAGCGTAGGTCCACAAGCACCGGCGGATGAGCGTCGTTTGTGACCACAACAACCGCCAAGCTCTTGCTTCTGGCATTGTCGGATTTGCTCTCCCTATCACCTGAAAGACTTTCGTGATGGTGCGGAAACGCAAATGTCTCCTCACCATCGGCATATCGACCTACGATCGGCCCCAAAGGTGCGAGAGTCGCTTGATCACATGTTGACTGTTTTGAGCAGCGGTCAGATCGGTGTCTTGCTGGTCGATGACGGCCCAAATCCGGCAGCATCCGAGGTTGCGGCGGAATACGCTAGGTTCGCTGGTTTCACATTTTTACGCAACGGCGCCAATCGCGGATACGCGCGAACGTTTTGTCGCTCAATTGAATCGTGCGAGACAGAATACTTGATGGCGCTGAGCGACGACGACCTGCTTGAAATCGAGAGCATCGGCCACATCGAAGACGTCTTGTTGCGAAAAACGCCCGCGTTCGCGTCACCGATGTATCGCCTTGGCAGCGCCATATATCATGGGCTTTCGAAAACGCAGGCGATTGCGGCCTCAGAGTATATCAATTGCTCCGGACATGCCCCGGGCCTCATCTACCGAATAAGCAAGGTGAGGCCCGTCCCGCCATTGCTCTTGGGGCGCCTGGACGAAGCGAAGGCGGACGCTCTCTGTTAACCCCGACGATCGTCGCCGCCGCGCTTCTCCTGAGCGAACAGAAAGCGCTCTATATCGATGGCGCGGCGGCGCTCGACAACGAGAACTTGCCGAGCGATCTCACCGACTCTCGGGGAGCTGTCTACTGGGATTACTCCTTCCGCTTGAAACAATTTGCCGCATTCGACGAATTCATAGGCAGCTTTCCTGCAACAAACCTTGCCTTGAGAGATGAAATGCTCCGGGCCCACCGGGCGGATTTCATCCACCGGGTGACCTACGAATGGGGCGAGATAGATCGCGGGGCGCTCGACACGTTCGAGCGAAAGGTGACGAGGAATTATTGCGTCGGGAAAATTCCGAAGAGCGTCAGGTCTGTGATCAGGTCGATCGTCCCGCTGTGACCTTCATCGCGAGCTGGTTAGGCGGCAGTGGCCGTTGTTGCCATGCGAAGCGCTGCAGCGCGCCAGCGCAGGAATGGAGAGCGTAACTGTGCTAATTCGCGCGGCGTATTGAAAGGCGCAATCTCGCGCTCGCTCGCAGCGATGAGCGCTGCAATGCGAACCAGAGGCGTTCGCGGCCGCGGTCCACGCGCCAACGACGCCAGAAACGGCGTCGGCAACGCCGAAAGCTCTTTTCATCCGACAGCTTGTCGGCGGCTAACGGATGGCGAATTCTTTTGGGCGCGATGTGCGGCGCGGTCATGCCGACACATGCAAAGCGCATGGGCTACCGGGTCACACGTCAACTCACCGTTTCGCCGAAGATCTTGCGCAAATCGTTCGATCGGAGCTCGGCAGTCAGAGGTTGCAAATTGGTCTTCGGGTTGCGATCGTTGCGACGGAATCGTAAGCACTTGGGCTCCCGAACAGCGCAACTCGCGCAGCGGCATCGTCTTGTGACCGATCACGATGCTTGACGCCTCGCGAGCCGCCCCGAACCGCGGCCTCAACGCGACGTTTGCCTTCGGCTCGGAAGCGACGGCGCCAATGCTGTGGGAGAGCTTATGGCGTCTCTTTCGCAATCTGTCGCGACGCCGCCATGTTCAGCTCATCGGGGTCTTCGGCCTAAGCGTCGTCGGCGCGTTTGCCGAACTTGGGGCAATCGGCGCGGTGCTTCCTTTCTTGGCGCTGATGGCCGACCCAACGCTGGCGACGCGCTTCTCGGCCCTCCGATCGGCGTTCATCTTCTTGGGCTGGGGGGCGGACAAAGACATCTTCGCCCCAGTCACGGCGCTGTTTGTCGTCATGGCCGTCGCCGTCGGCGCGGCGCGCATCGTTCTGACCTGGGTCGTCTACCGTTTCACTTACGGGGTCGGCGCCGATCTCGGCATGGAAATCTATCGCCGAACGCTCTTGCAGCCTTACAGCTATCACGTCGCGCGCAACAGCAGCGAGACGCTCGCCAGCCTCAGCAAGGTCCAGTCGGTCATCTACGGCGTCATCAATCCGCTGCTGCAAAGCGCCGTTTCGATATTGTTCGTCGCCGCGATCGCCGTCGCGCTGCTTGCCGCCAACGCGCTCGTGTCGAGTCTGACGGCTCTCGTCTTCGTCGCAATCTACTGGCTTATAACGGCCACGACGCGTAGCGAACTCAACAGAAAGAGCAAAGTTATAGCCGAAATGGAGACGGAGCGGGTCCAAGCGATACAGGAGGGGCTGGGGGGCATCCGCGACGTGATTCTCGACGGAACGCAACGCGTCTTCGTCAATCGCTATTGGACCGCCGAGTCCCGAGAACGTCGCGCCCAGGCTGCGAGCGCTTTCATGAGCTACGCGCCAAGATACGTGATCGAGTCATTGGGCATGATCGTCATCGCGCTGCTTGCATTCTGGCTCAGCGTTCGCAACTCGGGCGTGGCGGGAGCGTTGCCGACGCTCGGCGCATTGGCGCTCGGCGCGCAGCGCGCCCTTCCGCAAATCCAGGTCGTATACTTCGGCTGGGCGTCAGTGAACGCCAACAAGGCGTCCCTCAACGACGTTGTCGCCGTGTTCGATCTGCCAATCTCGGAAGCCGCGCCCGTTGTCAAAGCCGACCGGCTGCGGGTTGAGCGATCGATCGAAGTCGTCGACGTCTCCTTTCGCTACCGCGGCGATGGGCCTGAAGTCCTGTCTGGAGTCAATCTGACGATAGAGCGTGGCGCTCGCATCGGCATTGTCGGCAAAACGGGCAGTGGAAAGAGCACGCTGGTCGATTTGATCATGGGATTGCTGGCGCCGACACAGGGCGAGATCCGCATCGACGGGCGGCGACTGACGCCGGCAAATCGCCGGCGATGGCAGGCGGCGATTGCGCATGTTCCGCAGGCGATCTATCTCGCTGACGCGACAATCGCCGAGAATATCGCCTTCGGGCATGAGCCTCGGTCGATCGATCGCAAGCGGGTTGTCGAGGCGGCTGAGAGAGCGGAAATGGCCGCCTTTGTGGGGTCGTCGCCCGGCAAGTTCGACACCGTCGTTGGTGAACGGGGCGTCCGGCTCTCGGGCGGACAGCGGCAGAGGATCGGTCTGGCGCGCGCGTTCTACAAGGGCGCGGACATCGTCGTGTTGGATGAGGCGACCAGCGCCTTGGACAGCGAAACGGAGGCTGCGGTGATGAACGCCATCTACGCGACCAGCCGCGACGTGACCGTGCTGATCATCGCGCATCGAGTGACCACATTGCGAACCTGCGACAGAATCGTCGAATTGAGCGACGGAAGGATCGTGCGCGAATGTCGGTTTCAGGATCTGACTGGCATTTCCGGTGCGCCGCCGATCACGTGAAGAAGCCGTGTGCTCGGCTGTGACTGGCAAGGGGGAATTGACCGTCTCGATGAGGCGCCCGACGCCCGAGGCGGCAGCGATCCCGACCGGACCAATTGGCCGTTCACGTTGACCTTACAGATGACGTTGCTTTCGATCATCGTCCCCTTCCACGATTCTGCCGGCAAGTGCGGTCGCCTGCTATCGACCCTTGCGACGATCGAAAATGCAGGCGTGGAACTGGTTCTGGTGGACGATGGGTCGACCGACGGCACCGCCCTGCTGCTCAAACAATTCGAGCGCACAGCGAAAGCCGGCGCTCGCCTCGTCTTTCAGGAAAACAGGGGACCAGGCGCCGCGCGGAATGCGGGATGTCGCGCAGCGAGCGGCGAGTACGTCTGGTTCGTTGATTCAGATGACGACATCCGTGCTGAACCGGTCGAGTTTCTTGAGAATTGCGGTCGGAGGGGGTTCGACTTCGTCGATTTCGATTTGCTGGATCGTGGCGAACAACGCAACACGATGGGGCTGCCTCCAGGAGAATACAGAAATCAGGGCGAAGTGGAGACGCTTCTGGGAACGAGATTCGGGCGGATGTGCACCAAACTCGTAAGGAAAGACCTAATAGAGAGCAAAACGCTATATTTTCCGGAATATTGCTTTTATGAAGATAATTTAGCCGAGTTCACCTATCCAGGGGCGGTATCGACGTTCTGCAAATCGCGGATCGTTGGCTATATTCATCACCAGGAATTTTCGTCGATTACGAGGCGGCCGTTGGACGGAAAGTATTTTGATCGGTTGCCGGTCGCGGAATACGGCATAAGACGAGTCAGCATCGCAAAAACAGGTCATATCCCGCCGATGTATAGAGAGAAATTTACAACGTTATATCTACTAAATACGGTCAATCAAACTCTTGGCAGGATGCCCGGCTCGCATTGGATCAGTCTCATGCAGCTAATGAAGTCATATCGCAAGATTGCCCGTAATTTACGTCTCGCGCGACTGCAATTGCGAGCTGTGCCGGGAAGTTGGAAGTATAAAGCGGTCTTCACGGTATTGTGGTGCGTGTCCTACATTTTGCCTAGGCGATCGTCGTATTTCGAACGAATGCACATGCGCGCTTGGGGGCGTCCTATCCAGTTCTTCGAGTGAATGCGGTCGTTACGCGCTCGCCACTGGCGACCCGCCTAAAGGCAATTCTCGCGCGGTCTTCATGCTGAACAAAAAATCAATTCTAATCACCGGCGGAACCGGCTCGTTCGGCAAAGCCTTCGTGAAGCTGATATTGGCCCGATACCCACGAATACGCCGGCTTGTGGTGTTCAGCCGCGACGAGCTCAAGCAGTTCGAAATGGCTCAGAAATACCGGAACGTCGACGCGCTGCGCTTCTTTATCGGCGACGTTCGCGACGGCGCGCGATTGAGGCGGGCGATGGAGGGTGTCGATTACGTCGTGCACGCCGCGGCGTTGAAACAAGTTCCAGCCGCGGAATACAACCCCTTCGAATTCATCAAGACGAATGTCCTCGGGGCCCAGAATCTCATCGAGGCCTGCCTTGACAGCAATGTCGGACGCGTCGTCGCGCTGTCGACCGATAAGGCGGCTGCGCCAATCAACCTGTACGGCGCGACGAAACTGTGCTCGGACAAACTGTTCGTCGCCGCCAACAACATGAAAGGGACGCGCGATCTTCGGTTCAGCGTGGTGCGCTACGGCAACGTCATGGGCAGTCGCGGATCGGTCGTTCCGTTCTTCCTCGAGCAGCGCAAGTCCGGCGTCCTGCCGATCACCGATCCGCAGATGACGCGATTCAACATCAGTCTTCAGGAAGGCGTCGAGATGGTGCTGTGGGCGCTCGAACATGCGCAGGGCGGCGAAATCTTCGTGCCGAAGATTCCAAGCTATCGAATCATCGACGTCGCGGCGGCGATCGATCCGCTGTGCAAGCAGTCCGTCGTCGGCGTCAGGCCAGGCGAGAAGATACACGAAGAGATGATCACCAAGAGCGACAGCGCGTACACGGTCGACCTCGGACAGTATTACGCGATCCTTACGCCGACGAACGGCCACAAGGTTGAAAAGTATTGCGAGGCGCTGGGAGGAAAGCGCGTGCCGGCGGGATTCGCCTACAGCAGCGGGACGAACTCCGAGTTTCTGACCGTCGACCAGTTGAAGCGATTGATCGCGTTGTTCTCGGCAGACGGCGTCGGCGCATGATCCCCTACGGCCGCCACGACGTCACCGAGGCAGACATCGAGGCCGTCGCGTCCGTAATGCGGTCGGACTTCCTGACGCAAGGTGCGATGGTTGGTCGGTTCGAGGAGGCGGTCGCGTTGTACTGCGGCGCGCGGCGTGCCGTCGCGGTGAACAGCGCCACGTCGGCGCTCCATCTCGCCTGCCTGGCGCTTGGCCTGGGTTCAGGCGACTGGCTATGGACTTCGCCGATCAGCTTTGTCGCTTCCGCCAACTGCGGGCTCTACTGCGGCGCGAGAATCGACTTCGTCGACATTGATCCGCGCCGCTACACCATGTGCCCACGAGCGCTGGAGCGGAAACTCGCCGCTGCGGAGCAAGAGGGACGCCTGCCCAAGATCGTCGTCCCCGTGCACTTGGGCGGACAGTCATGCGACATGGCGCCCATTCATGATCTGGCGGTCCGATATGGTTTTCGCATCGTGGAGGACGCCTCGCATGCGATCGGCGGGCGCTACCGAGGCGATCCGATCGGCGCGTGCCGGCTCAGCGACGTCGTCGTCTTCAGTTTTCATCCGGTGAAGATCATCACCACCGGCGAGGGGGGAATGGCGCTGAGCAACGATCCGAGCCTTGCGCAGCGTATGGAGCTGTTGCGCAGCCATGGGATTACGCGAAACGTGGCCCTGATGACGCGGGCCCCCGATGGTCCGTGGTTTTATGAGCAGGTCGATCTCGGCTTCAATTACCGGATGACGGACATCCAGGCAGCGCTCGGCCTCAGTCAATTGGGGCGGCTCGACGCCTATGTGGCGCGCCGGCATGCGCTCGCCGAAAGGTATGACGAGATGCTTGCGGGCCAGCCGCTGTCGCTGCCTTGGCGCGATCCGGAGTGCCTGTCGGCGTTCCATCTCTACGTGGCGCGCATCGACGCGCAGGCCGGACGTACGCGCCGCGCGGTGATCGAGCGGCTGCGCGCGGCGGGCATCGGCGTCAACGTTCACTACATCCCCATTCATACGCAACCGTATTACCAGGCGATGGGTTTCCGCCGTGGGGCGTTCCCGGAGGCGGAGCGGTATTACGAGGAGGCGGTGACGCTGCCGCTGTATCCGACGTTGAGCGAGGGCGAGCAGGACCGGGTTGTGGCGGAAGTTGAGAAGGCGCTGTCCTGATGCGGCTCGCGGTGATTCCAGCTCGTGGCGGCAGCAAGCGCATCCCTCACAAGAACATCAGACTGTTCAACGGCAAACCGATGATTGCGTGGTCGATCGCCGCGGCGCAAGACAGCGGCTGCTTCGACGTCGTCGCCGTGTCGACGGACGATCGCGAGATTGCTGCGGTCGCGGAGCGATATGGAGCGGCGGTTCCATTCTTGCGCCCAACCGAACTCGCCGACGACCACGTGGGCACGTTCCCTGTCGTGCGCCATGCGGTGGAGTGGTACTGTCGAGACGCCGTTGCGCCGAGCGAAGTCTGCTGCGTCTACGCAACCGCGCCCTTCCTCGATCCCGTCGATATTCGATACGGGCTCGACGTCCTTGAGGCGCAAGGAAGCGGTTTCGCATTCGCGGTCACAAGCTTCCCTTCGCCGATCCAACGCGCCCTTCGTCTGAATGACGATAGCCGGGTCGAGATGTTCCATCCCGAGCATTTCAGCGCACGGTCGCAAGATCTTGAGCCTGCATATCATGACGCGGGGCAATTCTACTGGGGGCGCACGTCTGCCTGGAGAAACGAAAAGAGAGTGTTTGGACCGCAAGCGACCGCCGTGATCCTTCCACGCTACCGAGTTCAGGACATTGACACCGAGGAAGACTGGGAAATGGCCGAGCATCTCTTCCGGGCGCTGGAGTTGGCGCGTGGATCTCGGGCGAGGGAATAGGTATTCCCATCACCCGTCACCGCCGGACATCGATCCGCGGGTCATCGCGCGCAAATGGAAGAGGGTCGAAAAGCGCGATGCCGCGCTCTCTGGCCTGGGCGATGAACGGTTCTTCCCCGAGGCGGAGCTGACCCTCCCGCGGCGCATGGCCAAGCGCTTGCGAAGGCTCGAGTTGCAGGGCGGTCTTGTTGCGCGATTGCGCGCCGACGGCTTCGGTGTCGGAACGAACCATCCGCCGTTGGCGAGGGGCTTTCCGTCCCTTCTGCGGCGCTAGGAAGACGTCAAGCGCTAGGGAGGCGGAGTGATCAACCTGGCAGACAGACGACCACGATCGCGTGCGGATCGAGGCCGCCGGCGCGGCGGCGTCAGCGCCTCCGCCACCTCCGTCAGGCGCACGTCCGTCAGGCGCACGTGCGCGCTGCTACGAGTCGACGCTGACGCGACCGTTGGCTTTGGTCATGTCGTGCGCTGCTCGGCGCTGTTTGCAGCCCTTGGCGCGAACCTCGATATGGTCGTCGCCGGGGATGACGCAGCCGCGCTTCGCGCTTCATTTCCGGCCGCGCGCGTTCATTCGGTCAATCGAGAGGGTTTCGGCCAGATCCTGAGATCCGAACGTCCGGAACTTGTCGTAGTCGATCTGCCGCGCCACTCGACTGGCGTCTGGCGGGAAGCGCGGCGATTCGCTCGCTTGGTCGTCGCGGTCGACGACCAGGGCGGCGCGATCGAGGCCGACATTGTCATCAGCGGCGCGCCGCCAAGCGCCTGCCGCCCGTTTCCCGCTCTGGACGGCGGCGCACGCGCGCTGACGGGCCCCGCGTATGCGCTGCTGCGGCCGGAATTCGCGGTGGTTCGCTGGCGCAGTCCAGGGCCGCCGTCGGTTGCGATCGTCGTAGGAAGCGGCGCGCGCGCGCGAGACTGGGCCTTCGCTTTAGCTGGCGACGCCCTGGACCGCAGCGCGTGGGGTGACGTCGCAATGGCGGTGGGCCGCGGCTTTTCTCAGTACGATCGACTTGGAGAAGCGTGCGCCCGAGCGCGCATTCGCCTTCTCAATGGACTCGAGGCAGGCGCGATGGCCCAACACCTCGCCGGCGCGCAGGCGGCGCTGATCACCGGCGGAATGGTCATGCCGGAGACCCTTGCCGTGGGAACGCCGGCGGTTGTCTTTCCGCAGATCGAAAGCATGCAGCCCGAGACGCGCTGGTTCGCCGAGCGCCGCGCCATTTGCGACCTCGGCTTTGATGGCGGCATGGAGATGGGTCGAGTCCGCGACGAAGTCGATCGTCTGCTGAGCGACAGGGACGCGGCTCGCAAGCAGTCGGCGTGCGGGCGAGAACTCGTCGACGGTCGTGGCGCGGAGCGCGCCGCAAGTCTGATTTCCTCGCGACTGGCGGAACGGTTGTCGAAACAATCCAGCTAATCGACGTCTTGTCGAAGGTAATGATCGCTGTGAGGTTTCCCGGCGTCAGTTGACCCAGGGATGATAAGGCGTTGAAGCCAATGACACAGGCGACGTAATCGTTGATGCTATTAATAGGCGGGTCTAATAAATGGAAAATTGCCTCGTCGTAATGCAGCCAACCTTCCTGCCGTGGGCCGGGTATTTCAATCTGATGGCTCAGTCAAACATTTTTGTCTTTCACGACGATATACAGTTGGAGAAAAGATCCTGGCAAACCCGTAACCGCCTCCTGTGCGGCGGCAAAACGACGTGGGTGAGCGTGCCCATCAGGCATATATCTGAAAGCCAATCAATAAACGAAACGGAAATGCTGTTGGATACGAAATGGAGAGAGAATTTTCGCCGAATGTTTGTTCTCAATTACGCCAGCCATCCTCACTTTAACGATGCGAACGTTGTCGTCGATCAGATCGTCGAGACTCCATGGGCAGGTGTCGCCGCGTTGAACGAATCCATTAATTCATATATTGCAACAAAATTGTCGATAACATCCAAATTGTACCGATCGATTGATCTTCCAATAGACGGCAAAAGAACAGAGTCGTTGGTAAAATTCTGTGAATACTTTAGCGCTACGGAATATCTCTCGCCCGTTGGCGCTGCAGAGTATTTAGCGCTCGACGACTTCGTCGGACGAGCGCCGTGTAAGTTACGGTTTCAAGATTTCACTCCACAACTATACCCCCAGAGTGGGCAAAGCGAATTTGTTTCACATCTGTCGATTCTCGATGTCCTTGCAAACCTCGGGTGGTCGAAAACGGCCGGGTATGTCCGCGACGAATGCAACTCCAGACTTCAGGCCGCTGTTTAGAGACTCGCGATTCGAAGGCTGAGCGATGAGGACGACGATCGGGGCCATGAAGGAAGCGTGGGAAGCGATCCACGCGGTTGCGAGATTTCGTCCGCGCTATCCGAATGAGGAAGTCGTCCGCTGGGCCTTTCGCTGTCTCGACGTCGCGCACGCTTCTGACGTCAAAGTGCTTGACCTCGGGTGCGGCGCCGGGCGGCATGCGATCTTCTTTGCTTCCGAAGGGTTCGACGTTCGCGGATGCGACATTTCCGCGACCGGCGTCGCGCATCTCCAAGAGCTGGCGAGCCAAAGGGGACTTCAGATCCCCACCGACATATGCGCTGCGGATGACTTGAGCGGCTATCCGAGCGACAGCTTCGACGCGGTGCTGAGTTTCGGCGTGCTGTACTACCTCACGCTCGACGGCGCTCAAAAGGCAGTCTGCGAAATTGAGAGAGTCCTCAAGCCGAACGGCCGCGTATTTTGCGTCGTCAGAACCGATCGAGACGGCAGGCTCCGAGATGCGGCGAAAATTGGAGATTGCGCCTGGCGAATCGAGGCGGTGGGACGAGATGCGCCATCGGACGTCGAATGCGGAATGGACTTGCTGTTCTTTTCCCGTTCCGAGATCGAGGCATTGTTCTACCCGCTCTCCGGTTTGCAAGTTGGTCGGATGACGCGGGAGCACGGGGACTTCCGTGACGATGATTGGCTGATCTATGCGCAGAAGCACGCTTGACGGAATAGAGCTGTCGGCGGGTCGAGCAGAAGAGGTTTTGGCATGACCGCAGAAGTCATCATCGCCGGCCGTCGTGTCGGCGTTGAACAACCGCCCTATGTCATCGCCGAGCTGTCGGCGAACCACATGGGCAGTCTCGAGCGGGCGCTGAAGATGATCGACGCCGCCGCCTCGACCGGAGCCGACGCGATCAAGATCCAGACCTACACGGCCGATACGATCACCATCGATTGCGATCGGCCAGAGTTCCACATCCACGGCGGACTGTGGAATGGCTATACGCTGCACGAACTCTACAAGGAGGCGCAGACCCCCTACGACTGGCACGACAAGCTGTTTGCCCGCGGGCGCCAGCTCGGCGTGACAATGTTCTCGACGCCGTTTGACGAGAGCGCCGTCGACCTGCTCGCCAAGCTGGACGCGCCTGCTTACAAGATCGCTTCATTCGAAGCGATCGACTTGCCGCTGATCGCCTACGCTGCGAGGCGCGGCAAGCCGATGATCGTTTCCACCGGCATGGCCAACCTCGGCGAGATCGGCGAAGCGGTGTCGACCGCTCGCGCCAACGGCGCCGCCGGCGTTGCGCTTCTGCACTGCGTCAGCGCGTATCCGACGCCGATCGAGGACGCCAACCTGGCGACGGTGCCGCATCTCGCCGCCGCGTTCGACTGCGTCGCCGGACTTTCCGACCACACGCCAGGGTCGGCCGCGGCGGTCGCGTCGATCGCGCTCGGCGGCGCAATTGTCGAAAAGCATTTCACCTTGTCGCGCGCCGACGGCGGCCCCGACGCGGCGTTCTCGCTTGAGCCGGGCGAGTTCAAGCAGCTCGTGACGGATTGCAAGAGCGCGCGGCGCGCGGTCGGACGGGTGAACTACGATCTCCTCGCCAGCGAGCGCGGGAGCAAACAATTCCGCCGGTCTCTCTATGCGGTGCGGGCGATCGCCAAGGGCGAGAAGCTGACCTGCGACAATGTCCGCTCGATCCGTCCGGGCCTCGGACTGTCGCCGAAGCGCCTGCCTGAGATTCTTGGCCGCGCCGCCGCCCGCGACGTCGCTTACGGCGAGCCCTTGGCGTGGGACATGATGACGTGAACGAGAACGGCGAGGCCCCTGTTGAAGCGCCCGGTCGCTCGCGTCAACGACAGAGGTCGGGGAACGGCGCCCTCGCCAATTGCAGAATACGGTTCGGACGCCGTTTGGCGGCCAGAAGAGCGACTTGGCTAGAATCGCGTCTGGGACAATCTGTTTCATCAACCAGTCGCCGATTTGGGCGCGAGAGCGATTGCCGGCAGGCTTGCTCTTACGCAATGCGGGTTAGACCGTGCGACACGCAAACGTAGTCGTTGGAATCCGAATCGGCGCTTGTGCAGTGGGTCTGTCGCTGCAGGGGTCGGGCTGGAGAGACGCACGCGGCCAACTGGCGCGTCATCGCGAAGCAAAGGGTGGAGTCACAATCGAACGCGGGGAAGAGCTTGAGCGCTCCCGACTCGTCGCGTCCATGTGAGAATGGCCGCACTCTGACGGCTGCGTTCTGTTGCACGCCATTTCAGGCCGTGTTGCTGAAGCAGGTGCTCCGCGAGGAGCGCGTGGGTCGATTTGATCTCGTCTATTTCGCGCAGCGCAATTCAGAAGAGGATAGGCACTATTTCAAGGAATATGTTGGGCGCGCCAGATGCACGCAGTTCATAGAAGTGCGGCGCGCCCGGTTCTCCATATTCAGCCACATTGCTTCCTATCTGGCGATCGCCGACAGGTTCAAGTCGAGCGAATACGACAAGATCATCTTGGCGAGTATCGACAGCCTCGCGTTGCGTCGATTCGTCGCGAAACATCGGAATGCGGAGGTCGTGACGTTCGACGACGGTTCAGCGAACGTCAACCTGCGATCTCGCTATCTTGTGCTGCAACACAGGCGGCGAGAGCGTGTCTATGCGGCGCTGTTTGGCGCGCCGACGACGCAATCGTTCAGGCGCCTCGTGGCGCGGCACTATTCGATCTATCCGGGCTTCGCGAATATCATGCCCCGGGAGATCGTGCGATACCTGGGTCTGTTTCCGACTGCCGTCGCTGGCGGCGGTCGCGCGAAGGAAGTTACCATCTTCATCGGCCAGCCGGTCGACAGCGCGAGCGACGCCGCGCGCGCGGAACGCATCAAGGCGTATGTCGCCGGTATGAAGCTCGACTTTTACGTGCAGCATCCGCGCGAGGAATCGCCGCTGATTGCAGGCGCGCCGCTGCTGGACAAGAAGGGGAGAGTCGCCGAGGAGGCGATCTTCGAGCTCGGCAAGGACCACCGGGTGACGATCCTCGGCGGCTTCAGCAGCGTGCTCTTGAACATCGCTCCGAAGTTCGCGAGAAAGGTGATGATCCTGAACGGCGACAGTGGAAACGACCACTATCTCGCGACGCTCGGCAAGAGGGCGGGATGCGAAGTCATCTTCCTTTGAGGATCCGCGCGACGCGCGGAGCGCTTCGTTTGCCAGGACGGAAAGGCCGGATGCGCGCCGGCTCTCGGTGGGCGCCGCGTCGTCGCTTGGAATCAGTCGGTCGTCGATGATGGCGGCTCTGGCGCGCCGCGCCGCGGCTTGGCGCTCGCGTCGCCGCCGCCCGACGCGCAGCCATTGCCGATATCATCACTGCAATTGCGCGCACAGGGATGAAAGTCGCCCAAATCCTCTATTCCGGTCTTGGCGGGCACGGCAGCGTCGCGCTTTCGTTGATTGCAGCAGACGCTACACGGCAGTGGCGGCACGCGCTCGGCTTCGTCGGCGTTGAACCGCTCTTGCCGGCCTACCGCGACGCTTGCGCCAGACTCGGCGTCGAATTTGGCTATTTCGGCGCCCCGCCAGCGCGGCCGTGGCGCGCGTGGAGGCGCCTCTTTCGTTGGCTCTGCGATTCGCGGCCCGACGCGGTGATTCTGCACAGTCCATCCTCGTTGCCGCCGGTTCTCGGCTACGCGCTTGTTAGCGGCGTTCGGCCGGTGGTGGTGGAGCACCAGGCGAACGCGCTCAAACGCCGGACGGACTGGGCGTTTGGCGCTGCGGCGATGGTCTTCGCTAGGACGGTGGTCGTGCTGACGCCAGACTACCGTCGCGAATTGCAGGGAGGACTGGGCCGGTGGTTCAGGGGCGACAAGGTCGTCACGATCCCGAATGGGATCGACGTGCAGAAGTTCTGTCCGCGCGATCATGCGGAAGGCGCGCTGCCCCAAGTGCGGCTCGGCATGGCCGCGCGGTTCACGCGCTCCAAACGGCAAGATGTTCTTGTCGACGCGATGGGAGAATTGCTGCGCCTGCGACCGGACCTCGACTGGCGCCTCGAGCTCGCTGGAGACGGGGACACATGCCTGGATGTCGCCGCGAAGGCGCGCGCCAGCGGCCTCGGCCCGCAAGTGACGCTGCTCGGCGCATTGGGTGAAGACGCGCTCGCCGCCTGGCTCCGATCCATCGATGTCTATCTGTTCGCGTCGGACGGGGAGACTTTGAGCACTTCGTTGCTGCAAGCAATGGCGTGCGAACTGCCGATTGTCGGCTCCGATGTCGCGGGCGTCGCGGCGCTGATTGGCGGCGATGCGCCGTGCGGTTTGCTTGTTCGCGATCAGGATCCGCGCGGCTTCGCGCGCGCCGTGCTCGCCCTCGTCGACGATGGGAGAACGGCGAAGAACCTCGGGCGAGTCGCGCGGAACAGATGTCTTGCGAGCTATACGAACGGCCGCATGTTTTCCGACTACCGTCGCCTTGTCGGCGAGGCAGCCGCGCCGTCAGCGGAAGGGAGGCTGTGACGCAGCGCTTTTCCGTCGTCATTCCGCTTTACAACAAGCGGCCCTATGTCCGTCGCGCGGTGGACAGTGTCCTCGCGCAGACGCACCGCGAGTTCGAGTTGATCGTCGTCGACGACGGCTCGACCGATGGCGGTCAGGAAGGGCTGGCGTCGATTGACGACGATCGGTTTCGCCTCGTTCGCCAGGCGAACGCGGGGGAAGGTGCGGCGCGCAATCGAGGCGTCGCCGAGGCGCACGAAGATTGGGTGGCTTTCCTCGATGCCGACGATCTGTGGTTGCCTGGCCATCTCGCGGAGACTGCCGAAGTTATCGCGGCCTTTCCCAACGCCGGCTTCGTCGCGACTGGGTTCCGCGAGGTCGCCGACGTTGGTGTGGCCAAGGCAGTCCGTGGGGCCCGCTCGAACATTCGACGAGTCGACTATTTTCTCGAGGCGTCGTGGCGAATCGGCCGGGTCAACGCGTCCAACGCCTCGGTGCGCCGCGACGCGCTTCTGGCGATCGACGGGTTTGGCGCGTACAAAGTCGGTGCGGACCTCGATTGCTGGGCGCGGCTCGCGTTGCGGCGTTCCTCCGCCCTGTCTGATCGCGTGACGTCTATCTACGTGCGCGGAACCGGCGGCGCAATGGAGCAACTCTCAGCGGAGCCTGCGGACATACGGGCGTCCGCCGTCGCTGCGCGGCTGGAGGACATCTCGCCGTCCGTGGCCTCCCTCTGCCACGCGATTGCCGCCGACCCGACGCTGGCGCGCCGGCGCGGAGTCCACGCTTACTTGAACGCACGCGTGTTCGGCTGCGTCTTCGGGTCGCTGCGCCGGTTCGACGTCGTCGCGGCGGCGGACTACGCGAAACTGCTCATGCCGCCTTACGCATTGAAGATCGCCGCGGTTCGCATCCTGCTTACGTTGCCGCGCGGTTGGCTAATCGCCGCGTTGCGACTCGCGCGCCAGGGCAGAGACGCGATTCGCGACTTTGCGGAGAAACGGCGGCGCGCAGCATGAGTCCGCTTCGCCAGTTCGCAAGCCTGTGGTCGCCAGGCTAGCCGCTCGCATCGGCTTGAAGAAGATCATCCATCTCATCCCCTTCGACGCGCCGGGCGGCGTGGAGACTGCGGCCCTGTCGGCGCCGCACATCCGAGGAGCAACGTTCGACTTTCAGGTGCGCGTGCTGTTCCCGGGGGAATTGACGCCAAACCTGTGGCGGCGATCGCTCAATCCGGCGGCCTACCTCGTGTGGGTGCGCCGACTTGTGGTCGCGGCGCCCGACGTTCTTATCGTGTCGCTGTGGCGGGCGGCGATAATCGGCGTCGTCTGTAAGCGCCTTTGTCCGAGCATCCAGCTTGTGGTGTTTCTGCACAACACGAAATTTGCTCACCGCGTTGACGCGTGGGCGACGCGAATGGCCGTAACCCGCGCGACGGAGATCTGGTCGGACTCGCGTGCGACGATCGACGCGACGTTTCCTCAGTTCTCTCAACTTCGTTCGAGGATTGTTTCTTACATTCCGTGCGCGTTTGAGCCGGTGGCAGACCCGCGTCCAGCGCCGGTCTTCGTCTTTTGGGGCCGTCTCGCACGGCAAAAGAACCTTCAGCGAGCGATCAGGTTATTTGCCGCGGTGCTTGAACGTCTGCCCGCAGCGCGCTTCGCAATTGTCGGTCCCGATGGAGGCGAAGGCGATGCCCTGCGTCGTCTGTGTCGGACGTTGAGCCTGCAGAATGCAGTGTCGTTCCTTGGCCCCAAATCGCAGCACGAATTGCCTGGGGTTGCGCAGGCGGCGTCATTCTTCCTCTTCACGAGCGAGTTCGAAGGCATGGGGCTCGCTGTGGTCGAGGCGATGCAGATGGGCCTCGTTCCGGTCGTGACGAAAGTGGGCGAAGTCGGCGTGTACTGCCGGGATGGCGTCAATGCGATCGTCATCGATCGCGACGAACTGGCGGTAGCCGCGATCATCGCCGCGATCGAGGCGCCGGAAGCGTTCGCGCGCCTGCGCGCCAACGCCATCGCGACGTGGTCCGGCAAGCGGACCTATCGCGATGATGTGCTGGGCAATTGCGCTCGACTGTTGGATGGAGGCGTCAGTGAGAACACATTGTCCGAGCGACGACCGCGCAGCTAAGCCCGTGCTGCGGCGCGCGCAAACGTGTATCGCGAACCCGGCGAATGGCGGCGCAACGATATTGGGTCCCGCAGCGACCCTGTCGCACCCCTTCGAATGACAATTGCATATCGGTCGGCAAGGCCGCGAGAAATGCCGGTTGCGCGGCCGCCGGTCAGGGGTCGGTTGGCGGTTGTGAACGCCCTGTAGCATGTGGCCGTACTGGATCATGTTTGTCGCGCCGGCGTCGGTGGCGCTCGTCGTCGAGCGCGAGAACATGCGCACCCGCCTGGAGCCTTGGCGCGCCCTCGGCCCGGGGCTCGGCCTCTATGCAACTATCACGTTCTTGCTGACCGGCTTGCGGTTCAAGGTTGGCGGAGATTGGTACAACTATCTGGGATACTTCGAGGCCGCCAGGTACACGGATTTCGAAACGGCGCTGTCACAACCGCGCGAACTCGGATACTACGTTCTCAATTCGCTCAGCGCGTCGTTTGGCTGGGATATTGTCGGCGTCAACCTGGTTTGCGCGGCGGCGTTCTTCATTGGCCTAGTGGCTCTGTGTCGGCAGTCGCCGCGCCCGTGGTTGGCGATCGCGGTCGCGACGCCCTACCTCGTCATCGTCGTCGCCATGGGCTACTCGCGCCAGTCAGTCGCCCTTGGGTTCGCAATGCTCGGCTATGTCGCTTTGGCGAGAGGCTCGGCATTGAGATTCGTCGTATGGGTTCTCATTGGCGCCGCCTTTCACAGGACGGCTCTCGTGCTGCTCCCGATCGCCGTTCTGGCCTCCGTAAAGAATCGCGTGTGGACGATGGCCTGGTTGAGCGTCGTCGGCGTCGTCGCATACCGGCTGGCGTTGGAACCTGAACTCGATCGAATGTATCAGAGCTACGTGGGCGGCGAAATCCAATCGAGCGGGGCGCTGATCCGCCTGTTGATGAACGCCGCGCCGGCGGTCCTCCTGCTGACCCTTCGCGGGCGGATCGGGCTTCAACCGGTTGAAGAGAAGCTGTGGCTTTGGATTTCTCTCATCTCGATCGGACTGCTCGTCGTCTATTTCGTCCAGCCGTCTGCCAGCACGGCGATTGACCGGGTTGCGCTCTACTTCCTGCCGATCCAAGTGGTCGTGCTCTCGCGGCTGCCCGATTGTTTTGAGACGCCGACCATAGGCGGCGCCAAGTTCGTAGTCGGGCTCGTTCTGGTCTGCTACGCGACCGCGCTTTACGTTTGGCTGAATTTTGCAGCCTACGCCTACGCCTGGACGCAGTATCAATTCTATCCGCTCTCAGGATGACGCGCGTTTGCCGCTGGTCGAGGCTTCCGTCTTCGTCGTGTCGTCGAGCGGCGCTCGGCGTTGAACAAATCGCACGCGCGTCGGCGCCAATTTCAGCGCCGTCGGCGGGCCCTTCCGTCGTTTCGACGCTGCGCTGTCGGACGGCTTTCGAGCAAACCTCCGCCTGGAGCGCCCGGTCCGGTCTTGTCGCGCCGGAGCGCGCTCGCAACTTTGCCTCGGCGGGAAGGCCAAGTCGCGGACTTGAAGCGTCGCGCTGCATTGTAGCGGGCTCCCAATCATGAAACTGATTCTGTTCGCCAACACCGATTGGTATCTCTACAACTTTCGTCGGTCGCTCGCCCTCGCGGCGAAGTCGGCCGGCCACGAGGTTCTGCTCGTTTCGCCCGCCGGACCTTACGCTCAAAGGCTGCTCGATCTTGGTCTGCGCTGGATCTCCGCGCCAATGCAGCGGCGCAGCCTCAACCCGCTGCGCGAGCTCACGCTCATTGCGTGGTTATGGCGGCTCGTCTGCGCCGAGCGTGCCGACGTCGTCCACGGCTTCACCATCAAGTGCGCCGTCTATGGCGCGCTCGCCGCACGGTTGGCTGGCGTCGCGGGCGTCGGCTCGGTGGACGGCATGGGTTACGTCTTCGTCAGCAGGAAATTGTCAGCGCGCGCGCTGCGACGTCTGGTGCGAGGGCTCATGCGCGTTGCGTTTGGCGGCGCGAACGTGCGTGTGGTCCTGCTGAATCGCGACGATGTCGCGGTGTTCAGGCGAAGCGGCGTCGCGTCGATGTCGCGCGTCCGACGGATTCCCGGTTCGGGCGTCGATTGCCGGCGTTTTGCGCCGCCTGCGACGGAGCGACGAAATATCCAAAAGGGGCCTTTACGCGTGGTTCTCGCGGCGCGCATGCTGTGGGACAAAGGTATTGGCGAGTTCGTCGAGGCGGCGCGGATCCTGAGGCAGGAAGGGCGGGATCTCCATTTCATTCTCGCTGGCGGTCCCGACGCGGGGAACCCTGCAACGATTCCGGCGCAAGTTTTGAGCGATTGGCGAAGCGGCGGTCTTGTGGAATGGCTCGGTCACGTCGATGACATCCCCGCGCTGTTCGCCAGCGCCGATGTCGTCGCCCTGCCGAGCTATCGAGAAGGTCTGCCGACGAGCCTGATCGAAGCGGCGGCGAGCGGACGGGCGCTGGTTGCGACCGACGCGCCTGGTTGTCGCGACGTGGTGACGGACGGCGTCGACGGGTTACTTGTTCCGGCTCGCGACGCCGCGGCGCTGGCGCGAGCGATTGCGCGGCTGCAAGACGATCCCGCGCTCGCAGCTCGGCTCGGCGAAGCGGCGCGCGCCAAGGCGCTCGCCGAGTATGACGAACGCCATATTGTCGCGCACACGCTCGAAGTTTACCGCGAGCTGGTCGGCGGGCGGGTGGCGAATTGGCTCGGCGAACCTTCAACCCGACCGATCTAGCGTCGGGGTTTGCGCCCCCTCGCCCGCCAACGCATTGACGGCAAATCGAGTCGTGCGCGCCGAGATCTGGTCGAAACCCTCGACGAACGTTCGTCATGCGCCGGACGACGAGGCTGCGCGTTGACGCTTAAGACGCCGAGCTTCCCCAATGGCGCTCCGACGCCGCGCTCGCAAAGAAACGACGCTGAACCGCTTGGCGCTGACGCGGTTGCGCTCAACGCGCCGAATCCGCCCTGACGCGCGGGGTCCTCGCCAACGCGCTGCGCGCTCGCGCCTCGGGCCAAGCGTAGGCATCGCAACATCTCGGCGGCGCTGCGGGTGAGCCGGCGATGCGCTCGTCTGCCGCCGCCGACGTTGGATCGTCGCATGGTCATTTCCTGCTTGAGGCGCCTCTTCGCCGCCGCTACGCCGCTACGCCCTTCGACGCCGGAGCGGACGCGCGTCTACGCGATCGGCGACGTGCATGGACGCGCCGACCTGCTCGACGAGATCGCGGGCCTGATCGATCGCGATTGCGCGAGCGCGCCCGCCGAGACCATCACGGTCCTGCTCGGCGACTATGTCGACCGCGGGCCGCAATCGGCCGCGGTGGTGGAGCGCCTCGCCTTCGGCCGCTTTCCCACCCGGCTTTGCGCGCTGCGCGGCAACCACGAGGCGATGCTGCTCGGGTTTCTCGCCGAGCCGCGCTTGCTTGAAGTCTGGCGCAGCAACGGCGGGCTGGCGACGCTCTATTCCTACGGCGTCGACGTGTCCGCGGCGATGCGCGGCGAGGGCTACGAAGCGGCGCGAGACGCGTTTCGCGGGGCGTTGCCCGCGGCGCATCGCGCGTTTCTTGAAGCGACGAAACTCAGCGCAACCGTCGGCGACTATTTCTTCTGCCACGCGGGGGTGCGGCCGTATGCGCCGCTCGCCGACCAAAGCGAGGAAGACCTGCTGTGGGTTCGCGACGGTTTCCTGTCGCATGAACGGTCGTTCGGCAAGATCGTCGTCCATGGCCACACGCCGGTGCCCCGTCCCGAAGTCAGAGCCAATCGCATCAACATCGACACGGGGGCTTTCGCCGCTTCGATCCTGACCTGCCTCGTGCTCGAGGGTGAAGATCGGCGTTTTCTCAGTGTCAGCGAGCCGGCCAAACGGAGTCGCGGGCCGGCGGCGCACTCGCGGTTCTCCAAATGCTGAAGCCTCGGCGGCGCCGCCGCCTCCACGCCTTCGGTCGTCGATGGCGACTGGATCCGCAGCGCGAGTCGCTTGAGAAACGTCGCGGCTGAAGTCAAACGTAGCTTTATACAATTTACGACGGCGTCGATGTGAAGTCGAAAGCTGGCAATGACGATGTTGCGAACAGCGTCGATGGCCACGAAACGCAACGGCTTCGCTAGGGTGATTGACGTAGAGAACGAAAAGCAAATATGTTAGCGGCGCATAATGTGATGACGTCATATACGATGGCATATTGATACGTTGAATCGTGAGCAATATAGTTACATAACGTAATACTGTGGCGACGTGACAAACAGAACGGGGTCCGATCAAGTGCGCGTTGACACGAATCCTGTCTCGGGTCGAATGTGAGGCGCGTCAGTGTTCGCGTACGACTTTCGCCAGACAAGCGGCTGGACGTCTATCCAGCTAGGAATGCAGCCCGCCTAGGGCGTAACCCGTCAGCGGGCTCGGGGGCGACTTTTGGCGCCGACGTCCAAGTGTCGGTTTTCGCCGCGCATTGCGGCGTTTGACGCGATCTGGATCGCGGCTGCGCCCTTTGTGGCGCTCGCTCTTCGCGACGACAGCCTGCTGCGATTCGATCTTGGCTCGCTCGGAACGCGCGAGGCCTATCAATACGCACTCATCACGATCGTCTGTGCGCTGCCCGCCGCCGCCGCGTTTCGCCTGCGTGACGGACTCAGCCGCAATTTCGCGTTTGTCGACGTCTGGGCGATTCTCGACGCGGCCGGCGTCGCGTCATCGGCGAGCGCCGCATTGATCTTCACCGTCAACCGCCTCGACTATATCCCGCGGTCGACCCCGCTGATTTACGCCATGGTGTTGGTGGCCGGCCTGATCGGAGGACGCGCGATCGCGCGCGCTCACGGTTCGCGGCGAATGGCGGAAGAGCGGGGAGCAGGCGCGCGATCGCACAGACGGGCGCGACGCGTGATTGTCGTCGGCGTCGACTGCTTTTCGACTCTCGCGATCAAGCTCGTGCAATGCCAGACGCCTCGCACTGTTGAAGTCGTCGCGGCGCTCGATGCACGCGATCAGTTCTTCGATCGGACCGTCAATGGAGTCCGGATCGTCGGCGCGCCGCGTGATCTCTGTCCGATCGTAAGGGAGTACGCCGAGCACGGAATCTGCGTCGACGAGGTCTGGGTTTCCGATCAGTTGATTGCGGAAAGTCCAGAGGCGCAGCGCCCGTTGTCGGACGCTTGTCACGGTTTAGGCTTGAAGTGGTTGTCGGTGGCGGGAGCGCTGAACCTCGCGCCCGCGGACGCCGATTCTGACGCCGCCAACCAAGCCGTCGCGAAGGTCGCCGTCGCTCCGGCCCCGGGTTACTTTCGGCTCAAGCAGCCGTTGGAAGCCGCGGCCGCCGCTGCGCTTCTCGCCGCGCTGGCGCCGGTTGCGGCGATCGTGGCCGCGATCGTCGCCATCGATCTGGGCGCGCCGGTCATCTTTTGGCAAGAGCGCATCGGGCGAAACGAACGGACGTTCCTCCTTTACAAGTTCCGCACCATCCATGCGCCTTTCGACCGCGCCGGCGCGGCCGTTCGCCGCGATCAGCGAACGTCGCGGATCGGACAAATCGTCCGCAAGTCCCGGTTGGACGAGATCCCGCAATTGTGGAACGTCATGCGTGGCGAAATGGCGCTGATCGGTCCGCGACCGTTGTTGCCGGTCGACCAGCCGGCCGATCCGCGCACGCGGCTTCTGGTTCGCCCCGGCATCACCGGTTGGGCGCAAGTGAACGGCGGCACGGCGCTGACTGCGGAAGAGAAGGACGCGCTTGACGCGTGGTACATCCGCAACGCCTCGCCCGCCCTCGATCTGCGGGTTGTGTGGCGAACCTTCAGCCGCTTCGGGCGGGGAGAGCGAAGGGACGCGAGCGCGATCGAGCATGCGATGGAATGGCGGCGCGGAGCCAAGGGCGCCGACGATCGCCTCTTCGCCGATCGTCTCGACGCGCCCGAGTCGTCCTTCGCACGACGGTCGCCAATCCAGCGCCTCGGCCAGGTCGGCGACGCATCCTGAGCCGGGCGCCGGCAGTCGATCTCGGCCAAACTCAGCCCGAACGGCGCGTCGATTCCCCTGCGCCGCCGCGCCCGCGGCCGCCGCTAAGCCGGCTCGCGTTTTCCCCTACAGCTTCACGCTCTCGGCCGCTTCCTTGAGGATGCGCGCGCTGTCGCGCAGCGCCGCGCGCTCAGCCGAGTCGAAATGCGGCAGCAGCGTGCCGCGAATCCCGCCGGCGCCGACGATGCGCGGCAACGACAGCGTCACGTTGTCGACGCCTTCGATATTCTCGGCCCGCGCCGACACCGAAAGCAGCGCGTTTTCGTTGCGGCCGATCGCCTGCACGACGCGCGACAGGCCGGCGCCGATGCCGAACCACGTCGCGCCTTTGCCGGCGATGATGCGGTCGGCGGCGCGCCGGACGTCTTCTTCGATGCGGGCCCGGCCGGCGTCGTTCAGAGGCTTGCCGATCTGCGTGGCGACGTCGATCACCGATAGGCTGCCGACCGTGGCCCCCGACCACCACAGGACTTCCGAATCGCCGTGTTCGCCGACGCCGTAGGCGTGCACCGAGCGCGACGATATGCCTAAATGTTCGCCGAGCAGCGAGCGGAAGCGGGCGCTGTCGAGGATCGTTCCGGAGCCGAATACGCGCCCGTCCGGCAGGCCGGATATCCGTGCGGCGATGTCCGTCATGACGTCGACCGGGTTCGAGGCGACCAGGAGCACCGCGTTCGGCGCGGCGCGCAGGACGGCGGGGATGATCTTGCCGAACACCGCCGCGTTGCGCTCGAGCAGAGCCAGCCTGGCTTCCCCCGGCCGCTGCGCAACGCCGGCCGCAAGGATGACGACGTCGGCCCCGGCCAGCGCGTCGTAGCCGCCGGCGCGGACGAAGTTGGAGTGAGCGAAGGGCGTCGCGTGCAAAATGTCCTGGGCTTGAGCGGCCGCCAGCTTCTCGTTGAGGTCGGTCAGCACGATCTCGTCGGCCGTCCCCTGTAGAACCATCGCATAAGCAGCGCTGCTGCCGACCGCGCCTGCTCCGACAACGCCGACTTTCATCCCTCGACCTTCCTTTTCGCTACCGAATGCGGCCGTCTTCGGACGGGCGAGCCGCCCGTTCTTTGCTCGACGCCAAACTAGCGAGGTTTCCGCTCAACCGGAAGGCGGATCGGTTGGACGATGGCGGCGGTTGGGCGATCATCCGCCGGCGGCCGATTCGATCGGCCTCGACGACAGGACCAGCGCTTTGACCTTGCCCGATCCGCCGACCCTCGAAACTTCGCGCCTGCGTTTGCGCGCTTACCGCCTGGACGATTTCGAGGCTTACGCGCCGATGTGGGCCGAGCCGCAAGTCGTGCGCTTCATCGGCGGCAAGCCGATGCCGCGCGAGGCGGCGTGGATCCGCTTCCTACGCCACGTCGGCCTTTGGCGTTATCTGGGGTTCGGCTTCTTTGCCCTGGAGGAGCGCGCAAGCGGCGCCTTCGTCGGCGAGGCGGGCTTCCACGATCTGCGCCGTACGATCGTCCCGTCGAACGAGGGGACGATGGAAGCGGGCTGGGCGCTCGTCCCCGCGATGCAGGGCCGGGGCTTCGCCGAGGAGGCGATGCGCGCCGCGATCGCCTGGGCCGACCGCGTCCACCCCGACCCGCGCATGACCTGCATCATCCAGGTTGGCCACGCGGCCTCGCTGCGCGTCGCAGCGAAGCTCGGCTTCGCGCCCTACGCCGAGACGACCTACCACGGCGATGCGGTGACCATGCTCGAGCGGCCGCGATCGGCGCCGCGTCAGCCGTCGCCGAACCCCAGCACGTCGGCCATCGAGTAGAGGCCGGGTTTGCGGCCGTGCGCCCATAGGGCCGCCTTGAGCGCGCCGCGGGCGAACAGCGAACGATCCTCGGCGTGGTGCGTGAGGACGAGGCGTTCGCCGTCGCCGGCGAAGATCACGCTGTGCTCGCCGACCACCGTGCCGCCGCGCAGCGAAGCGAAGCCGATCGCGCCCGGCTTGCGCGGGCCGGTGATCCCGTCGCGGCCGCGCTCGGAGTGGTCCTTGAGCGCGATCGCGCGTCCGTCGGCCGCTGCTTGGCCGAGCATCAGCGCCGTGCCCGAGGGCGCGTCGACTTTCATGCGGTGATGCATTTCGACGATCTCGACGTCGTACTCGGCGCCGAGCGCGCGCGCCGCGTCGCGCACCAGTCGCGCCAGCAGATTGACGCCGAGGCTCATGTTGCCGGAGCGGACGATCGGCGCGTGGCGCGCCGCGGCGGCGATTCTTTCGAGGTCGGCCTCCGTAAGGCCGGTGGTGCCGACGACATGGGCGATGCGCGCCTGGGCGGCCAGCGCCGCCATCTCGACGCTCGCCGTCGGGGACGAGAAATCGACGATTCCGTCGGCCTTCAGCGTCGCCGGCAGCGGGTCGTCGCTGATCAGGATCCCGCTCGCGCCGACGCCGGCGAGCAGACCAGCGTCCGCGCCGATCGCCGCCGCGCCGTGCCGCTCGATCGCCGCTGCGAGCGTCACGCCCGGCGTCTCGGCGATCGCCTTGATCAACATCCGTCCCATGCGCCCGGCGGCGCCCGTGACGATCAACCGCATATCGGCCATTGCGCTCTCCTCGGACCGAGCCCTCAGGCCGGCTGAATTCCGTCGTAACCCTCGATGATCACCAGGTCACCGCGCGAGACGCGCTGGCGGATCGCCAGCGCGCGCTGGTATTCCGGCGATTCGTAGCAGGCCAACGCGGTCGCGTAATCCTTGAATTCGAGCACGACGTGGCGGCCGCGCAGCGCGCCTTCCTTTTGCGCGCTTTGTCCGGAGCGGACGAGAAAGCGCGCGCCGTATTTGGCGAACGGCTTTTCGTTGGCGGCGAAATAGGCCTTGTAGCCTTCCGGGTCGTCGACATCGACGTGGGCGATCCAATAGCCCTTGGCCATGCGCTTACGCCCCCTCGACCAGCACCATCTCCATCTCGCACGCGCCCTCGCGCAGCCGGCGCGCCGCCTGATATTGCTCGGAGTAGAAGTAGCGGCGGGCGGCGTCGTAGCTGTCGAATTCGAGCACGACGTTGCGCGCGCGCGCCTTGCCCTCGAGCGCCTCGCAGCGCCCGCCGCGCGCCAGCGCCTTGCCGCCGTGGTCGGCGATCGCCTTGGTCGCGGCGGCGGCGTATTTGGCGTAGGCCTCGGGATCGAGAATATCGACGCGCGTAACGACGTAGCCCTTGGGCATCGGCGGCTCCTTCAATTGCGACGCGAGGATAACGGGATCGCCGAGGCGATCAAGCAAGGCGCCTCGACCTGCGACGTTTCGCTCGGGTTTCGACAGCGAACCCGGCGGCCGGCAAGCGTGGCGATCGTCCCTTCTCGCTGCGGGCTGGGAGAAGGGGCCTAAGCGGCGGCGATCTCGGCGACGATGCGTTCCGCCGCGGCGCGCGGGTTGGGGTCCTGCGTGATTGGTCGGCCGACGACGAGATAGTCGGCGCCGTTGGCGATCGCCGACGCCGGCGTGGCGATGCGCTTCTGGTCGCCGATCGCCGCGCCAGTCGGGCGAACGCCGGGCGTGACCAACAGCAGCGCGTCGCCGACGACGGCGCGGATCTTCGTCGCTTCGGCCGGACTGCAGACGAGGCCGTCGATCCCCGCCGCGACCGCCTGGCGCGCGCGCCGCTCGACCAGTTCGCTCACGCCGAACGCGTAGCCCGCCTCGGCGAGGTCGGCGTCGTCACTTGAGGTCAGCACGCTGACAGCGAGCAACTTGAGGCTCGAGCCCTTCGCGCCGGCGACCGCGGCGCGCATCGTCTGCGGATAGGCGTGCACGGTGAGGAAGGTCGCCCCCAACCGCGCGATCTGCGCCGTCGCGCGCTCAACCGTGTTGGGGATGTCGTGCAGCTTGAGGTCGACGAACACGCGCTTGCCAGCCGCGGCGAGCTTCGGCGCCAAGGCGAGCCCGCCGCCATAGACGAGCTCCATGCCGACTTTATAGAAACGCGCCGCGTCGCCGATTGCCGCGACCAGCCGCTCGGCTTCGGCGACCTC
>Ga0181520_10002247_pt1 | contig 36464 bp, 30 predicted proteins | sample PEATcosm2014_Bin_29_FD_132451 | JGI IMG/M metagenome (GOLD analysis project Ga0181520, IMG submission 132451) | Peatland microbial communities from MTU Mesocosm Facility, Houghton, MI, USA - PEATcosm2014_Bin02_30_metaG | ecosystem: Environmental > Terrestrial > Soil > Wetlands > Peat | place...
GAGAGGGCCGTTGCCGTTCTCCCCCTCTCCACCCCGTGGAGAGGGGGCCGGGGGGTGAGGTCGCCGTTCCCCTCCCGGCCCGGGATGGGGCCGTTGCCGTTCTCCCCTCTCCACTCGTGGAGAGGGGCCGGGGGTGAGGTCGCCGTTCCCCTCCCGGCCCGGGAAGGGCGGGATGGGGCCGTTGCCGTTCTCCCCCTCTCCACTCGTGGAGAGGGGCCGGGGGTGAGGTTGCCGTTCCCCTCCCGGCCCGGGAAGGGCGGGAGGGGGCCGTTGCCCTTCTCCCCCTCTCCACCCCGTGGAGAGAGGGCCGGGGGGGTGAGGTTGCCGTTCCCCTCCCGGCCCGGGAGGGGCGGGAGAGGGCCGTTGCCGTTCTCCCCCTCTCCACCCCGTGGAAAGGGGGCCGGGGGGTGAGGTCTACCCAAACAGCAGCTTCTCCCGGTACTTCTCGTCCGGCCTGTTCAATATGTGCTCGGACATTTCAGGCGACAAATAGTTCGGCCCGCCGAGCAGATACGTGCCCAGAAGAATGCGCGCCGTCTTGTCCCACATCAGGGACGCGCTCTCGACCTCGGCTGCGGTGCGCCCCATCGCGAACAGACCGTGGTTCTGGATCAGCACGCACTTGGGGAGCATCCCCTGCTCCTCAATGAAGCCCTCGACGCCGGCCTTAACCGCGCGCGCCAGGGGCACGCCGGGATCGGTGAAGTCGATCCACACCGGCGCGATCCCGCAGCAGACGATCTCGTCCGGGAAAAGTCGTCCCTGAACCGCATCTTTGCCATTCTTCGCGCAAGTAATCATATTGACGTATACAGGGTGAGTATGTGCGATGAAATTGATGCCTTCGATCTTGAGAAGCAGCGCGTGCAGAACCGTCTCCACCGACGGCCGCAGCCCGTTCTTGAGGACGCAGGACTCGTAAAGGACCTTCTTCACATTGTCCTCGGAAATATCGTCGGCGGTGAGAAGCGACATCACACAATCGGCATCGACTTCGCAAAACCCGTCCGGGCCGATGGTGGGAAGCTGCATTCCGCTGGCCTTGACGAAAAACCGATTGCCGTCGATCTTGGCGGAAGTGTTGCCCTCGCCGAGGATGACAAAGTCCTTATGCTCGGAGGCGAGGCGGTGCGACATACGGATCAACTCTTGTAGAACGGACTCACGTGCAGACATGGCATATCTCTCTTCCGGGGTGGTAATCGCAAGTGGTTCCGAGTTTAGCACAAATCGCGGCGGAGGGGGAGGGCTGCGGGAATTGTGGAATTGCCTTCGGTGGCAGCCCAACAATGCGACACGAACGCGTATCGACACTGGCCCCCAGTGGTGATACACGCTGGCGTGCAACAGCGACAAGCGGGACGTTCCAGCTTTGGGACCTGCAGCGGGTCACGCGACCGAGCACGGGTCGAAATACTTCGTGTAGTCGGGGCAAACTGTTGCGAAGCGCCACAGAACCAAGTCGACTACCGGAACGGGGTCTCCCGTGAGAGCCGACAACTGGCTGCACAGTGAATGCACGTCGGGGTACCCCGACGCCTTGCAGATACGCGCTAAGTGCCGGTCAGGCTTTGCAACCTGGATGCCGATGTTCTTCGCTAGATGATACACTGTGATCGGGCCAATGTAGTCGAGACGACGTAACTCGCGCAGCGGATCGACCTCCAGCGAGGCGCGAAATGTGGCGAAGCCTTGAGCACCGAGACGCGCCGCTGTCTTGAGAATGGCATCGACCTTGCCCCTATGGCCGAAGCAGCCCAGCGCGCGCCGCCTGCACATCTCGGCGTCCCGCGCGATATCTTCAGCGGATTGCCACCCCCCGAAGCTGCTTGTTACATGGGGGAAGCAGCGCCGGACGACGCTCTCGCGCATACCGGAGCAGAGGACTACCCAGGCATACTCTCGCAGAAATGCCGTCTCAGTTAGTTCCTCGAACCGGAGCGACTTCTGCCATTCGAACTCGCTCCCGTAACCTGCCTCTATGAGAGCGGAGCGGATGGCGCTGTAGGTGGCGACCATCATGGCAACGCGCATAGTGGGGGATTTGGTAAGCACTGGCAATGCCTCCGCGCGAACGCGAGTGGCTCGGATACTCATCCCCCGCCAAGTGTGTCCTGGTCTGAGACCGGGGAGGACCCCTTCAGCGCCGCTAGCGTATCGCACCACCTCATCTTGGTGGCCATTAACCATATTGACGCGTGCGGATGCGCGGAGAGCGCCTTGCTTAGCGCAACTTTCCGCAGGTGCCTGGACTTGAGGGGATTGAATCGTGCGTCTGGGATGGGTATGCAGCCGCTTAACAGGTCTGGCCACTCGGCAATTGTCGCCAGCGACTGCGTGAGGTCATCACTCGCCGCGGTCGAGAGTTCGCGACGGCATCGATGCTTGAAATCATTGTATACCTCCAGCGCGCGCGCATGTGCCGCCGCCCGGCCCTTCCAGTCCACCCTGTTCGAGACCAAGGCCACAAAGAACACGACGGCTGATATCGCGCCCAGTGTCGTAGTGCCTGTCGCTCCCGACAGGTGCAATAGGCTGAGGACATCACTGCTCGCCAATGATAGCACGCACACCGCAAGCGAGCCAGCGATGATGACAATGTCCAGGATCAGCGCCTGAGTGCCGTACAGGTCCCTCATGGCCGCGTGCATGGTCGTCATCATGTTGGCCACGCGCTCTATGCGGGTCAGTTCCTTGGTCACAGTACCTGGGTCTGGCGGCATCGTCAATCACCCGGGAAAAGGTTCTTCCACTGTGCGACAGAATGAGCGGAGTCAGCGTTCTTCATCCTCTTTGCCACACGTGCGAGCTCCGTGCTTACCGCGGCCCGTCTTGTGCTGCCTGCTGGACCCAGGTGATCGTCTATGCTCACAGATTGTCCCGTGGGGTCTGGAGTTGGCGTGTTCACCGCCTGTGAGGCCCTCTCGAACAAATGCGTGAGCATGGCTTTAGTTGTCTTTGTCCCCACGTACGAGCTGAACGCTTGTACTGCGAGTGCCTCCAAGTGGTACCCGGTCACCTGCCTTCTCTCGGGGAGTGTCGCATTGATCGCCTTCGCCAGTTTGATGGTGGGTACCACCTTCCCACCGCACTTGTGGTTGGCCTTCGCCAACATGTCGAAAAAGGCTCCCGGTCGGATCGATGTCCACGCTCCACCAGTGTTGTCGGCAATGCGGTACTCACGCCCCAATTTGATCGCAGGCAAGAGTTGCAGTTCCACCCCGTCGGAGAACTTCACTGTGGCCGCGAGCCTTCCGACATGGACATCGCTGTCGGGCAAACGCTCCTTGAGCCGCCGCTCGAAATACGCCTTGACCTCTCCAGGGGGCTTGTCGGCAAGTTCGGACGCATTGAGTAGCACAAGTGCGTCTACGTCACTCAGCCCGTCGACGTACGTGTGTTTGGCTACGGAACCGCCGAAGCGTATGTCTACAGCGCCATCGATATCCTTTCCGAGCGCAGCCCTGACCGTGTCTATGTGGCGCTCTATCCCATCTATGTCGCGATCGTTGTAGTCGGATAGTAGTTCGTTGAGTAGTCCGCTCACCTGTTGCTCGAACGCGGCATCTCTCGCCTGCTCCTGAGCTCTTCTGACCCTCTCGATGATGCTCTCGACGTTGCCGCTGAAAACACGCCCGCCCGCTCCCGACATCATGGTTGCCTCCCTGTGTCACTGCAGAAGCGGTCATATGCCGTCCTAAGAAACTCAGCACTAGCGACGCCGAATCGGTCGAAGCTTCGATCAACCAAGAAGCCCCTAAGGATGATCTGAAGCTCCTCGAGAGCACTGACGTTCGCTGCAAGTGATCTGGCCACGACCTGTTTGTCTCTCTCGTGAATACCAAGTTTCAAGGCACCGTAGTGCGAAATGTAGACGGCCCTGCCATCGTCATACGCGTATCGTAGCCAGGTCAGCCCGTCGAAGATTTCGGCCCCAGCGACAAAGTACAATGGGGTCTCCAAGGTGTCCAAGCTGCCGAACACGTGCAGCGGGGCAGTTACGCCCGCGTTGTCCATCGCGTCACGGAGTTGCGCAATGGACTTCATCCTCGCGAGTATGGAGTTGCCCAGTTCCTTTACCGTTATCCCGACGATGTCGAAGTCTCTCAGCTTGCCCACGTTGTCCAGCACACTCTCGACCTTTACATACTGCTGTCCCCGCGTTTCGGGCTTGAGCAAGAGTTCTCTCAGAACGTCTTGTCGGTGCCCCATCGTCGATAGAGCAGTCTCGATTTGAGTTGCGATGGGCTGTCGCACCTGCGGGTGGTCGTAGCTGACGAAAACGGCGCAAGGGTCGTCCTGCGAAACCGGCCACCCATCCCAGACATCTGTGAGCCATTCGCGATTCCAGTCGTTGGGGGGGTAATCGGGGTTGCGAAATGCCAGCACTTCTGCGTCCCTTGAGGCCTCGTACCCTCCACTGTCGAGGAAAATGACGGATGCGAAGGACAGCGGCGTTGGGTCAACGTAGCCGTAGTGCACGTCATAGGCGCTGACGAGTACCGGACCAACGACGAACTCGGAGGCGTACCTAATGGTATCGGCGAGTTCAGGGAAGCCCTTGCTTGAGAAGGCTGGCACCAACATGGGCGTGGAGCCGACCGGTCGGGAGCCTATCCTTAGCTCACTGCACCGTGCGAGCATCCAAAGCCCTCCTGTCCAAACAAGATGAGCACACTCCACAGGTGGGGCGACTACCGGCCTCACAACTGTAGGTCAATTCGACAGGCACTCCGTAGCGTTGACAGTACGTGAAGATCGCGCCCTTGCTCCAGTCCAGGAATGGTGCCGCGCATTTCACACTACCGTCAGTGTACGCGTCGAGCAGCGCATTCGCCATACTTAGGAACTGTTCGCTGCAGTCGACATAGGGCGTACCAGCGTGGATGCCAAGGGCGATACTGAATGAGGGCAGGGGTACCCACATCGCCGCGGCCATCACCAGAAACGCATTTCTGGCTCTGATTTCGCCTGCCCCGAGGTATACTGATCCCTTGCATTGGAACTGGCTGAGTTGAATATCGAAGTGCCTTGCAACGTCGGCTGCGGCTTCGCGCTCAGGTCCGGCGGCGGCTTGCCCGTAGTCGATGAACAGCCCTCTGACATCATAGTCCTGGTCTGTGAAGAAATGGACGCATGCAGCGGAGTCCATCCCCCCACTCAACAGCACAACCACCTTTGGGTGTTCATTGGCCATGTTGTCGACACCGCCGTACTCTCACCTGGAATGCTCGGACGCCCACATGCGGACGGTCGCTGGCCGAGATACCAGAAATCACCTTAGCTCCCGTTCGGCGATGTCCAGAAGCTCACGGGCTTCATCAGGGGCGTTCATACAAGAGCCTCCCCTCTCGCAGAGCGCAGGCCACCACGTGGTTCAGCCAGTTCCGCCGTCGCTCCACTTCAGCCGACGAGTAGACGAGTATGTCCTTCGCGACCGGGTAGGGAGCCAGCAACTCTCCGATTCGCGCCATTTCATGATGTTCGCTGCGTTCGGGGCTGAATTCCCTGTCCTCGACGATCAGCAGGTCCACGTCCGAATCCTCGCCCGCCTCGCCGCGTGCGCACGAGCCAAAGAGGTAGATTCTTTCCGGATGAACCTCGTTCACGATCACATCTACCATCTCCTGCAGCAATCGATCTGTGACAGCAGCCATCTCGACGCCTCCTGTCTGCAGCAGCATTGGCATTATACGCCAACGCTCGTCGAGTGCAAACTCGCCCACAGAGGACGCCGCGCAGGTCTCCCCGCCTCCTGCGTCGAATCCCCGTCCCCACTGCACCGCATATCCCTCGCCCCGGAGGCGATTCCATTGTTTAACCACAGTTCCTTCCGCATCACTTCGCCGCGCAATGGCGATATTCTTAATAGACACGATGGCGCTGAGACGGACGAGAGCCTACTCATCACCGTCAAAGGCTCCGTGTCCGGGACGGCTACTGTGACCGTGAACGGGGTCGCGGCGACGGTTGAGGCGGGGGAGTTCACCTGCCAGGTGCCCATTTCTCGGCGCACGAATATCCTGGAGGCGGTCGCCAAGACGCCGGGTGGCGACTGTGCGGACACGATCACCGTCCTATGGGACAAGAAGTCGTTCAAACGGTTCCGGTTTTCCATCGACGATAACATCATGTTCCTCAAGGACCTCGGCCAGCATCCCGAGGACTATAGCTCGCTCTTCGACCACTGGTATCTGGCCTTCTGGCAGCGGATGCACCTGGAATATGGAACCAAGGTCCATATCAACATCTACTACCAGACCGAGGGCTTCGATCTCACCAACATGCCGACGAAGTGGCGGGATCAGTGGCAGAATAACGCCGATTGGCTGCATCTGAGCTTCCACGCGCTTGCCAATAACCCCGACCGCATCTACCGCAACGCGGTCTACACCCAGGTGGCGCACGATTTCGACCTCATCATGGGGCATATCCGGCGCTTTGCGGGCAATGAGGTGACCTCGCGGGCGACGACGATCCACTGGGCGGAGTGCCCGAAGGCCGCCGTCACGGCCGTCCGCGACCGCGGCATCGACCGCCTGATCGGGTTGTTTTGGCTGACCGACGGGCAGTGCACCACCGGCTACTACCACGACCCGGCGACCTGCGAGTACATCAACTCGCGCGATTACTGGAAGGACACGGAGACCGACCTGGTTTTTGTCACCTGCGATCAGGTCGTCAACTCATACTCTCCGGAGGACGTAGTGCGCGAACTCGACAAGCAAGAGCAAAGCCCGCACACGTGCGAATTGATCGAGCTGCTCATCCACGAGCAGTACTTCCGCACCGATCTGCAGTACATTGCGGGCGATACGATCATCAGTTACTATAAGGACGACATCCAGCAGCGGGTCATCGAGGCCCTGAAGTGGGTGACGAAGCGGGGCTACGAGCCGGTGTTCTGGGGCGATGGTTTCTGCGGGAACCCTACGGAGATTCCGGCTTGACCGCGACCAGGATGGACCTTTCGTCCGAGGTCGGTGTTGGTATGAGTGCGGGCAACCCTTGCGCTGCAGCCTGGGGCGCGATCCCGGCCCAAAGAGCCCGCCATACGCCGCTTCTCGAGGCGATAGCAAGGGGGCGTCGCACGGCTGAGATCACCGGATTTCGGGACATGCCACTTTGGGACCGTGTTGCTTGACACGGGGTATCGCATACGGTAAACTGACCATTAGTGTGACTTACAAGCCACGGAATGCATCTGCGCGAACTGGCGGGCGTTGCTCCGTAGGAGGAAGTGCCCATGGCTAAGGGCGCGACCCACGTCCTCGGCCTAGACATCGGCAGCAAGACGATCAAGGCAGTGGAGTTGCGGAAGACCGGCCAGGGCATTGAGATGGTCGGACGGCCTATGATCGTACCCACCCCGCCACGTTCCGTGGATGGGGGGGTCATCATTGACCCACCGGCCATCGTCGAAGCTCTGTCCGCCTTGATCGCCAGGGCGGGTTTCGGCACCCGGAAAGCCGTTTGTTCGGTGGGTGGCGATTCGTCTGTCGTTGTCAGGATCACCGAGGTTCCTAAGATGACCGGCAAGGAGCTCGAGCAGGCGATTCAGTTCGAGCTCGACCGCCAGACTCCGTTCCCCGTAGATCAGGTCATCTACGACTATCAGCCTATCGAGCGTCCCGACGCCGACCCTAATGCCGCGAACATGGAAGTTTTCCTCGCTGTGGCGCAGGAGGACATGGTCAATGCCCACGTCGAGGCCCTGATGGGGGCCAAGCTGACGCCGGCGCATGTGGACATTGAGGCCCTTGCCATCTCCCGCGCGCTTGTGGACGCGGCCGGCGACGCTTATGCCGACCAGACGGTGGCCATTGTCACGATCGGCGCCACGAGTACCTCAATCGTGATCGTGCGCCGCAAACTGATGGCCTTCGTTCGCACGATACCCACCGCCGGCAATGCCCTTACGACGGCCGTCAGGCAGAACTTCGCCGGTGACGACGAACAGGCCGAGCGGTTCAAGATACTGTTCGCGGACCTCGGAGACGGCTATCTCGGCGGTCACGAGGCCGCACCGGCTCCCGCCGCCGGCGTCTTCGACACGATGGGCGACGAGGGCAGTTCGCATGGCGGGCTCGAGGACTCGGTCTTCGAGGAGTCCAGCAGCCATTCCGCCGGCCCGAGCGCCGAGGCCTTTGATGTCGGCGCAGATGGGGCCACTCGCCTCGATTTCGAACCCCCCGCGGCCTTCCAGCCACCGGCGGCAGCCCCCGGCGCTACCGCCGAGGTCCCCCCGGCTGAGGCCGCTCACTCTCAGGATGACCCCGACGTTGCGTATGCCAAGGAGGTTGTCTACGAGGCGGTCGGTTCAGCCCTCGTGGACTTGGCAACGGAGATCCGGCGCTCACTGGATTTCTACCGCCGGCAGCACCGCAACGAGAACATCGACCGGGTCATCCTCTCCGGCGGCACCGCCAGCCTGCGCGGCCTCCCCGGCTTTATCGCCAGTGAGACCGGCATCATGTCGGAGATTGCCGATCCCTTCGCTCATCTCATCGTGGACAGCGCATCCGCGCCCGTGGAGTATTTGCGGAACGTCGGGCCCCCGAGCACTTGCGCCGTGGGCCTCGCCTTGCGCGATATGCTGGACTGACCGTCGTCACGCTCGAAGCCGCCTCGTGGAGGGGCCCCGTGTTAAAGATCGACCTACTGCCGGCGCATTTTGCGCTTGCGCGCACCAACAAGAAGCTGATCGCGGTGGGCATTGTGGTCCTCCTCGCCTGTCTGGTCGCCTGGGGCTTCATGGTCATGACGCTATCGAAGCAGATTGGCGACACGCAGGCCCAGCTCGATGATGTGAAGACGAAGGCTGATGCGGTCCGCAAGATCGACAGTGATACCCAGGCGAAGCAGGCGGAATTGCAGCCGATTGCGGACAAGGTCAACTTCATCAACGCGGCCGACAAGAGCGGCGCTGAGTTCTGGGATCGCTTCAACAAGATCAATCGCTGGCTCGCGAAGGTGCAAGTCCATACTTTCACCATCACTCCACCCGATACCGTCACATTTACATGTACGGTAGGCGATACCGCCGAGTGTGCCCGTTTCGTGTTGAATTTGCTCTATTGCCCGTATATCCAAAAGCCGATCCAGGTGTCCGGGCTGCCCAAGGGCCTTGATGTCAAGGGCGTCAATGGCGCGACGGGTGGGGGAGGCGCCGGCGGCGCGGGCGGTCCCGGTGGGCCGGGTATGGGCGGAGGGATGCCCGGAATGGCCGGCGGCATGCCGGGTGGAATGCCGGGTGGAATGCCGGGTGGCGCGCCCGGTGGTCCTGGCGGTCCGGGCGGTCCCGGCATGGGCGGCGGGATGCCCGGAATGCCCGGCGGTGGCCCTGGCGGGATGCCGGGCGGTCCCGGTGGGCCGGGTATGGGCGGTGGCGCTCCGGGCGGCGGTGCGGGTGGTGGCGGTGGCGGACCAGCCTTCGGCCCGATCAACCTCAGTGTTACGTGCAAGCTCGTTGAGCCTATCAATATTCCCAAACCACCCGGTACAGCTGCAGCGGGTGGCGGGGGGATGCCAGGCATGGGCATGCCGGGCATGGGAGGTATGTCCGGTGGCGCTGGTGGCGCAATGCCTGGCGCGCCGCCTGGCGGACCGCCGGGAGGAGCCACCAAGGGCGGGGCCACGAAGGGTGCGGCCGCGAAGTCGGATGACGAAGGCGGCGGTAAGAAGGGCAAGTCATCTGGCGATGACTAGTGCCAATTCCTAGCTTCACGACCTGACGAGCGAGTCCGGGTTGGCGAAGGATAACAAGCATGGGCAAGTTTCCGCCAATCGCAATTATCGGCATTACCGTGGCCCTCGCCATCGGTTTGAGTTGCGTTGCGTTCTTCGTCAAGATGAAGCCGATGAAGGTCCAATTGGCCGACATCGAGAAGAACCTCTCGGACGAACAAGCCGTGGCCGACCGCAAGAAGCAGGCCGAAGACGCCTTGGCGCAAGCGAATGTCGACTGGCTGCAGTCGCAGGCGACCCTCGCCGTGAAGATGCACACGCGCGGCAAGCCGATCTCCTTCGGCGAGCCGATCATGGCCATGATCGCATTGTGGTACGAGTACCGAGAAGACCTGCCGCCACTGATAGAGCGCTTCGTTCAGGCCAGTGGGTGTACTTTGGTATCGGGCACGTCATTCCCAGCGCCTCCGATGACGCCTCCGGCGGCGCCGGCGAGCGGCTTCCTGCAAGAGCCCGGGAATCAGACGATCAATCTGACCGTTCGGGGCAGTCTGGCGAACATCGAGCGCCTGTACCGCAGCCTTCCCAACTGGCCTCGCGTCGTGACGGTCGGCAGCCTGTCGCTCACAGGCGAGGGCGACAACCTCACCGCCACCGTACCATTGACGTTCTACCTGCTGGTCGAGGTGCCGCCGGGCGTTGCCGCGGCCGCAGCGCCAGCAGCCGGCGGCGGGCCGGGCGGGGCCGGGATGATGCCCATGGGCGGCGGGGCGCCGGCGGGCGCTCCTCCCGGAGGCGGGGGGTCCGCAAAGGGAGCGCCAAAGGCCGCAAGTAAGGCTGGCGGAGACGATGACAGCGCCAAGGGCGGGGCCGGCAAGAAAGCGGGCGGGGGCGGCGGAGAAGACTGATCGGTCGCAATTGCACCATTGTAGTCACGCACCACAGGGAGGGTGCCCGTGGACAGTGAACACAGACGGAAGGCGATGGTCGCTGGTGGTCTCGTGCTCGTCGTGACCGCGATCGTCATTTTCCTGCTTATTGGCCTTCCAGTTCTGCGGGCTGGCGGCACTGTCTCTGAAGCTCAGCCGGGGGCTCCCCCGGGGGGCCCTCCTGGTGGTGGGAAGGGGATGCCAGGCGCACCGGGTGGTGGTATGCCGGGCGCTCCTCCGGGTGGAGGAATGCCAGGCGCCCCTCCTGGTGGTATGCCGGGTGCCCCAGGCGGGGGCATGGCGGCCGCCGTGGCGGGTGCGACACCGTCTGCAGCCGCCGGGCCATCAAAGGACATGGCGCCACTCGAGGCCTCGCGACCGAATCCGTTCATGCCTCGTGAGGCTGCCGCCGCAATGGTTGGGCCTGGGGGAGCAAAGGGTGGCAACCTGTTCGCAACTCGGTACACCCGTTACGGTCCGGACTGGAGCCAGATCCCTATCACTCAGCGCCTCGGGTTCACGAAGGCGGTCGTGCCGGAAAGAGGGCCGCTCCCAGAATTGCCGCCGGCCAGCAGCGAGAAAGTCATTCGCGTAAGCGGTGTATCGTGGAGTGACGGCGCCGCGATGGCCCTGTGGGAGAACGACAAGGGTGACAGCGGCGTGCTGAAGCCCGGCGACTTCGTCGATAGCTGGCAAGTTGTGGAAATACGCAGCGACCGCGTCATCCTCAAGAAGCGCGGGACAGGCGAGTTGCAGGAGATCATGGTCGGGGAGCGCAAGAAGCCCAAGCCGCAACCGACGGGCATGCCGGGGATGCGCCCCGGCGGTATGCCAGGAATGCCTGGTATGCCAGGGATGCCAGGGATGCCAGGGATGCGCCCCGGCGGTATGCCAGGAATGCCGGGAATGCCGGGAATGCAGCCTGGCGGGATGCCGGGGATGCCCGGCATGCAGCCGGGAGGGGCGGGAATGCCGGGAGTGGGTGGCGGCGGGGGAGATAACCAGCCGCCTGCCGGCGGCGGAGGCGGCGGGGGAGGCGGGCAGCGCAGGCGTGGTCGGCGCGGCGGTTAGCATTGCGGGCCGAGTCGCGGGGACGGCCACGCTTCGGTCGGTCGTATCTCGCACATCATCAGTTGGAGGCGGCGTTATGAGAGCTTCGCGCATTGCGATTCTGCTGGTCATTGCGGCAACGATGGTCCTCCCCGCTGTTCACGCGATCGCCCAAAACAGCGATCAGCGTCTCAATCTGGACTTCAGAGACACTCCGTTGAAGGATATCCTGACCGTCCTCAAGCGCGTGGGGAACCTGGGCGACCTCGCCGTCCCGGATGCATATGCCGACAAGAGGATCACTGTCTCGCTTGTCGATCAGACGGTGCCCTCGGCGTTGACGCAGGTGCTCGACAAGGCCGGTCTCGTGGCTGTCAATGACGGCGGCAGTGTCACGATCAAGGAAAAAGCGGTAGAGAGCAGTGGGCGAACCGTCGTGCCGACGCATGTTGTGGCGCAGGCCTCGATCGTTCGGGACGCGCCTCGCCCCACGCGCAATGACAGCACGACCAGCGATGTGGGAACAGGGACGCCGCTGACTGCTGCAGCCGGTCAGGCGGCCGCGCAGAACAAGGATAAGGTCTACAGGATACTCACCACCAACTTCCTGAATATCGAGATGATTGCGGACATGCTTGGCGGCTCGACCATCAGCGAAGACGACTATCGCAACAGCGGCGGCAGCAACGGCAACGGTAACAACAACGGCAACAACAACGGCAACAACAATAACAACGGCAACACCAACAACACTAACAGTAACCGCAGCTCGTCGACCAACCGCAGCAGCAGTAGCAGCAGCAACCGCTTCTAGGCGGCCTGCCATTCGCCTTGCACTCAGACCGTGATGGCCGGGTGACCGGCCAGAATGACGCTCGACAAACCACGATCGGTAGGGCACCGAAGCCAAGATCGTGCCTGGGAGGACGGCCATGCTCCTATCTCGGCCAGACCGTAGCAAGTTACTGGTTGCAGCTCTACTCATCGCCGGGGTCGCGTTGCAGGTCGGCTTGGCCGCGGCGTGGGCGGCAGATGCCGGCGGGACGCAGGCCGATGGACCGCACCTGATCAATATCGACGTCAAGGATGCCCCCATCGCCGAGGTGCTGCGGCTGCTCGGAAAGGCTGCAGGGGTCAATATCCTGTTGGCCACAGGCGTGACCGGCAGCGTTGACACCATCAGCCTCCACGATGTGACGGTCGAGACCGCTCTGGAACTGATCGCGGACTCGCACGACCTGTTCTACTATAAGAAGGACAACGTTTACGTTGTCTGCAAAGAGCCGCCTAAGGGCTACCAGGAGAACATGGGGAAGGTGCCGACGCCTGATAGCGGCGCGAACCCGGTGGTCGTTCTCCCGTCGGCCACCTCGGGCATGGGCGGCGTTCAGACGGCCGCGGTCCCGGGCGCAAGCTCCGGCATCGTCGGCCCAGTGGTCACGCCCAATCCGGTTCCCGCTCCACCGTCCGCTGCGGGCATTAGCAGCGTCACCCCCGGCGACGGCCACAAGACAACCGCACTGATCAAGTTGCAGTTCGCCGGCGTCAAGCAGATCTGCGATATGTTCGGGGTTGCCGTGGGGAACGGGCAGGCGAATTTGTCGGCGTCCCCTCGGCGAGGTTCGGTCGGAGTTGGCGGTCGAAGCGCAACGGAGGACATCTTCGGAGGCTACTCTGCTCCGAACGCGGGCGGTAACGGCGGCTACGGGCAGCTCGGCGGCGGGCTCGGTGGTGGTGGTGGTCTCGGCGGCGGAAGGAACAACAATAACGGCAACAATGGTAACAATGGCAACAACGGTAATACCGGTCGGAACGGCGGCGGCGGTCGGAATGGCGGCGGCGGCGGCGGAGCCGGCGGATCCGGACAGATCGAGCTCCCCGAGGGCATCACATCGCAGGACGTCATTGGTTACATGCCTCAGAACGCGTTGCTCGTCAGAGGCACGCAGGAGGGCATCGACGAGCTGCGGGAGATCATTACTCTCCTCGACGTGCCGACCAAGCAAGTGGAGATTTCGACCCGGTTCATCGAGGTCCAGACGGGTTCCGACAACGCACTGGGTATCGACTGGAGCACCGCAAACGGGTCGTTCCAGGTTTTCAATCAGGGCTTCTCAACCGCCACCGCCGACCTTGTCCGTTTCGCACGCGGCAATTTCGAGGCCCAATTGGGAGCCCTCATGCAGACCAACCGCGCAACCCTTGTTAATGAGCCGCGGGTTGTAACACAGAACAATCAGGAGGCCGAGTTCGAATTCGATACGGTCATCCCGTACTTCACTCCCAATATCACGTACAATAACTTCGGTCAGCAAACCGTCCAATATGTGGAGACCGATGCCACTGTGGACAATATGCTGGATGTGACGCCGCGGATCAACGCCGATGACAGCGTCACAATGGACCTGTACCCGGAGATAAGTGACCAGATCGGGTCCGTCGCCGCCCCCGACAACTCAACCCAGGTTCCCATCATCACCACGGAATATGTCGAGACGGAAGTGACGGTCGCGGATGGCGAGACAGTGGTCATCGGCGGACTCATGCGCAAGAACGAGACGCTGACTGAGAAGCAGACGCCTCTTCTCTCCAATATCCCGATCATCGGCGGCCTCTTCCGGTCGAAGGAGACGGTGACCAGCAACTCGGAATTGCTCATATTCGTTACTCCGCGCATTGTGCACCAGGTGCCGACGCAGTAAAGAAGTCTCACGGCCGGCATCTCAGCCTTGTCCCAGGAACGGCACACGTCTAGCGTGCCGTTCTTTGGCACTGATAGTCGGGTAGTTCTTGACACGTCGGGCCGTGATGTGCTGGAAGATGCGGGTTGGGGCGGCATCTACACCATTTGCGTGGTTGCCCGTGGAAGTGATCGAACTCGATGACTTGCATTAGCCTGTTGACAGCCGGAGAGTCGCATGGCCCCGCACTGGTCGCCATCGTCGAGGGCCTGCCGGCCGGCGTGCCGGTGTCTGAGGAAGATGTGAACCGGGACCTGGCGAGGCGACAGGTCGGCTACGGGCGCGGGGGGCGGATGTCCATCGAGCGCGACACCGTCGTGGTGGTCGGCGGGGTCCGGCATGGGGTCACGCTTGGATCGCCGGTCTGCCTGCAGGTATCCAACCGTGATTGGGAGAATTGGCGGGAGGAGATGTCTCCCTCCCCTGCGGCTCCAGGGTTCGAGAGCCGCAGGAGGGTTGACGTGCCGAGACCGGGCCACGCGGACCTGGCGGGGGCCGGTCGTTTCGGTCACGACGACATGCGCAACGTGTTGGAGCGCTCCAGCGCCCGCGAGACGGCGGCGCGAGTAGCCGGCGGGGCCGTTTGCAAGGCCCTTCTCGCCGCGCTGAACATCCGGGTGCGCAGCTACGTCGTGGCCATTGGCGGGGTCGAGGGCCCCTCGTGCGACTCGTTCGCGCCTGACATCTGGGGCCTGATCGAGGCCAGTGATGTGCGTTGCGCCGACATCGACGCCGCGGACAGGATGCGGGAAGCAATCGACGCGGCGCGAGCTGATAGGGACACGGTCGGCGGGCTGGTCGCGGTAGAAGCCGAGGGGTTGCCACCGGGGCTGGGGTCCTGTGCCACATGGGATTCGCGGCTCGACGCCAGGCTGGCCGCCGCCATGATGAGCATACAGGCCATCAAGAGCGTGGAAGTCGGGCTGGGCCGCGAGGCTGCCTCAGCGCGAGGTTCGGATGTGCACGATCCGATCCTCCCCGGTGATGGCCGCTGGTGGCGAGCGGTACGCCCTAGCAACCGCGCCGGCGGCATCGAGGGAGGCATGTCCAACGGCGAGAGGGTCGCACTTCGCCTGGGGATGAAGCCAATCCCCACGCTTACCTCCCCCCTCCCGTCGGTCGACTTGCGAACCGGCGCGCCCGTGGACGCGCATTCCGAAAGATCGGACGTGTGTGCTGTACCCGCGGCGTGCATTGTGGCCGAGGCGATGATGGCACTTGTTCTCGCAGATGCTTTGGTCGAGAAGCTTGGCAGCGGCTGCTTGACGGACATGCAGGCTGCTTACCAAGCCTACCGCGAGCGCCTGCGGAGAACCATCGGGTGATCACGAAATGGACAGAGGCTGTTCACCGACCGGGGGCGGGGCTCTGCCGCGTTTGCGGCCACCCGCCACACATATTTCGCTGACCGGGTTCATGGGGACCGGCAAGACGGCTGTGGCGACACGCCTGGCTGAGATGCTGGGTCTGCGCTTCGTCGATACCGACACGATCGTCGAGCAGCGTGTCGGCTATACTGTTGCCGATATCTTTGAGCGCAACGGGGAAGCGTATTTCCGCGACGCCGAGTCCGAAGCGCTACGCGAGGTCCTGCAGGAGCCTGGAGCCGTCATCAGCACCGGCGGCGGGATATTGTTGCGGGAGGAGAACGGGCGACTTCTCTCGGCCGCGGGGCCGCTGATCTGCCTGGACGCATCGCCGCGCGTCATCCACGAGCGGACGCGCCATGACGGCGCGAGACCCCTGCTGGCAGGCCCGGGCGACCCGATATCGCGGATTACGGCGCTGCTGGCGGAGCGCCAGCCGTCCTATGCCAAGTGCCGCGTGCATATCGACACCGACGACCTGACCGCTGAGGGGGTCGCGCAGGCTGTCGTCGAAGCATTGCGGGAGGACGGGCGGGCGGTCACCTTGCTGCCCGGCGGCATCAAGGTCCCGGTTTCGTTGCGAGATCGCTCGTATCGCATACACGTGGGCTCCGGCTGCCTGAGCCGCATCGGCTGCTTGTGCCCGCCGAAGCATTCGCAGGCGCGAGCTGCCGTCCTGATCTCCGAGGCGCTCCCCCGTCGGCATGTCGACATTGTCGAACGAAGCCTCGTCAACGCCGGCTGGGGCGTCGCGGTCCTGACGGTGCCCGACGGTGAGCCAAGCAAGTCGCTGCAGGTCGCGTCGCGCCTGTACGAGGAGTTGCTCGACGCTCGACTCGATCGCGGGTCGATGATGTTCGCTCTTGGCGGCGGCGTCGTAGGGGACCTCGGGGGCTTTGTGGCCGCAACATTCCTGCGCGGGATCGACTACGCGCAGATTCCGACGAGCCTGATCGCCCAGGTGGACAGCAGCATCGGTGGGAAGACGGGGGTCAACCTGTCGCGGGGGAAGAACCTGGTCGGCGCATTCCACCATCCCCGAGGCGTCGTCATCGACACCGATGTGTTGGGGACGCTGCCGCCGAGAGAACTCCGCTCGGGGCTTGCGGAGGTCATCAAGCACGCGGCGATCGCGGATGCAGAGTTGTTCGAGTACCTGGAGCGCCAGATCGGGTGCGTGCTGGACCTCGACCCGCTGTGCCTGAGGTACGTCATCGCGCGCAATTGCCAGATCAAGGCCGAGATCGTGAGTGCGGACCCGTATGACCGCGGCGTGCGCGGGATCCTCAACTACGGCCACACGGTGGGGCACGCGCTTGAAAAAGCCGCCGGGGAGTGGGAATTGCGTCATGGTGAGGCGGTGGCGCTGGGGATCGTCGCGGAGAGCCGTCTTGCGGCGCGCATCGGCATCTCGACCCTTGAGATGGCGGAGCGCCAGGAGGCATTGATGCGGGCTGCCGGGCTGCCGTCGGCTGCCGAGCGCGTCGATTTCCCGCACGCCGCCGCAGCGATGGGGCTGGACAAGAAGATCGAGTACGGTCGGCTCAAGGTCTCGCTCGTGCCCACCATCGGGAAGGCGCAGACGCTGGAGGACGTTGATCGGGTCGCGCTCGAGAACGCGTTGCGGTCCGTGTGCGCGGGGTAACAGTCTGCGAAGCCCGAAGTTGCCCGGACTATCGCGGGGCAAACGAGAGTGGCCTGAGACGGACATGTTCTGGTCGATCTCCAGGGGACTACTGTTCACGATTGCCGGGAGCCTTCTTCTGATCGCGCTCTTCCTGGCAGGATTCCTGTGGGTCTTGCAGCGCGGCCCGCAAGAGACCGTTGTGCCCGACCTGGTTGGCATGCCCTTGGAGAAGGCGCGGGATGCAGCGGGCGCGTGCGGGCTGCCGATTGACATCAGGACCCGAGCATACTCGCCCACGATCCCGGAAGGGTGCATCACCGAGATGCGCCCGTACGCGAACAAGCGAGTGAAGCGCGGCCGCAAGATTGAGGTCACTCTCAGCAAAGGCCCCAAGGATGTCAAGGTGCCTGATGTCAAGGCTCTCGATCTGGCCAACGCTCGCGAGACCATCACCGCGGCCAAGCTTCGTGTGGGCGAGGTGTTGCACAAGAAGAGCCACAAGCCGGAGGAAGAGGTTCTCGAGCAGATGCCCGAGGCGGGCGAGATGGCGCCCAGAGACTCCGAGGTCACATTGACCGCCAGCGGGGGAGAGGACTACGGCGAGGTCGACACGTCCGACAACAAGCATATCGTCTTCCGCCGCGTCGAGGTGACGGTTCCGCGCGGCGATCCGCTTCAGACCGTCAAGGTCGAAAGGATCGAGGAAGGCAAACGCAACCTGGAATACAACCGCGTCCATCGGCCCGGGGAGAAAGTGGTCGTTGACGTCCAGGGACACGAGGGTGACAAGCTGGTCGTTACGATCGGCGATTCCGTCGCGTATGAGGGGACCTTGTAGGCGCAGGCGGAGCGCCGTGATCTCACATCGGGCAGGCGTTCCCCTGTCGGTTTCGAGGTGCCGGCGTTGCCGGATCTGCACGAAGCTGATCTTATCGCACGCAGCCAGCGTGGCGACGTCCATGCTTTCGACACGCTCGTGCGCGCCCATTACTCACTCGCGTATAACGTCGCATACCGCCTGCTGTCGGACGCCGACGCAGCCTCCGACGCCACGCAAGCCGCCTTCGTGCGCGCCTTCCGCTCCATCCATTCCTTCCGCCACTCCGCGGCATTCTCCACCTGGTTGTATCGAATCGTCACCAACGTCTCACTCGACCTTATCCGGCAGCGCGATCGCGCGGCCCAGAGCTTGACGCTGCTCGGGGACGAAGGCGACGACGGGCAACAGGAGCGGGAAATCCCCGACGAGTCGGGCGACCCGCTCGCGGCCGCCGAACGAGCCGAAGTCCAACAGGTCGTGCAGGCGGCGCTGCGGCGGATGAACCCCGACCACCGCGCGGTGGTGGTGCTCTATGACCTGCAAGGATTCTCCTACGAGGAAGTGTCCCAGATACTCAACCTGCCCCTGGGAACGGTGAAATCGCGGCTCAATCGAGCCCGGCACGCCCTCAAGGAAGAGATCGCCACCAGCGGGGAACTTTTTGAGAAGTAGCGTGGTCATAGCCGAGGAACCTACCCGTAAGAGCCGAAAGCTGTGCCATTCCGATGACTTGCGAACAGTGCGCCGATAACTTCACCGCCTACATCGAGGGCGAATTAGCTGACGAGGAGCGCCAGGCGTTCGAGGCTCACCTCGCGGCGTGCCCGGCGTGTTCGGAGGCCCTGGCCGCCTTCCGCCAGACTGTCGCGGTGCTCAGATCGCTCGGCCCGGTCGAGGCACCGGGTGATCTCCCAGACCGCGTTCTGGCCGAATTGGAGGCCGGTGGCGGCAAGCCTCACCGACCGTGGTGGAGTGCGGCCAGTGGGTTCGCGGCCGCGGCGGCGCTGATGATCGCGGTCGCCTCCTGGCATTTCGGCGTATTCCAACAGCACCCGACCGATGTTGCCTCCGTCATATCTGCGCCCGCGGTGCAAAGCCCGGTCGCCGCGCCGGTCGAACCGGAGGCTGTCCCGCAGCCGCCGTCAACCGCGACGACGGGCGTCTCGCCCTCGCCGGCGCGCGCGGCGGCGGGTGTGCAGCCCGCAAAGGTAGACCACGAGATGATGCCCGCCCGACATACGGCGCATCAGGGAAACGTTGCGCCCAACGGGCATTCGGTTTCCGTCGCTGCACCGTTGACCGTTTCTGCGCCCGCGCGTGAGAGCGATGTCCCGGCTCCGGCGCCGGCGCCTGCCCGCGCGGTGGGACGCGTGGAAGCGTTCGACGGAGGGGGCGGAGCGGGGGAGCTTCCTGGCGCCCCCTCGCGGAGTGGGCCTCTGGCCCTCGGTGGCTCCGGAAGCTGGGACACGACGACCAAATCCGTCAATCCCAGGATCTCGGCGGATGCCATGGAGGCCGTCCCGGTCGCGCACGGGGCCGTCATTACGATCCTGCCGCCGGCTAGTTGTGTGGTGGGCCGCTCTGCCTGGATATCCATCGCCATCGCCGCTGATGTGGCCGCAAGGTCAGCTCAGCTACGGGTCCTGTCAAGCGCAGGGGTAGAAGTTACTGGCGCTGACGATGGGCTTGTCTACAACGGGCCCATCGAGCGCGGCAGGACGCTCCGCGTGCCGGTGGAGATCATCTCCGAGCGCCCGGGTCCGGCTCGGCTGCGCGTGACGCTCCGTTCCGATAAGCCCGAACTGATCGCGAGCATCCCTGTCATCACCCCGCCGTTCGTCACCCAGACCGGCGTCGAGTCCCCACGACAGGCGGCCGCGCGCACCATCAGCTTCGATTTCCATGAGACTCCCCTTCGCCAGGCGTTCGAGGAGATCGCCAGCGAGACCGGGGCGCATATCAGCGCCGGCCAGGGGGTAGGGAACCTGCCGGTTACTATCGACTTCAGCCGTGGCGTGCCGCTCGAAGCTGCGCTGCGGATCCTCGCCGACACCGCCGGATGCATCGTCGTGCGCAATCGCGACATCTACCGCATCGAGGCATCTCACCCCGACAAGAGCCGCTAGACCACTGTAATCTGACAAGGGGTCATCCCGAATGAGACCGCGAATACACCTTCAGGTTTCAACCTTCGTACTGTGCGCGCTGGCTGTCTGCACGATGACGGCGGTGCAAGCGTGCATCGTCATCCCGTTTCCCTCGCCGGCGCCGGTGCGCCCGGAAGAGCGGCTGTACGCCAAGAGCCAGCGCATCGACGTTGAGATCGAAGACCAGGTCGCCAAGACCCAGGTCACCACGATCCTCCACAACCCGTCCTCGCGACAGCTCGAAGGCATCTTCCTGTTCCCTCTTCCGCCGAACGCCGCCGTCAGCCAGTTCAGCTTCGAGATCGACGGCAAGCAGGTCTCCGGCGAGCTTCTCGACCGGGACAAGGCGCACCAGATCTACGCCGACATCGTGCGGCGGCTGAAGGACCCGGCCTTGCTCGAGTACGACGGCTCGGGGGTCTTCAAGGCCAGCGTCTTCCCGGTGCCGGCGGGCGGCGACCGCAAGATGCAGCTCACCTACACCCAGATCTGCAAGGCTGACGCAGGCGTCGTGAAGTTCTTCCACCCGGTGAAGCTCGCGCGAACCGACGCCCCCGGCGACAGCGAACTGATCGTCGATGTGCGCATCCGGGCGAAAACGGCGATCAAGAGCATTTACTCGCCGAGCCACAAGTTCGATGTGACGCGCGACGGCGATTACCGCGCACGGGCAACCTGCGAGGAAAAGAATACCGACTTCGGCAGAGACATCACCCTGTACTACACGCTCAAGGACGCCGACTTCGGGGCGAACGTCATTTGCGACCGCGAAGCGGGTGAAAACGGGTACTTCATGGTCCTCCTGTCGCCCAAGCAGTCGTGGGCGGAGAAAGCGATCCAGGCGAAGGACGTGGTGTTGGTCCTGGACACTTCGGGGAGCATGGCCGGCGAGAAGATCGAGCAGGCGCGCAACGCCCTGAAGTACTGCCTGCAGTCGCTGGGCAAGGAAGACCGCTTCGATGTTATTACTTTCGCGACGGGGGTGCACAAGTTCAGCGACAAGCTTGTGGCGGCCGACGGTGACCAGGTGAAGCGCGCGCTGGACTATGTGAACGACATCTCCGCCGCCGGTGGAACGGCGCTCAACGACGCTTTGGTCGAGGCGAGCAAGGTCGCCGGGGCATCCGAGGGGCCGGCGATGGTCCTCTTCTTCACCGACGGCTGCCCTACGGTCGGCGAGGATGACACGACGGCGATTCTCAAGAACGTTTCGGACGCGAACCGCAAGGGCGACAAGCCACGGGCGAGGTTGTTTACGTTCGGCGTCGGCGACGATGTGGACGCCCAGCTTCTCGACCGCGTGGCCGAGGAGAACGCGGGCACGTCCGCCTACGTTCGTCCGGGGGAGAGCATCGAGACGGCGGCCTCCAGCCTGTTTGACAAGGTGCGATTTCCGGTGCTGTCCGATGTGACGCTGAAGGTCGAGGGCCTGCGCACTGACGATGTGTACCCCGCGCATTTGCCCGACCTGTTCAAGGGGTCGCAGCTTGTGGTCGTGGGTCGGTACGAGGGCGGCGGCGACAAGCTGCTGCGCCTCAGCGGCAACGCGGCGGATAAGCCGGTGAACCTGGAGTTCGAGGCGACGTTTGCCGCGAAGGATGCCGACAACCCGTTCGTCCCGCGCGTGTGGGCCACCCGCCACATCGGGAAGCTGCTGGACGAGATTCGACGACACGGCGAGAACAAGGAACTGAAGGACGAGATCATCCGGCTGGCTCTCAAGTACGGTATCGTGACGCCTTACACGTCGTACCTGGTGCTGGAGGATGAGAAGCAGCCTGGCGGCCCCCGAATCGCTCTCAACCATAGCGTCGCGGATGTCTTCGCCACAGGCCCGGCGAGGCCGGGCGGAGTAGGCGGCGGCTTCGGGATGCCGGGCATGGGTGGTCCCAGCATGGGTGGTGGCGCGATGGCTCCGGCGGCGGCGCGAGCGGGCCTCGCCGCCACAACCGGAGCCGACGCGGTCGTGGCTTCGAAGACCATCGGGGCGATGAGGGGCACCGACCAGGTGGGGGAGGCAGGTTCCACGCGGGTGGTCGGCGAAAAGACCTTCTACATCAACGACGGCTGGTGCATCGACAGCGCCTTCGATGAGAAGCTGCCGGTCGTCAAAGTGCAGGCCTATAGTGACGCGTACTTCGCGCTATGCCAGGCCAGCCCGACGATGGCGAAATACCTCGCCGTCGGCGAACAGATCAAGATGCGGGTGAAAGATAGATGCCTGATCGTCGGCCCCGAGGGCGAGACACAACTGACCGCAGACCAGATACGCGCTCTGACGCCATGACCGCAGCGCCAGGGCGTCGGGCCCTCGTCGCCACGCGCATGTCGGGCCGCCGGTTGGGGCTGATGCTCCTGCCGGCGGCCTTGCTGTTTACATGTGTGGCCTCGCCCTGCCGCGCTCAGGAGATGCAGGTCAAGGTCGCCGTATTCGAGTTCAACGACCTCAGCGGATACGCCGGGCACGTCCTCGGCGCACGCGCCGCAGCCCGAATGCAGGTCGAGCTTCGAGACTCCGGGCGGTTCACGATGGTCCCGAGGGCCGATGTGCGCCGGGAATGCGCGGCTCTCGATCTCAAGCCGCCCTTTGCCGTCGGCTACCAACAGCAGGTGCTTTCGCGCCTCGGGGCGATCCTCTCGCTGACCGGCACGCTGCGCAGTTGCCGGATAGACGCCAAAAGCGCCACCGCATCCGTAACGATGGTCGCCGAGTTGTCGGAGTTGGCCGGCGGAGAGCAGGTGGCGATCCTGAAAGCGACCGGGGTCGCTCAGGGCGACCGCAAGAAGCCTGTCGCCGCCGATGTTCTGGTCGAGGAAGCGCTGGCCACGGCGGGACGAGAGATCACGCGCAGCCTGACAGCCGGAACGCAGGTGAAAGGCAAGCTGGTCTCCGCCTCCGCGGAGGGCCAGAAGATCACCGTCGATGCCGACGCAGGCACTGCGTTCGTCGCGGGCATGAAGGCTTTGCTGTACCACCGCAAGGACGACGGGACCTGGGGCTACGCAGGGCTTGCCGGCATCGAAGCCGCCGACAAGACCGCCGCCCAGGGGAAGGTGCTGTCTGCGCGCGGCGATCTCAAGGAAGGCGACCTCGTGGTCGGGATTTTCGGCGGCGCGCGGTGACGCAGGCGCGCCCGCTCGCCGGCTGTGGGGACGTTTCTGTCTTTCCCGCCCCTGAGCCCCGGTCCTTCGCGAACATCCGCCCTTTGATTCCAGATCGCAATGCCGGCATATTCCAGTAATGGAGGGGACGCACAATGGCCGCTGAAGGATCCACCGAGGTCGTCTGTGAGGTCTGCAAGCAAGAGAAAGCGCGCTCGGAGACCGTGCCCGCAGCCATAGTTCGCGGGCCCATTGTAGACACGATTCGCGAACGTCACGCCGACTGGTCCCCGGACGGCAACGTCTGCAGTCATTGCCTGAACGAGGCGAGGGCGCAGCACGTTGAGGACCTGCTGAAGGCCGAACGGGGCGAGTTGTCCGAACTGGAGTCCGAAGTCGCCAAGAGCATGCAGGACCAGGAACTCCTCACCAAGGACCTCAACAAGGAGTTCGACAGCCAGCTCAGTTTCGGACAGCGGCTCGCGGACCGCATCGCCGACTTCGGCGGAAGCTGGGCCTTCATCATTATCTTCATGAGCATACTGCTCGTGTGGATCGCGGGCAACTGCGCGATGCTCGTGCGGAAGCCTTTCGACCCATACCCCTTCATCCTGCTCAATCTGGTCCTCTCGTGCCTCGCGGCCATGCAGGCTCCGGTCATTATGATGAGTCAGAACCGGCAGGAGTCGAAGGATCGCCTGCGTGCCGAACACGACTACCGTGTGAATCTCAAAGCCGAACTCGAGATCCGAAACCTCCACCAGAAGGTCGACCATCTACTCAAGCAGCAGTGGGAGCGCCTGACGGAGATTCAGGAGATGCAGGTCGAGCAGATGGATCAGGTCGCAGGCCAAGCTGCGCCCGCAAATAGCGAGAGCTGAGACGCCTTCGCGCACCTACACGGCTCTGGTTCGATTTCAGACATGGGAAAAGGGCGGCCCGCCTCGGTGGGACCGCCCTTTCTCGCATCTGAGACTGCCGATTGTGAGGTCTCGTGCGCTACTGGGCTCCGTCCTGGTCGCCTTGCGCCGGCTTCGGTGGCGCGGGCATCCCCATGCCCCCCATTCCGGCCATCTTCATGGCCTGCCAGGTCGATCGGATCTTGCCGACGACCGTCGAACCGCCCTGGTTGTCGTAGTAGTCTTGGCCTACCGCGATGACCTGAAGGTTGAACGTGCCCTTGTCGGGCGCGAAGATCCCTGCAGGAACCTTGCAGCTTACCGTATCCGGCGACAGCAGGATGCCGTTCTTGAGGTCGTCGTCGATCGTCGTGGCCTGCTCGTATGACGCGCGCACGCGCTGCGGCGGCTCCACCGTCGTACTGACCCACATAGTGAACTCCATCTCCCCCGCCGCGCCGCGCATGTTTACGCTGTTGGCGAACAAGATGTACCCCTTCGCCCCGGCAACCGGCTCCCACGTTACGTCGATGCCGTCCGCAGGGTTCACGTCCGCGAGGCTCTCGGGGGTCTTCACCTGAATCGGCGGCAGGAAGCCGTTCAGCGGCATCGTGATGTTGCCGGTGTTGAGGGTGTACTGCCCCTGCCCGACGACCTTGGGCGGCAGCTTGCTCTCCGCCCCGGAGGCCATCTTCTCGATGTCGAAGTTGCCGAGGTCAAACGCATTGGGCGCGGGTCGCGGGCCGCCAGGACCCCGTCCGCCGCCCCTGAACTTTGAGGTGTCGATATCGAGTTCGTTGACGATAGGGCCTTTGGCCGTCTCCGGGTTCCAGTAGACACTGATCTTCATCTTCATCTTCGCGGGGCCCTGGGCCTGCGGCGCGTTGCCACCGTTGCCTCCGGGGGCCGGCGCCGGCTTGAACACGTGCAGGACGAGCTGGTTGTTCGCCAGGGCCAAGTCGTCCGGCACGGTGACGAAGATCGGCTCCTGGGGCTTGTCGGGGTAGTTGGCCTGCCCCGAGATGATTCGCTGCGGCTTGTTCAGGTCAGCGAGGCCGGGGATGTTGGGCATGTTGGGCATGTTCGGGATCTTGAAGCCCATGTTCATGGTCCGGGTATCGAGCGTGAGCGTGTATTTCGTCGGCGCTCCCTGGTCGGCGAGCAACGCGCCCGCGGCGATCACGAGAGCGACCCCAATAGCGAAGGCAAGACAGCATGTCTTCATCATCCAAGCACCTCCATGAGTGAGATGACGCACAGGGAGTAAATGGCACCCGTACACCAATGCTTCAATAATTCGCCATATTACTGGCGGCGACCTGCATTGAAAAACGCTGCGTTTGGCGGCAGGTGCCGTGGCGTGGCGTCTGGAAATAGATCGGACGCGGCTATGTTCTCGCAACGACGATGGAAGATGTATTAATGTCTAAATCATACATTTAGTGACTATTTAACCTTTATATGCCGAGGAATGTCACTTATGTCATTATTAATTGAGCTTACTCACGAGCTATTGGAAGTATGGCGTTCTCCGGAACAGGAGCGCCGCCGAAGGCTTTGGGCCGATCACTTCAACGGTCGCACCCGCGAAATCCCGGTCAGTTGCGCCATGTTCCAGGGGTGGCAGGACTTGGTCTGGCAGAAGCTGATCCCGGAAGACAGCATCGTGCATAAGGAGGGACTGGAGCGAGCCCTGGAGCTTCACTTGCGCCACCGGCTCTGGCGCGCGCGCAGCATCCCCGACGACACCCCGCTTGACCCGACGCTCGTGTTGTCCGCGCTTCCGGCGATGTCCGCCGATGAGCTTTGGGGGGTGCCGCTGGCGTTCGAGAGCACGAACGCCGCCGGCGGGGCGTACAAGCCGGTACCGCCGCTGCGGGAGCCGGATGACATCCGCAAGCTGCGGGCGCCGGAGTTCCGCCACGACCCCGAACTCATCCGGCAGCAGCGCAATCAGGTCCACGACCTCGTTGGCGACTTGTTGCCGGTCGTCTTCCGCTGCGATGCCCTCCACAACGGGCCGTTCGAGTGGGCGGTACGACTGCGGGGGATAGACGATTTGCTTCTGGATTGCTACGACCGGCCCGGGTGGCTGAAGGAGCTGATGGGTTTCCTGAGCCGAGCGATGGTGCAGTATCATCTCGCGCGCGAGGCGGCAGGTTTCGTGGACGGTCGAGCGGAGAGCGCACTGCACTCCCCCTGGGACGACGAATACGACTTGCCGCCGGCGGAACGCGCCCGGCTCGGTGCATCGTGGGGCTATCTGCATGCGCAGTCAGCGGCGTCGTACGGGCCGAAGACATACGCCGAATTCGTGCAGCCGTACAATGTGCCGCTCGCCGAGATCTTCGGCAAGGTTTACTACCACGGTTGCGAGGACCTCACGCTCAAGGCCGAGATCATCCGCGACTTGCCGAACCTGCGCGAGTTCCACGTCTCACCGTGGTCGCAGGTCGCGCCCATCGCCGCCCTGATGCCCGCGCATGTGACACTGGAGGTACACTCCCACCCCACGAACGTCCTGTTCATCTGGGACGCTGCGCAGATGCGTGGTGAGTTGGAACAATTAGTGCGAGATGCAGGCGACCACCTGTTCAACCTCAAACTGTGCGACATCCAGACGATCCGGGACGATGGCGGGGAGGCGCTGAGGACGTGGGCATCAGTCGCCAGAGAGGTCGCCTGCCAGGGCGGATCAGTACGCGCAGACCGGCGGACCTGCGGCGCGCGCTCGGTGTTACCATGATGCTACGTCGTCGCACGTGGATCGGCGTCGGTTCGTCGCTGATCGTGTTGATGTCGATACTGCTCCTGGTTGTGTCGGGTGTGGCTTTGTACCAACTGAAGCGCGTCGAGCAGCAGGTTGGGCAGCGCAGTGTCCACTGCGCGCTTGAGGCGCTTTCAGGGAGAATCACCGAACTCGACGCCGTGGTCTTGGACTGGGCCGAGTGGGACGACAGTTACGCCTTCATCCAGAATCTCGCCCCCCGGTATACTCGCAGCAATCTGACAGATGCAATCTTCACCGATCTTCGGATCGGCTTCGTGGCTTTCGCCCGTCCCGACGGGAGCCTCGCGTGCGGCCTCAGCTATGACAGCAGCACCGGGCACGCCGGGCCTTTGCCTCCCTTTCTCCGACAAGCGCTCCGGCCCGGTAGTCCGTTGCTGAAATGTCACACCCCCGCCGACAAGGTATCCGGCTTCGTGTGCACCCCTAACGGCTTGATGCTGGTGGCGGCGCGCCCTATCACCGACAGTTCGGGGCATGGTCCCGTGCGCGGGGTTCTTGTGATGGGCCGGTATCTCGACCATGCCGAGCAGACGATGATCGCCAGGTGCACGTCGACGGACATCAGCATCTACCCCGTGAGCGATCGGCGCTTTCCGGACGACGTGGCCAAGGTTTACCGCGCCCTTTTCCGGGGAGACCGACCAGTGCGCCCATTGGACGCCTCCATCGCCAGCTATGTAGGGCTGTTCGATGTCGACGCACAGCCGGTGGCCATCCTGCGAACGCTAACTCCACGCCTCACCTATGCGCAAGCCCGGGCAAGTCTCAGAATCCTCATTATCTCGCTACTCATTATAGGTGGCGTCTTTGGTCTGATTGCTGTGTTGCTGCTCGAGCGGCATATCCTGTCGCGCGTCGTGACACTGAGCGAACAGATCGCGACTATCGAAGCCGGTGGAGATTTGTCGGCGCGGGTCTCCGTGACGGCGGAACGCGACGAGATATCCTCGCTGGCTACCAACATCAACGGGATGCTGGCTGCCGTCGAGCGAGCTCAACGTTGGCGGGCGGAGCACGAGGAGCGCTATCGGGCCGTCGTCACCCAGGTTCAAGACGGTATCTGCCTGATCGACCTGGAGACACGGACTCTGATCGAAGCCAATCGCGCCCTGCACGAGGCCCTCGACTATGAGCCGGAAGAGCTGGTCGGCCGGCGCGTGGACAACCTGGTGGAGGGCGACTCCGAGGACGTCAAGCGCTCGATGGATAAAGTCCTCTACCGCGTGCCCGGCCGGCACATGGAGGGCCAACTGCGCGCGAAGGACGGGTCGTTGGTGGATGTGGAGGCGACGCTCACAATCATCGCGTACAACGATCGGGAAGTGATCTGCGCCGTCGTGCGCGATGTCACGCAGAAGAAGCGGGCGGAACGGGAGCACTTGCGGACCCAGGAGGAAAGGCGCCAGGCTCAGCGGCTTCAGGCCATCGGGCAGTTGGCCGCGGGGATCGCGCACAACTTCAACAACCTGCTGACGGTCATCATCGGTGGCATACAACTTAGCCGAATGACGGGGCCCGATGCGTCGGCGCGTCACCTATCGAACGCGGAGAACGCCGCAGTCTTGGCTTCGGAGACCATCAGGCGGTTCTCCCGGTTCAACCGCAGCACGCCGGTGGAACTGGCGCCACTGGACCTGCAGGCCGTCGTCGTGGAGATCGCCGGGATCTGCCGCAGTACCTTCGACCGCCGGATCGAGATCCGCACCACCCACACCGGGCGACCGCCGACCGTTAGGGGCGATCACAGCCAGATTCACGAGGTGCTTCTCAACCTGTGCATCAATGCCCGCGATGCTCTCGAGGCTTCAGTTGACAGCGGACGTCCGCCGGCCATCGAGATCGGCGTCGAGGTCGTCAACGTAGCCGACAGGCAAGCCGCCCAGCACGGCGCAAAGGCAGGTGAATATGTCAGGCTTTCTGTGCGCGATAACGGCATCGGGATGGACGCCGATACCCGCGCTCACGTGTTCGAGCCTTTCTTTACAACGAAGCAACTCGGGCACGGCACCGGGCTGGGATTGAGCACCGCCTACGGCACGATGGCGCAGCACGGTGGGTGGATCACGTGCGACAGCGTTCCGGGCGAGGGCACGACCTTCGAGGCTTACCTGCCGGCGATGCAGGAGGAGAGTGTTGCCGGAGCGGCGGCGGCAGAGGAGATCGTCGGAGGGACCGAGACGATCCTCGTGATCGACGACGAAGAGCCAATCCGCAGCGTCGCCATGGACGCATTGACGGCACACGGGTACGAAGTGTTGGTGGCGGAGGATGGATTGAGCGGCCTGCAAATCCTCGAGCGGGACAAAGACCGCATTGGCGTCGTCTTGCTCGACCTGTCGATGCCGCGGCTGTCCGGAGCGGACGTAAAGGCTCGCATCCTGGAGTTGGCCCCGCAGACCAGGATCATCATCAGCAGCGGGTACCCGCCCACTGACGCGACCAACGTCGGCGCCCGAGCCTTCCTCGCCAAACCGTTCACGGTCGCGAGTCTGCTCCAGACTGTCCGGTCGGTGCTGGATGAGTGAGAATCCGCCTCACGGCGCAGCCACCGGGACATCGGCTCCATCCAGAAGGTCGCACGCTTGCTTGTACAGGCCCGACATCACGCGGACCTGATTCCCCAACTCCATGTACTGATCGCTCGTCGCTTCGTAAGCAGGCCACGCGGGAAGGCCCTCCGCGTTCGGGTCGCCCGTTCGCGCGAAATGCGCCCAGTAGGCGCTCATGGTTCGCGACAGCGCCTGGTCCGCATCCCGGGCAGCGGACCCCGGCATCAGATTCCCGAACACGTACGGGACCTCCGCGCTGTGGAACGCCCCGTAACCGCGTGCTCCCGCCATGGGCGGAACGCAACTAAACTGATACAGGTACGCCTTCGCGCCGACCCTGGGCATCCATCGCACGAGATTCCGCGCCGGGTGCACGAAGGCCGTAACGGCCACCAGCTTGTTCAACGCGGGCAACACGTCGGCGTTTGTATTGGCGGGGAAGAGGTTGAGCAGCTCATTCGCGCGGGCCCCGAACAACGCGCGCACGGTGAGCCTGTACCCGGCCACGGTTTGGATCGGCAACTGCTGCAGGAAGACCGTGCCCTCATCCGCATTCGAGCCGGTTATGAGCGGAACTGCGCACTGCTTGCCCGCGGCGAAGAGCGCCGCCGGATCGTCGGGGATTGCCCAGCCGTCGACCACCCAGCCGAACTTGGTGCCTTTGCCGAACAGCCCTTGCGCGGGGTTGCTGGCCGCCAGCAGCTCTTCGGGCGTCTTTGCCCGCAGTGCGGCGAGGGGGTCGGCGGCCTTGTCGCAGCCAAGCTTCGCGGCGATCTGCTCGCCGACGGCCTCCGCCGAATCCTGCCTGCGATGCGGCTCGCGCAGGTGCCGATCCCGTCCCCCCGCCCCGCCGCTCTCGGCAATCGCGCGATGGAACAGGCCTGTCGCCAGCGGCGAAATCATCAGCCTGCAGACGCTCGCCGAGCCGGCGGATTCTCCGAAGATCGTCACGCATCCCGGATCGCCACCGAACCGCGCGATGTTCGCCTGCACCCACTTCAGCGCGGCGATCTGGTCCAGGAAGCCGTAGTTGCCGGAGACGCCGTGCTCGGACTCCTTCGACAGAAGCGGATGGGCGAGGAAGCCGAAGGGGCCGAGGCGGTAGTTGATGGTGACGAGCACGACGCCCTGTTTCGCGAGCGCCTCGCCGTTGTAATATGGCTGCGACCCCGACCCGGTGGTGCACCCGCCGCCGTGAATCCACACCATCACCGGCAGCCGGGCGGTCTCATTCGCCGCAGGCGTCCAGACGTTGAGGTACAGGCAGTCCTCGCTCTCCACGCCCGGGTCGCCGCCGAGAAGCGGCTTGGGCTGCGGACACGAGGGCCCAAACCGGCTGCAGTTACGGACGCCCTGCCAGGGCTGCACCGGCTGCGGCGGACGCCAGCGCAAGTTCCCGACCGGCGGCGCCGCGAAGGGGATGCCGGCATACACCCGGATGCCCGGCGTCCGCCCCGGAATGCCGGAGATCAGCCCGGAATCGATCCGCAGCGGGTCCGAAGCGATTGTGCCGGGGGCGCAGGAACACGGAAGGGTGATGGACATTGCCATCGCAAGCAGAGGCAGTGTGGTGGCAGTTTGTCTCATGGTTGCCTCCGCAGACGATTCAGCGGCGTACTCGGTTCAGACACGAAGGCGTTCGCATTGACACCGCACACGCCGGGACCTATCCTTCTCACATCCATCGTAACGTCTCACCGGAGGAATCCTGTGATTATCATCGACGCGCACAATGACACGTTCGATCGCCGCCTCGGGCGCGCGGAGACGTTCGACCTGACCGTGGACATGCCGCATCTGGACACCGATCTCGCGCGGTTGAAGGCCGGCGGGGTCACGGCGCAGTTCCATCAGGTCGGGATGCACACGCTGGTGTACGCGTTGAAGCTGCTGGATGCGGCGCGCAGGATGTGCACCGACTATCCACAGCATTTCCGCTGGGTTTCCACAGCGGCGGACATCGAGCAGGCTCAGGCCGAGGGACAGGTCGGCATCGTCGGGCAACTCGAGTCTTGCACATGCCTCGAAGGCGAGTTATCCACATTGCGGATGTTCCGCCGCCTCGGCGTCATCGTCGCCGGGGTCACCCACGGGGAGGCCCCCGATCACGGCCTCCAAGCCGACAAAAGCCCGTGGGGTTCCTGCACCCTCGCCGACCGCGAGGCCGCGCGCCGCATCTTCCAGGGGCTGACCCCTTTCGGACGCGAGGCGATCCCGGAGATCAACCGGCTGCGGATGATCGTCGATCTCGCACACGCCAATGACGCCGCCTTCTGGCAGGTGCTGGAGTTTTCCGAGACCCCGCCGATCTTCTCGCACGGCAACGCCTTCGCGCAATGCCCGAACTGGCGCAATCTCACCGACGAGCAGATCACGGCGCTCGCCGAGAAGGGTGGCGTGATGGGCGTCGCCTTCTACCGCAGATTCATCGACCCCGACGAGGCGACGGTGGAGCGGCTCGTGGATCATGTGGAGCACATCGTCAACCTCGTCGGCATCGAGCACGTCGGGATCGGCGCAGACTGGGACGGACTGGGCGACGACGAGGTTGCGATCCCGAAGGACCCCGCTCACCTGCACGAGCTGCCCGAGGCGATGGAACGTCGCGGCTTCAATCGCGCCGAGATAGCGGCCTTCATGGGGCTGAACTGGCTGCGGATGATACGGGAAGTGGTGGGCTAGGGCGTCGGAGTTCAGCCTGTGCCCAATATGCCTGCGATGACCGAGTGAAACGGCGATTCTGACCACGAAGACACAAAAGCACAAGAGCACGAAACGGCACTTCCGGTCTCAACCGATGTGCCGCTGGCCGTTTAGTGCCCTCGTGTCTTAGTGGTCAATCTCTTTCTGGATTCTGGCTATGCCGAGTGAAGGCCAATACTGTTCACTTTGGCTGTGGGGTGCACGGGGTCCCCACCCGCCTTTGGCGGGTACCCCGCGCCTTGGAGCACAGCCTCCGGCATCGCCTCCCGGAAGGGAACATGGCGCAGGGCGGAGAAGAGACGTTGCGGCCCGGCCTTCGCGCCCGGGCAATGTGCCGGTACGCTCACAAGACGGCGCTCCTCCAGCGCCGTATATCAGGAGGCTCTCCCATGAAAGTCGGACTCTCGTGCATCATCACGCCACGCGCCTGGAGTTTCGCCGAGACCCTCGACAAAGCGAGGAACGCCGGGTACGAGGCGCTCGAGGTCGTCTGCACCGATGCGGGCGACATCACCATGAACACGTCGAAGGATGACCTCAAGCGCCTTTCCGACCTCGCGGTCGCGCAGGGCATCGAGCTGGTAAGCCTGTGCCCCCAGACCAGCACTTCGTCCAACATCATGCTGAACGACCCGATCTCGCGCAAGGAGAACACCGCGGCGGCGATGCGGCTCTTGCAGGTCACCGCCGACCTCGGGATCGGCACGATGCTGTACGTGCCGGGCGTTGTGGACAGCAACACCGCCTACGACGACGCGTACCGCAATTCCCTCAGCGTGCTGAAGTGGGAACTGGCCCCCTTCGCCGAAGACATCGGCGTCACCATCGCCATCGAGTATGTCTGGAACAAGTTCCTGCTCAGCCCGATGGAGTTCGCGGAGTACGTGGACGAGGTCGAATCGCCCAATGTGGGGCTGTTCTTCGACACCGGGAACATGGTGGTTTTCGGGTTTCCCGAGCAATGGGTGAAGATCAACGGCTACCGTGTGAAGATGGTGCACTTCAAGGATTTCCGGCGCGATGGGTACGCGTGGCCGCCGCTCTTGCAGGGCGATGTGGACTTCCCGGCAGTCATGCGCGAGCTTCGCGCGATCGACTACGATGACGCCCTGCTCTCCGAGGTAGACCTCGGCGCTGCCCCGTTGGAGGATACCGCGGCGGCAATCCGGCAGATCATGGAGATGTGAGACGAGAAGGCGGAGGCGCGGGAACGTGCCAAGGCGAACGGCGGGGCCTCCCGCAAGACCCCGCCGTTCGCACTCGGGCCAGGCCTGGGCTACCGAATGGACCACAGGTGGGATGCGAAGCGATTCGTCAGCACTTGCTGCGTGAAGTCTGCGAAGATCGCCTGGCCGTTCGGCACCGAGGAGAAGGGGATGTGTCCGGATAGGTTCAGACAGGTCGCGTCCTTGGGGCACTTAAAGGCCGCGTAAAGCTCGTTCAACGCAAGGAGCGGGCATTGCGGGTCGTTTTTCGTGTAGAGCATGAGGACAGGGCAGCGGACCTTGGGCGCGACGGACAAATAGTCAAAGTCAACGAGGTCGGCTCGCGGCCGCAGCCCGGTACTCGCCGTCAGGACGCCCTTCAGCCACGAGCCTGAGCCGTTGGTATTCCCCCCGGCGGGGAAGGCGAGGGTCGGCTGGTGGAGGAGGATGAAGCTGATGTCGTCCGGCCTCAGCGCGGCCACGGTGATCGCCGCGAACGCGCCCAGACCCTCGGCGACAATGCCCACCCCGCGGGATGTGGTGGCGCCCTGCAGCCGGGAGACGTCGAGCGCCCGCGACACACACTGCACCGACCGGTACAGGCAGTACTGGCTCATGTCCGGCAGCCCATCCACGGCGTAGGCGGCGGGGACGAGGCCGGTCGGAAGCCACCCCATATACAGATGCAGGAACTTGTCGAGCGAAGATGACGTGCCGACGCGCCCCTCTTGCAGGTGGATGACAGGCATGCTGCACTGCCCCGGCTGCGCCACCCGGAGGGCCTGACACGTCACCGCATTGGGGCCGGCAAAGTCGACGCGTCCGCTCGCGGTGGTGTCGATAGACAACGCGACCCTGTCCACAGCAGTGATGGCCCCTTGCCAGAACGGAAGGGGGTCGGCGGCGTAGGCGGGCACGCAGGCCGCAAGTATCGCGGTCCACGCCACGGCGATAGGCAAGTGCGGAGTGCGAAGCGGTGAGCGACTGTTGCACATGTCGGATTCCTCTCCAGGTGTAGTCACTCATGCAATCGGCGGGAGAGCGGCGGGGTCGAGGGGTCGGCGGTAAAGCGGCGGTAAAGGGAGCGGCAGGGGCGGGCAACAACCAACGGCTTTGACCACGACGACTCGAAAACACGGAACGACAGGGCAAGTCGCCATATTGGTTTCCGGCACTCTGAACCAATGAAGAGGAGCCGCTGGCTGTGACTTTCTCCCCGCTGTATTGCGTTTCGCGCAGTCCGGGGAGGACCTGGGTGGAGCGCCGTTTTGCCCGCCTGGACGGCCCTACCCCTGCCGCGCTTTGCGCGCGGCCAGCCCTCCCGTGGACCCGCCGCAGGCGGGTATGGGAGGGGAGAGGCAAACGGCGATGATGTCGGCAGCAGTGCGCAGAGGTGGTCCGCCGTTTGGTGCTCTTGTGACTTGGTGGTCATTCCCTCTCCTGGTTCCGGCCAGCCGGACTTGAGAGACTGGTAGATGGGCGTGCCCGGCTCAGCCCCAAAGGAGCAAACTCGCAGTGGAAGTCCTATGGCGCAGTTTGGCTGTGCAGGACGAGCATCATAAGGCCTTCACCGACCTGATACTATGGCAGGGGCGGCACTGGTTGGTGTACCGAGAGGGCGATAGCCACGCCGGCGGGCCTGGACGGGTCATGCTGACGTCATCGCTCGACGAGGGCGAGACGTGGTCTGTGCCGGCGCCGGTGATGGCCGAGCCGCTCGATAGCCGCGACCCGAAGCTGTGGGTCTTGGGCGGGAGGCTCTGGTGCTCGGCCATCGTCTGGCCCGGACCGGCAGGGGTCGAGTTCAAGCAGTCCTCGTGGGTGACCTCCACAGCGGACGGCAGCCGCTGGTCGGAGCCGCAGCCGATCCTCGGCCCGCCCTCCACATTGTGGCGGCCTGTCGCGCGCGCCGGGCGGCTCTACGCCGCGGTCTACCATGCCCCCGGTCCGCCCAATTCTCCTGAGGATCGGGGCCGATGGGACGTCTGCCTCGCGATCTCCGAGGACGGACAGAACTGGCGCGAGTGGGCGGAGATCGCCACCGGCGATGCCGCGAATGAGACCCAGGTGGCCTTCATCCCCTCTGTCGAGGGCGCCGGATGGCACCCGGACACGATGCTCGCCGTCGTGCGCCGGGAAGCCGCGCCGGAGGCCTACACGACGCTGGTGATGCGCTCCGAACCGCCGTACACCGATTGGAATCAGGTCGCGGACATGGGAGTGACCCTGCACGCGCCGTGCATGGCGTGGGTGGGGGAGAGGCTGATCCTCGCTGGAAGGCTGTGGGAACCCATCGTCGCGGAGGACGGCTCGGGGCAGTGGCAGGAGAGCCTGGCGGCATACGAGTGGCGCGATGGCGGCTTCAGCGAGATCGGGCGCATCTGGGAGCCGATGCCCGGCGTCGACGCGCATTACGTCGGCATCGCGCCGGTCGGCATCTCAGGCGACGAGGTGCTGGTATCGACGTACATCGGCGTCCCCGACGGCAAGGCGGACATCTGGGTGGCGAAGGTGAGATTCGGCGGGGACGGCTGATATTACTACGCCGGTTGTGCGGCCCTGCTCGGCAACGAGATGCCCTGCCGAGAAATGGACGGCGATTGACCACAGAGACACGGGGACACAGAGAACGACGGGGAAGCGGCCCGCCTGCCCCATGATAGACGCTCAATGACGGTGTCGTTCACTGTGTTCTCTGCGTCTCTGTGGGCAATCGCCGTTCGTCGGGCGAACGGCAACCTCACCCCCGGCCCCTCTCCGCAAGCGGAGAGGGGAGAACAGCAGCAGTTCCCTACTGCGCGAGAATCGCCGTTTGCCTCTCCCCTCCCGGAACGGGAGGGGTGGCCC
>Ga0181520_10002249_pt1 | contig 36451 bp, 23 predicted proteins | sample PEATcosm2014_Bin_29_FD_132451 | JGI IMG/M metagenome (GOLD analysis project Ga0181520, IMG submission 132451) | Peatland microbial communities from MTU Mesocosm Facility, Houghton, MI, USA - PEATcosm2014_Bin02_30_metaG | ecosystem: Environmental > Terrestrial > Soil > Wetlands > Peat | place...
GCCGTCGTAGGAAAAAAAGAAGAACGTCTTGTCGTGGCCGTTCATCAGTTTAGGGAGGACGACGGGCCCGCCGAGTCTGAACCCGAATTGATTCCTGCTGAATGAGCCTCTGGCAAGTCCCGCCAGATTGGCATTGTACCCGTTGGCATCCATGGTCTCGTTGCGAAAGAACTCGAAGGCCGACCCGTGCAGGCCGTTGGTGCCCGAGCGCAGCGCATAGGAAACATAGCCGCCGCTAGTGCGTCCGAATTCCGGAGCGTAGGCGTCGGTATAGATGCGTGTCTCTTGCACCGAATCCACCCCGGGAATGCCGGCATCCTGGTTATAGTACGCGGTGGTATTGGCCGCTCCATCGATCAGGACATCCGTCGTCGATCCTTTGGCCCCGTTGATGCGAAAGGTGTTGCTGCGGCTTTGGCTGGAATAGTTCTGTCCGGAAAGTCCGTCGTTCCCCTTGGTTACTCCGGCGGCGTCGCTGATGAGTTGTAACGGGTTGCGAATATTGAGCGGGATGCTCTCGACGAATGCGGGTTCGATCATGATGCTGCGATCGGCGCGATCCGTCGCCAACTCCGGCGGGGTATCGTTTACCTGGATTGTTTCGGCCACGGCGCCAACTTGCAACACCAGGTTGAAGACTTTGGATTCGCCCACTTCGAGCGTAATCCCGGTAACCAGCGTCGGCGCGAAGCCCTGCGCCTGTGCTTTGATTTCGTAGTGGCCCGGCACAACGGGAGGCAAGATGAAGTCGCCTCTTCCATCGGTTCGGGTCTCCACCTTGACTTGGGTTCCGATGTTGGTCAGGGTCACCGTCGAGCCCTTGATGCCCGCGTGTTGAGGATCGAAAACTTCGCCGGTAACGCTGGCGTTTTGCGCGAAGAGTGGAACAGAGAGAAAGGTCGCAGTGGCCAGAAGTAGAAGTCGAGTTGTAAATCGCATTGAATACTCCATTCAAGAATTCGTGAAGATCGGATTCCTCAGAGGCGGTTGGGGGCGCCCTGTCGCGGCTCAGACAATTTGCCGATTAGCTTGAAGCGATGGTAGCCACCGAAAACTCAAGGAAGATTAACGATCGATCAATGAACGGGCACCTAACGGTAATGAACGTCTGTGCTTTCCCTGTTCGATCTCTCGAAGAGGTCCGCAGGTCAGAGCCTCTTGCGGTCTGGGGCTTGCATTCCCCTAACAGGGCAACAAGTTGCAATCACATTGCGCGCGCAAGATGGTGGAGGGTCGCTTCAAAGGACGGTTTTGTGAATGTTCGATGAAGAAGGCGGCAATCGACACTCGGAGTGCAACAAGGGATCGAGTGTCCTGGACTGCTCTCATTCCCCGACCGCACAAACCATGGGCTCCAGGAGTTCTTTTTCAATCTGACTGTCTATCTGCATCGACGGCCTGAGATTCCAAATCGGAATCAACGCCGCTGCAGCCAATATTGCCGCGCCCGCGAGAAGAAAGAACAGGCAATCCCACCCATAATGCTCGCTTACAAAGACCACGACATAGGGCGAGAAGATCGCCCCCAGATGACCGATGCCATCCACAAGCCCAGAGGCGGTCGCCGCCGCGCGCGGCTCGCCGATATCCTGAGCGCCCGCGCCGGAGAGCAGGGTATCCGGACCGAACGAGAAAACCCCCGCCATGGAGATGGCCACGGCCGTCCCAACCAGCCCGAAGCTGGCCAAAGCAGGTTCCATCAGAAGTACAACGCCGAATCCGCACAGCATGATCGCGGAAACCGGCGCGCGCCGCGATTGGCTGAAGCGGTCTGAAACATACCCCGCAAGCACTGCGCCGCCGATGCCGATCAATTCGTAGAGCGACGACAAATATCCCGATGCCTGCAGGCTGTACTTCAAACGGCTGACCATGTAGAGCGGAAGCCAGAACATGAGCGCATAGCGACACAGCTCCAGAAAGAAATAGGACATGCTGATCATCCACAGCGACGGCTTGCACAACAGGGCAGCCAGAATGCTCCAGCTTGTATGGTCTGCGCGCAGTTCGACCGGATCGATCGCCATTCCAACCGGAAGATCTTCGCGCTCCGGCGTATCTTTCGCGCAAAGCAGAAACAATGCTGTGACGGCCAGCAGCAACATGGCCGGAAACAGAAAGCCCCTGCGCCATCCGAGCTGCGGCAGTAGCCAGGGTTGCACCACTGCCCATGTCGCAAAGGCGGTGGCCAGAAACCCGCCAAGCACATAGTTCGTGCTCCACCATGCCATCGCAATTCCACGATTGTCACCGCGAAACCAGATGGCCATGGTCTTCACCAATCCGGACCATCCTGTCGACTGGCCCGCGCCATTGAGGCACGCAAAGACCAGCAGCCAAAGCAATGACGCATGCGCCCCCATCAACAGGTTGCTGGCCACAACCACCAAAAGCCCTGCGCCGACAACGCGTTTGGCGCCAATCCGGTCTGACAAAGGCCCGCATCCGAACTGGCCAACGGCATAGAGCAAGCTGTAACCAAAGACGATATTGGCCAAGTCGATGCTGCGAAGCCCCGAGACGCTATGCAGCAGGGGCAACACAACGCTCAGGTTTTTGCGGCAAAGATAGAAACCGGCGTAGGCGATCCAGGTGATTGCAAAGATCCGGCGTTGCCCGGCTGACAAACTCATTGAGACTCCAACTCTGCCGCGCCCGACAAATCCAGAGCGCAGGGGATTGCAACGGTCAATGTTAACGTGGTGTGACAAATTCCTCGGCGTATTGTAGCCGTGCCTGGCGTCATGTAAGTAAGGATGAGCACGCCCATTTGTCTGCCGCGCAATTCGATCGGCTCAAGATGCGCTTTCTGTGCACTCTCACAACCATGTCAGGGCCGAAGCCCTGGCGAAACGTTCAGCGGGTTAAGGGGCGCTCGATTATCCGTTAAGCTAACCGTTTGGCCGCTGAGGTCGTACCTGTCACCGTTTTGTAATATCTCGGCGCTACACTGACGGAAAGCACTTGGTTAGGACACCGATGCAGAAGGAAGAAATTCCGCCGGACGCGCTGCGTCGATACGCTGTTGAACTGCTTGCTGCCGTCGAGGCCGTGTGCAAAAGTACCTCCTTCCACACCAGCTCAAAGAGCTGCCAGTTCCTACGGCACATTGTTCGGCACACGCTCGATGGAAATATAGATGAACTGAAGGAACGGCTCATTGGCATTGCCTTGCTGGGCCGCGAAGCCTCGTACGATACTGGCTCCGATGCAGGTGTCCGCGTGCGTGCCAACGACGTGCGCAAGAGGCTCGCCGCCTACTATGCCGCAGATCTCGCCGACTCGGAGTACACCATCGAGCTCCCCCCGGGATCGTATGTGCCGCGTTTTTACTTGCGTCGTCCGCTCGTCGTGGCCAGTCCACTGCCCCACGAGGCCCGGCAAGTTCCGGAGGCCGCGCCAGAGTTGCTTACGCAGCTCTCGCTTCAGCAGTTGGCGTTCCCGACTGTTGTTGCCCTCTTCCTTTGCATCATTTGTATGCGATGGCAACTCGCGCAGGAACATCCATTCGCAACATTCTGGCAAACCGTCTTCCAAGACCATCATGCCCTGCTCTATCTACCTCTGTCGCGATCCGGCGCACAACAGGAATCGGCTCCCGAAACCCGACTGGAAAACGCCGCTCCCTTGCTCAATCTGGCGGGTCAGTTCCATGCTGAGATTGGGCTCACTCGAACGCTGGTTTCGCCCGTTGGGTCCAACGACATTCTGATCGTGATCGGCAACAGTGCCGGGTCCGCCCAAACATCCACCTCCGACCCATCCAGACCGGACCGCTACTTTCCCACCGAAGGCAGCAGGATGGTAATCGATACTGCATTGGCCGGCAGGCAGATCGTCGACCGCAGCGCAAGTAAAGCCGGTACAGGTTCTTATGGCCGGGCAGCGCTGCTCACAATAGAGAATGGCGCACAGCGGTCCATTCATGTTGATGGCACCGACGACGAGGCCATCGATACGCTCATCAAGACAATGTGCAATCCCGGCACCTTCCCGGACGAGATCTTCGACGGATTTCAAGACGGGACCGTGACGCAGATTGTCTTTCCGATTGCACCGCGCGCGCAGGCGATGGTCTTTCATGAGTCGTTGCCGCTGATGCATACCGCGATGAACGGCCTCCATTGAAACAGACTTCCGATTCACCTGCAGCCGCGCGCAGCCGAATCTTCCTTTCCGCATGGGTTCTGTATGCGGGATATTACATCTGCCGAAAAGACATGAATCCGACTACCGGCGCGGGCATGTCTCACCTCGCCGCCAGCCTGTTTTGTTTCGGGGCCGCCTACGCGGTGGCGCAGTTTGCTGGCGGCATGCTGGCTGACCGTTTTGGAGCGCGTCGCACAGCTCTTGCCGGGGCTTCAATTTCAATTCTATGTACTGCATTGCTGGCCTTCCATTCTCTGGCCGCACTGGAATTGCTGCTGCTTCTGGGCAATGGTCTTGGCCAGGGTCTTGGCTGGCCTTCCATGCTTCGCCTGATTGGCCAGTGGTTCCACCGCGGAGAACGAGACCGCGTCCTTGGCTGGTGGAGCACCAGCTACATTCTCGGGGGCGTGCTTGCCACTTCGCTCACGGCATGGCTGACGTTTCACACGCGCGTAATCGCGCTCTCCGGCTTCCATCCCGCGTTCCTGGTTTCCTCTGCCGTCTTATTGGGCGCAGCATTCTTCTTCTATATCGGAACGGCGCATTTGCCACAGAGTCCAGTTCTCGACGCTGCGCTCTCCTGTTCACGGACTCAGCAGACGCAACGTCAGGCGTGGATCGAGATTCTCGCCAACCGAAAAATTCAGATCGCTTCTGTCCTCTATTTCTTTCTGAAGATGACTCGCTATACGCTGCTGTTCTGGTTGCCTCTTTACCTCACATCGAGCCTCGGTTACAGCCAGCATTCCGCCGAACATTTCGCTTCCTACTTTGAGTTGCTGGGATTCGTCGGTCCGCTGTGCGCGGCATACGCCATTCAACGGTGGTTCGGCGAGCGGCGCATGACATTCGGCGCGGGCATGCTCTTCGCGCTGGCATTCATCTGTCTTCTGCATCCTGTACTCGCCGGCAGCGGATGGTTTGGCACCGCAGTTTCCATCTCCTGCATGGGCATCCTCATTTATGGCGCCGACCTGCTGATATCCGGCATGGTCGTTCTGGATGCGGTTCGAGACGAATTGCAGGGGCGTGCCGCCGGGTTGGTGAACGGCATCGGATCCATCGGTCAGACCCTCTCGCCTTTTCTCGTCACCATCGTCGTGTCGCAATTCGGATGGACCAAGCTCTTCGATTGTTTTGTGTGCTTTGCTCTCATAGCCGGCGGCATCTCCGCATTTGGCGCGCGCCTCCAAACCGATCAGCCTGTCTGAGCTAACCGTTCAGCAGCAGGATTCACTCGAATTCCAACGTAGACTTCATCTATGAATTCACTTTCCAGAACTTGTCTGCTTCGCGTGTTCTCAGCCATGGCGGGTCGCGCATGACAATACCACTCCGCATTCGCGCCATCCTGTTGGACTGGGCCGGCACCACGGTGGATTATGGATCGATGGCGCCCGTACTGGCGCTTCAGACTCTGTTTGCCAAGCATGGAATCGAGCTCTCCACCGGCGACGCCCGCCGCGATATGGGATTGCTCAAACGGGATCACATCCAGGCAATTCTTGCGCTGCCCGACATTCGCGCCAGATGGAGTGCGAGCACTGGCCATGAGCCGGGAGAAGCGGATGTAGCCTCCCTCTTTGACGAGTTTGGGCCGCTGCAGATGAGCATCATCGCGGAACATTCTCAAGTGATTCCAGGCGTCGCTCGAGCCGTAAGAGACTGGCAAAGCCGCGGCATTCGCATCGGAAGCACCACTGGGTATACGCGCAAGATGCTCGATCCGGTTAAGGCCCAGGCCGCCCAGCAGGGTTACAAGCCCGATGCGTCGGTTTGCCCGGATGAAGCTGGCGGCGGTCGTCCTGCGCCGTGGATGCTGATGAAGAATGTGCAGCTCCTGGGCGTTTACCCTCCTTCAACCTGCGTGAAAATTGGCGACACGGTTGTCGATATGGAAGAGGGCAGGAATGCCGGCATGTGGACCATTGGGCTCACCAAAAGTGGCAACTTGGTTGGACTCAGTGCGAAGGAATGGGAAGAACTCCCAGATGTAGAGAAGAGCGTTCGGCTAACACGTGCCAAGGCGATTCTGCTCGATGCCGGAGCGGATTATGTCGCGGACGATCTTGCTTCGTGCAATCCGGCGCTGGCGAAGATTGAGAAGCGCCTTAGGAAAGGCAAATAGAAGAGTCGACAGATCGCGGAGATCCGCAAAGCGCCTGGCCCAGGCAACCCCGCTGCGCGGCGGCGACGCACTTGACGAACTCTCGGCTCACTCGGCCGAGCAAAGCGTGGCCGCGCAATTTGCGCTTGCCGATCTTCCGCTTGCCACCTCATGAAGGAGCAGGTAGTTCCCTATCAAGACGGCAAGGTTATCTTCTTCGCCATCCATGGCAGAGATCGAGACCGACAAACGCCCATGGCGGACGGTTTATCGACTCGGACAAATGACCTTTCCTGCTCGGCGAAACAGCTTCTGACGCCTCAATGCTGGTGAGCCCGGACTCGACAACGCTGCATATGTACTCAAGTGGAGTCGTTTATGCCTACAACATCGCCTCAGGAAAACTCGTAGGCTGGACCCCCAACCTGACTGTTGAACCACTCTCTGGGGGCTCCGTCGTGGGCGCGCTCTACGGACCCGAGATGCAGGCGATGGATGGGACTGGGTTGATCGCCGGCCCGATGGAAGAAGGCGTGGGCTTCATCGATACCTCAGCCTTGCAAACCGGTCCAGTCGGCTCAACGTTTTTGAATTCCTACGTTACGCCCGCAACGGGTCCGGTTTCTGGTGGCACATCAGTGCAATGGGACAGCTCCAGCTACGCAGCGTCCAGCACTCCGGTAGTGGCTTACTTCGGGTCAAATCCTGCAACCATCCTCAGTATGGGTTCTAACGGATATTTCAACGCCACCACCCCTGCCGGATCACCTGGACCGGTCGACATCTTCACGTTCATGCAGGACGGTGGCGAGCAGATCGTGCCCGAGGCATTCAGCTACGGGCCAACTATCATCCAGGCCACGCCGGATGCCTCGACCAGCAAGGGCGGAGGAATGGGCATTCTGTATGGCTACGGCTTCGGGAGCACAGCCTACGCCGGCTCCATCTCTCCCGGATTTACGATTACGGTGGGTGGCACACCGGCGACTGTCACTGAATTCATAGGAAACGCCTACGGCTTAATGAGCCCGCCTTTCAATCTCCAATCCGTCACTTACACCATACCTCCCGGCGTCGCCGGCTCCTCGGCAGACATCGAGGTCACAACCCAGTCTGGTTCGACAAAGCACCCAGGAGCCATGCATTACTTGCCTGCTGCGCAAAAGTACCCTCTGCCCGGAGCAGCACTGGCACAAGGCATCTATGATGCCAAGCGCAACGTTTATTACTTGACTGACGCGGCGCAAATAGCGTCTTCTCGCGCACCGAAGGACAATGGCTCAACCCCATTCCGGTACCTGCCGCACCAAAGGGCCAAAACCATCGCCTGTGGGGCATTGCAATTTCTCCCGACGGAAGCAAACTGGCCGTGTCTGATTCCGGGGACGCTATAGTTTATCTGATCGATCCTGACGCTCCAACGTCCGCGCAGTCCTTTCCCATGCCTGTGAATTGTTCTGCAGGACATTGTTCCTTTTCCGGCGCCGGGGTGGTGGCCCATCCGGTCGGGGTGGCCGTCAGCGACGCCGCAATGGTTTACATTGCTGCATATCCCGATGGCGGCACGGGCTACGATGGATTCATCAAACTCGACACCGGGACAGATACGTTCGTCGATTACGGCGTTGAAGCCACCAGCACTTCCGACGACGTCATGTACCGCAACGCCATCAGCAGTGACAACGCCCGCGTCTTCTTCAACGATGACGGTGAAACGTTTAGTGTCGACACGGGAACCGACACAGTCTCTTATGCGGAAATTGCTCCGGGCATCGGCTCGGGCGACGATGATCTGAGTCTGTCAAGCAACCAGACTAGCCTCGAAGCAACCAGCTATCTTTACGACACCGACTTAAACGCGGCATCGTACTTGGCGCTCAATGATTACGAGTCGATGAACATAACCTATGTTTACGGGGTAAAGCTGAGCCCCGATGGAAGCCTCCTCTTTCAACCATCAACCGCCGAAATCGATGTCTTCGACGGGAGAATCGGAACTCTGCGAACACGCATCGCGCTGCCATTTGCTTTGTCGCAGAACTATGACGCCCTGGTAAGCGATGGAGAAGATAACGTGCTGGTTGCGATCACCGGCGCAACCGGCAATGGAATTGCCATGCTCGACCTGACAAGTCTGAGCGAGCCTGCTCCGCTGCCTTATGCGAGCGAAGCAACTCGGTTGCAGGAGAGACAGCGTGAATTTGTTCGCCCAAAATGAGCAACAATTTCCCCGCAAACTCGCGATGAATTGTCACGCAGCTTTGGGATTCCGCCATCCAAGATCCCGCACGCCACGAGTTCAATTGCGCCAAAACTCAACGAAAGTAAACAGCCGTTTAGAGCATTGACGCCCTACCAACTCCCCTAGAGCGATTCCAGAATAGGTGTGCCCTATCTTGCATCGTGTAGGGTCGCCGCTCCTTGGGGTCGCGTCGACTTGAACGCTGCGGTTCCTGGGTACAGTCATTCTGGAATCGCTATAGCTGGCCGGCGCCCTACCTTTGTGATCAAAGCGTTCATTGTCACTCCTTAAGACAACCTACGATCTCGCTATCCGAGGGTGGAGTAAAGCAGGCCGTTCGATTCGGTGTTCGCGGACCAAACCAGGTGCGTAAGTATCCCCCAGAGGAAACATAGAACGAATGCAGATATCGGGCCATTGCGCTCAACCGGCGTGGCTCACATGCCAAATATAGGATCGCGAACGATGAACGCCCCGGGGTGCGATGGATCAGGATGGCGATCTGGATCATGCATTTTTGCAATAGCGATTGGAGGCCGTACCGAAACCGCGCCCACCGAGTGGCTGAATCCGCCAAACGGCGTCAACTATCAAGTCGTGGTGCAGACGCCGCAATATCGCATCGATTCGATCCAATCGCTGTAAAATGCTGTTGGCCGTGGCCACGCCGATGGTCACGTCAACAGCCAAGCTAAGGCCGAATCGTCGAAGGCCGATTAGCGCAGAGGCCTGTGGCTCCGGCCACGGGCCTTTCCTTAGTTATCAGAGGATCACAGACGCCGGCACATGCAGTCAGTGGGCCTCTGCGGCCGCCCTGTTTTTGCGCTGGCGCAAGATTGGATCCATACCAGTATCACTCTCCGCGCAAGGCTTCCATCGGCTCCACGTTCGCTGCTCGCCGAGCAGGCAATGCCGCGCCAAGCAATGCGACAGCGGCCAGCAGCGAGGTCGTCGTTCCCAGGACCAGCGGACTCAAAACTCCGACTCCGAAAAGTTCGGCTCTCATCAGGCGGCCTGCGGCTACGGCTGCAGGCAGGCCGATGAGCAGGCCAGCGCCAGCTTGCAGCAACGCGGCGCGCAGAACCATCTTCGCCACCTGGGTGCGATCAGCTCCCAGCGCCATGCGAATGCCGATTTCGAGGTTCCGCTGTGCGACGGCGTAGGCCGTGACACCATAGAGCCCGATGGCCGCCAACGCCAGTGCTGTCAATCCGAAAATGGAGGTCAACTGCACAATCAGTTTCTGCTGGCTGAAGCCTAGATTCACTTGTTGGCTCAAGCTCTGGAAGCGCGTGATTACGAGGTTGGAATCGATTTGCTGAAGGGCAGTGCGTACGCGCTCTTCAAGTTCCGGCTCTGCGCCCCGGGTCTCAAACTCCAGCGAATTCATGTAGTGCGTGGCGGAAAGGAATTCCTCGTACAATGAGGCCTCCTGAGTGGAGGCGGGCACTTGCGGCCACTGCCACGCGGGCAGGAAATACATGGGGTGACCCGATTCCTGCAGATCGTTCGGTGGCCAATACTGAGCGTCTTCCACTACGCCGACGATGGTGTACAACCCTGCGGTCGACTGGTCCCAATCGCCGAAGTGAGCCCCGATCGGGTTTTGGCCGCGGAGATATTTCTTGACGAAAGCTTCATCCACAATCGCGACATTCGCGGAGGTGCGGTTATCGCTGTCAGAGAACGCGCGCCCCTCAAGCAACCTGGTTCCGATGGTCGCGAAATAGTCAGGACTTATGCGAACCCACGAAGCGAGGTTCCCGTTGGAGCCGGGCGGCGGCGCGGGTTGGCCATGGATGTAAATATCTTCGCTGCGGTTGTTGCCGTCCATCGGACTCCACCCGGACCACGCGACGTGCGAGACCCCGGGAATCGAAGAAAGCGAAGCGCTGAGACGCCGATAGACGCTGTCGAGTTCATCGGGCCGGAGGCCTGCGGATTGCGCATTGAACTGAACAATCGTACGGTTGGCCGGGTCGAAACCGAAGTGCTGGTGCTCAAGTTTCTGCAGGCTCAGGATGAGGAACCCGGCGGCGGAGAGCAGCACGACCGAGATAGCGGCCTGGGCCACCACCAATGTTTTCTGCGCGAAGGTTGTGTGACGCCCAGTGGAGCGATTGGCTCCGCGCAGGGCCTCGATTGGATCGGCGTGGGCTGCGAGCCATGCGGGCGCAACGCCAAACAGGAGGCCGGTGAGGAGCGATGCGGTGAACGCAAACGCAAAAACAAGGGGCGACGGGCTGGCACTGATGCTGATCGGATCTTGCTGGAAGGCGAGATAGAGGATGAGCTTGGCTCCGCCCCATGCGACCAGCACGCCGGCCATCCCGCCGAACATCGCCAGCATGAGGCATTCGACCAGTGCGCGCTGCACCAGCCGGCCACGCGAAGCGCCGAGCGCAGTGCGCACCGCGAGCTGCTGACGGCTCGTGACGGAACGCGCCAGCATGAGGTTGGCCAGATTCGCGCAGGCTATCAGCAGGACGAAGCTTGCGATCCACATCAGGAGGCGCAAGTCAGCCTTGTACTGTTGCTGCATGCGCTGTACCCCACCACCCCCGGAAGTTAGGCGGAGGTACTGTTTCGGAATGAGGGCGCGCTCGGGACCGACGATTTCTGCCAACGGGCTCTCAAGGAATTGCCGCAGTTCAACCTGCATCTGTGCCTGGATGGCGGCAGGCGTGGCGCCGGGCGCGATGCGGCCAATGACGTTGAGCCACTCCAGACCACCGCGCTCCAAGAGATCAGCGTCAATGGGTCTGATTGCCGGCAGAAGATGAATGGGAAGCCACAAGGCTGGCGGCGTGGGGCTGAGGCGCTCGCTGAAGAAGCCGGGCGGGGCAATGCCGACTATGGTGACAGGCTGGCCATTGATGGTAAGGCTGGAGCCGATGGCGGCGGGGTCGCGGCCAAGTTCCTGCTCCCATTGCTGAAAGCTGAGGACAGCAACCGGCGCGGCTCCTTTCACGTCGTCGCTGGGCTGCAGAAGGCGCCCGGCATACGGACGCAAGCCAAGCGTTGCAAAGGAATTCCCGGAGACGAATTCGCCATACCAAGGTCGCGCCGGTTGGCCGCTGGCGGTGGGCCGCACCGCCAACTGGTGATCGGAGGATTCGAAAGCGGCAAGGCTGACGAACCCCGATGTGTGGTCGCGGAACTGCTCGTAGTGCCGGTAAGAGAAGAGCGACCAGTCATACATTGGTTCTTGATAGTCGGGCAGGCCTCCGTTCTGGCAGCACTGTTCGTTGTCGCCGACGCGCATCAAAGAAGATGGGTCGTAGATCGGCAGCGATCGCAGCAGTACGGCATGGATCAGTGTGAAGATTGCCGTGGTGGCGCCAATGCCCAGCGCAAGGGTCAAGATCGCGGTCAGGGCAAAACCAGGCGATCGATGCAGTTGCCGCAGAGCATATTTCATGTCAGCAAGCAAGGTAGACCTCCTCGTGGGCGCGGGGGATCATCGCCCAGTTTTCTCTGTGTGGTATTTGCATTTTGCATGCCACTTTGGACGTCGCTATCTGCCTGAAAAGCATTGGCTCCATGCGGCTGGCCAGCGGAGAACCTGTTCGTCGCGGGTCGATACTGTTCGAATCCGGACAGCAACCTCTATCTTTATGCGGCCCTGCTCTTCGATGGAATCGCGCCACTCACTGCGGAGTTTTTCAAAGCCTTCCAGATCGTCCAGCCAAGAGCAACGGCAACGGACGCAATCCCCAACCCTGCGAAAATCACGGTCGACAAGCGCAATCGCACCGATCCGGCGGCTCGTTCGTTACGCACATGCTCCGGTCGCACACCGATTCCCACCGCGTATCCCACCGCTCGCTGAATTCCAGGAATGCGCATGGCCGCCTTCAACTGCCATGGAGCCCGAATCGTCCCCGGGTTCTCAAACACGCGAACAATGCCTCGATGAGCGGCTAATTGAATTGCTTGTGTAAAGCGGGTCGGCAACGTACGCCTCTTTTCAACCGCGGCCAACGCTGCCGCAGGAACATTCCGCTTTTGAAGCGGACCCGCCAATATCCTTGCTGCGGCCACCGCATCTTGAATTGCGAGATTGATTCCCACTCCTCCAGCGGGCGACATCGCGTGCGCCGCGTCGCCAATGCATAGCAGTCCGCACCGGTACCAGCGCCGCAGGCGATTGATCTGCACAGTCAAGATACTTATCTGGCTCCATTCGCCAAGTTCCATCACACGCTCTCCCAAGTAAGGAGCAATTCTACGAATGTCCTCGCGGACGGAGCATGGCTCTCCGTGGTCCCACGTGCACTAGCATCCCTCTCAGCCAGTGCATGAGGCTGCCGCGCCAAAGCCGAAATAGGTAGTCAGTCTATTTTGACGCGGCTCCTTGCAGTTCTACGACTTCGACATCGCCAGTCTGGCGAAGTGGACGGACTTTCACCCCTTCTGGGTGGCGCTCGAACGAAAGATCCACTGAAGCATCATTGACCGACAGATTGAAGACTTTGACATGACTGAGCGATTCCGGGAGGGCTGAAGAGTGCAGGTAAATGCGGTGTTCTCGGGCCGAGATTACGAGTCCAAGGCACGATTGCAGGATCATGAACACAGCTCCTGCAGCCCAGGCTTGCGGCGCGCACGCCACCGGGTAAAGCGTGGGCCCTTTGCCTGGCCTGCGATGGAATCCGCAGATCAATTCTGGAAGCCGATGCATCGTCACTTCGCCCGAAAGATCGAGCAATCCCGAGAACACTTGCAAGGGCAATTGTTTGTTCCGCTCCCGCAATGCTCCCCAAGCGATCACTGCATTGTCGTGAGGCCACATTGACCCATTGTGATAGGACATGGGATTGAATCGCTTTTCATTCGGGACAATGGTTCGGATACCCCACCCGGAATAGAATGCAGGAGATAATAGCGCCTCGCTCACGGCACGATGTTGCGCCTCGGAAGCAATGCCTGAGAACAAGCACTGGCCTGCATTGGAGCTTCGAACTGAACATTGCCTCTTCTCGCCATCGAGAGCCAGCACAAACATGGATAACTCGTCGGACCAGAACTTCGATTGGAACTTCAGCTTGAGTTCGGAAGCCTTCCGGTTCAAACGATCGGCCATCGCAGCATCGTCAAGGTCTTTCGAGACAATAGCCATGCCCCTCTGAGCGGCGTAGACGTACGCCTGCACTTCGCAAAGCGCAATGGGCGGCACGGCCAAACGTCCGTCGTTGTAAAACACGGAATCGTTGGAGTCCTTCCACCCCTGTTGCGCCAGGCCATCTGTCGATTGCCGGGCATACTCCACAAATCCGTCACCGTCCAGGTCGCCGTATCGATCAATCCAGTCGAGCGCTGCCAGCAGCTTGCTCCATATGCCGCGCATGAACTCAATATCTCCCGTGCGCTCGTAATAGGCCGCTGCAAGAACCAGGAACAGCGGGGTGGCATCCACCGAACCGTAATAGCGCTTGAACGGAACCTCACCCAACTCCGCCATCTCGCCTTTGCGCGTCTCGTGCAATATTTTTCCCGGTTGGGCATCGCGGCTCGGATCGTGCTCCGTCGCCTGAGTCGCTGCCAGGTACGACAGCACACCCTTCGCAATCGCCGGGGCCAGCCACAAGGTTTCGAGTGCAGTAATAATGCCATCCCGGCCGAACACGGTGCTGAACCACGGCACACCGGCGTAGGGATAGGGCCCGAACGGTGTCTCTGTGGTCATCATTGCCAAATCCGAACTGGAGCGGCTGAGCCACTTGTTGAACTGATCGTTGGATGTCTCGATGCGGACATTTGCCAGGGGGCCATGGAGACGCCGTTGGCTCAAGCGCTGAAATGCCTGATCGTAGGGTTCCGCACGCTTCTCGGAACCACCCTGCACGCACTCCACCGTGAGCACGAAATCTGTTTCCTCTGCGGCTGCCAAGTGAATCGGAATCGATAGTTCTCCCGAGCGGCTGCCGCACGATGGGGCCGAACACCCGATTCGAGTAAGACGCTTAACACCATCCAGGCCTTCATAGACCAATGTTACCGCGCCTTCGCTCACCAGTTCCGGGAGCATGGTGCCATGGCGCAAGCGTCTCTCGCCACGGACCTCAAAGATATCTGCGAAATCTGCGCTGAAAGTTACGCGCATTTCCAACTCGGCAGACGCGTCTCCATAGTTATGGATCGCGATCCGGTCATACGCGGTACCATCGGTCATAAATTTGCGTCGATAGATGTGTAAACTACCGCGGGGTAGCACAGTTTCGGAAGAAAGCTTTAGCTCCGGATTTGTCATGTCCACCGCGAAGAGCACATTGTCTTGACGAATCGAGGAACTCAACAGAAGCGGACGAACGCCGCACAGGAGGAGTTCCAGCCGGGAAAGGTGGCGGGACTCTTTATGGAAGATTCCTTGCTGGCCAAATCCCACGGGCTGGATATCTCCGCTGCGATCGAAGACAGCAAACGTATCTCCATCCAGCAACACTCGGGTCCGGTCATCGGCGAGGGAGGACGAGGCCCGGATATAAAACTGCTGGCCAACCTCGATGACGTCACTGCGTCTATCTATGTCCGGCAATTGAGTCAATCCCAGCACCCTCCGATAGTCGGCGGAATCCGTTATTTCGCTTTCCGGATCGCGCACACTCGATTGTGCGCTCATACGCGCGAACATAGTCATCACACATCCGCCGCGCGCTAAACCGTCTTTCGAACGTGGAGCGACATACGCTGCGGCGAATCTTCGAAACGTTCCGCACCGCCTCTACCATTTCTTCGATGCTGCTCACCACGAATCCGGTAACTCCGTCTTCAATCACCTCCTCGACCGAGCCTCCGCGAAAGGCGATTACCGGGGTTCCGCAGGCCATCGCCTCGATCATGACAAGCCCAAACGGCTCAGGCCAATCGATTGGAAACAAAAGTGCTCGCGCCTTGCCGAGAAACTCGGTGTTCTGGCGTTCTCCTATCTCTCCGATGAACTGGGTGTCCCCTTCATTCAAAAGCCTTCGAACGCAACGATCGTAGAAGTCCTGATCCGCCGGATCTATCTTTGCCGCGATCCGAAGCGGCATGCCAACCGTTCTGGCAGTTTCAATGGCGCGGTCGATCCCTTTTTCCGGCGAAATGCGGCCCAGAAAAGCCAAATACCCTCCGTCCCCTTGGCCCATACGATGCAAGCTCTCCGGAAGACCGTGGTGAACCGAGGAGATCCAGGCTGCCCAGGGCATGGGTATTCTCTGCGCATTCGAAATCGAGATGAGATTCATATCGCTAAACTCACGGAAGATCGGAAAGAGATCGGGGATATCGAGGCGACCATGAAGGGTCGTGACCGCGGGGATTGACTGGCGCCGGATATGCGAAAAAGGGAGATAGTCGAGATGAAAGTGCATCACATCGAATTCCCGAGCCCTTTGGAGCGCAGATTCTATCAGTAGCATATGTCGCGCCAACACATCGGGCAATCGCATTTCGCGCAGTCGCAGCGCACGATCGCAAACTGTGGAGAGGTGTGCGGAAGTAATTGAATCCCCGCTTGCAAAGAGCGTGACTTCATGCCCTTGCCTCACGAGTTCCTCCGTGAGATACGAAATCACACGCTCTGTTCCTCCATAAAGCCGCGGGGGCACACTTTCATTCAAGGGAGCTATCTGAGCAATCTTCATTTTCGCCTCTGTGTCCGGTATTCTCTTCGAAGCATCGGGCTTCAACCCTCCAACGCATAGAGCAACGCGGTCTCCCGCTAACTACAATGGCCCTTTGCGGGCATTGATCGGATGCTGGGATGGCCTGGCTCTATCGAACTCTTTCGGCCACTGTTTGCGCAGTTCCAGCCCCTCATTGCGACTTGGCGACGAACCTGCAGATGCAAACAACAGGATGATCCTGCTTGAGCGGCGGCAAGGCCCAGCGCGAGGGTTGCCGAACAATCGCGGCTGTGCCCCTGAAACCTTGGATGCGAACTCTGACGCTGAGTTGGTATGTTTCCTTGCAGGGCGTTCGCCCCTCCAAGCAACAGAGGAGGGCGACCCATCCAACTCTCGAAGGGCAGAGATTCTCACGTATCCCGCCCCGCCTTTTATCCGAAAAGGAAGAAATCCATGAAAGTGAAAAGCATTTCGCACCCGCGGCGGTCATGTGACTTTGAAAGGCCCGGTGAAGTCAGACGATGAGAAGAAGCAGGTGTTAAGCGACGCTGCAACTGCCGTCCCCGCAGAGACAATCAGAAATGAGCTGACGGTGAAGGAATAGTCCTCATCGAACCGGTAGGCAGTTGTCGGCCGGCACCCAACAAAAGGGAGTTTTCAAAATGGCTGGTAAACATGTTGCTGTATTCGGGATCTACATGTCGGCTCAATCCGCAGAGGCGGCTGTCGATGAAGAAGGCGGTCGTCCAGGTGTATTCCTGCCCGCTTCATGCTCACAATTGCATCCGCCACTTCACCGTATACATCCAGTTGCATCTGTTCCGAGGCTCCATTTCCCATCCGCACTGGCTGAGACCTTCGATATCCCTGCAACCATGGGAGTTCGCATTCCGGCAGATGCCGTTCGCCGCGCATCCCGTACATGATCTGGAGGCATCGCGCATCGCTCCCAACGGCCTGAATTAGCCAGTTTTGCCAGAATCGAGCCTCCTCGTGGTACCCATCCGAGAGTAATGATTCCAACGTGAAGTCTGTTTGCTTGAATGCCTTTTGGACATTGATCCTCCGCGGCGGCGGCTCTTGAGCGCCGACATGAGTCAGAACAAAAGAACGATGTTGACCTCGACTCAGCGTGAATTCGACAGATGCGATATCGCCCTTTGTCTGGATCTCTTCTTGTGTGCGGAGATATGCGACACCGGGGCCGGCGTCTGCCGCCCAGGCGTTTTGTTGCCGGGCGCCGGTCCATGGAATCGTGCGCCATAATCAAAACGGATACACAGCTCCATTGGGCCTGAATGCTTTTAAGAAACAGAAGAACTGCTTTGTGCAAGAGTATGGGTCAGATCAACTCGATGCGGCTCTGCTGCTGATGCCGGCCGTCGGATTCCTGTCGGGCAGCGACCGGCGCGTGAAGGCGACCGTGCGGGCGATCGAGCGCGAGTTGATGCCACACCAGCTGGTGGAGCGATATGACTCGGAAAAGGCGCGCGACGGATTGCCGCCAGGCGAGGGCGTCTTTCTTGCCTGCAGCTTCTGGACGGTGTCAAAGACAAAGAGAAGCTCGGAGGCGTGCGGCGCACCGCCGGCCCAGTCGTTGCGCATCGAAGTAGCGACGTAGGCGAAGCGGTACTCCCAAACAGGCTGGCTCCCGGCCAACAGGCTTACGATGGAACGGGTGGGCTCAACCATGCCTTTGTCGGAGGCGATGGCGGCTCCGGCCCAGGTGATGTCGCCTGCGTGGTTGGGGTCGTAGAGTGCGCGGGCAGCATCGGCCCGAGAACCAAACTGCACGAAGGGATCGACTTTGCCATCCCCCTTCATGAAGCCCGTCTCCTTGCTGAATACCATGTTTCTGTTTCCCTTCACACCGAACAATGGGTCTCGGCGACGCATCGGGTTCCCCGGACTATTCTACTCAGGCAGCGTCTTCGCGCCAATCACGCTGAAGTATCCAGTGACTGTCGGCGCCGCTGTATTCGGTTGCCCGCCGCCAATCGATACCGTGTAGGTCCCTTCGGCAATGATCGGTTCACCCGCTTCGCTGACCATGCTCAAGTCACGATCCTTCAATTCGAAGCGCACTTTCTGCAATTCGCCTGGTTTCAGGGTCACGCGCTTGAAGCCGCGCAGAGCCCGTAGAGGAGCTCCTGGTATGCTCGGGAAACTGAGATAGAGCTGCACAACTTCGTCGCCCGCGCGCTTTCCCGTGTTCGTGACCGTCACATCTGCCGTGAGGGGATCGCCCGCCTGAATCGCATCTTTCGGGAGCGTCAGATTGGTGTAAGAGAAAGTTGTGTAGCTCAAGCCATATCCAAACGAATACAGCGGCTTTCCCTTGAAGTAGCGATAAGTGCGATTCTGCATTGAGTAATCTTCAAAGCTTGGCAGCTGATCGACACCGGTGTAGAACGTCACAGGTAGCCGACCGGAAGGATTATTCTTCCCGGAGAGAGTCTCGGCAATTGCCGCTCCGCCCTCCTCACCTGCATACCAGGAGTCGAGAATCGCGTTCACATGTTCGTTTGCCCAGTTCACGGCAAGCGCGCTTCCGTTCGCCAGCACCAGGATCACGGGCTTTCCGGTAGCCGTCACGGCTTTGAGCAGTTCTTCTTCAGGTTTGGGAAGATCGATGCTGGTGCGGTCGCCGCCCTTGAATCCCTCTTCATTGACCGGCATCTCCTCCCCTTCGAGTTCGCTGGTAATGCCGAGATCCGCAATCACAACATCCGCGGCCTTGGCCGCAGTCACCGCTTCGGGGTTGGGCCGGGGATCGTACCTGGACCAGATCAATTGGGCTTCGGCAGCACCGGTTTTTGAAGGGCGATAATTGACCTTGATGGCCACTTTCTTCCCCTGCTCCAGGTGAATGTGGCCGGTCTTTGTCTGGGCTTGTTCGCTGTTAAGATATTGCATCGCGAGGGGCTTGCCGTCGATCACCACGATCGCGAATTCGCCTTTGGCGCGCATGCCGATGCTGTATTCGCCAGTTTCGGTGGCCGTGAGAAAACCGCTCCACTCTACCGAGATTGGGTATTTGCCCGCGGCCTCTTGCGGAATATCCGCGGCTTTCAAATTGACGGTGCTAACCTCCCGCTTTGCCAGCACAGTGCCTTTGTCCGGGAATCCGCCTCCGGTTGACCACTGCATGGTCAGGCCCGGGTTTCCTTCGGACGTGGTCAGTGCGGAGGTCGCCACCACGTCGCCATTGGTGCGCAGAAACTGTGTTCCGGGCTCAAACACGATCTGCGCTTCAGGGAACTCCGCCCTGAGCCCATCGAGCAAAGAGACTGTGTGCGTCGGGTTGCCGTTGTAGTTGCCGAGCAGGTACTTCGTCTGGTCTGCCAGAGGCCCCACCACGGCAATCTTGAGCCTGCCCTTTTTCAGCGGAAGGGTGCCGTCATTTTTCAGCAGGACCATGGACTCGTTAGCAAGTGTGCGCGCCAGGGCGCGGTGATCCGCGCTATCAAGCTCTCTCTCATCGATCTTCGAATACGGATCCATATCAGGCGGATCGAACATGCCCAGCTTCATCCGTGCGGTAAACAACCGGATCAAGGCCGTATCGATCTCGCTCTCTTGCAGGATGCCTTGCTTGTAAGCGTCGCGGTATGCTTTGTAATCGTGGTCGTCGTCGACCTTGGCAAAGTCGATGCACTCGTTGTCCATGCCGCGTTGGATAGCCAAAGCCGAGGCTTCGGGTTGCGTCTTGGTGAAGTGATGATCGCGGAAGATGTTGACCACGGCATCGCAATCGGAGACCACATAGCCCTGAAAACCCCATTTTCCCCGCAGTTGGTCCTGCAGCAAAAACTCGTTAGCACAGGCTGGCTGCCCGTTGATGCTGTTATAGGCGCACATCACGGACCCGGCTTTGCCCTCGGTTACGGCCGCGCGGAATGCGGGCAGATAGGTGTCCAGTTCGTCATGCTTGCTGACCTTCACGTCCGCCGTGTGGCGCGTTGGCTCGGGTCCGCTGTGCACCGCGTAATGCTTCGGTGTGGAAATCGCACGGTAGTAATTCGGGTCGTCTCCCTGCATGCCGGTGACGTAGGCAACACCCATGCGCGCCGAAAGGAAGGGGTCTTCGCCGTAGGTTTCCTGTCCGCGACCCCATCGGGGATCGCGAAAGATATTAATGTTCGGCGCCCAGAAGTCGAGACCCTCAAAAACATTGCTATGCCCGTCTCGCATTGCCTGAACGTGCTTGATTCTTCCTTCGACCCCGATGGCTGCAGCCATGCGGTGAATGGAAGCCGGATCGAACGTAGCGGCCAGACCAACCGGTTCGGGAAACTCGGTGACTCCGGGCCTTTGCACGCCATGCAGGGCTTCGCTCCACCAGTCATATGCCGGAACGCTGAGCCGAGGCACGGCGCGAGACTGATTTACGAGTTGCGAGACCTTTTCTTCCACAGTCATGCGGTGGACAAGATCGGCTGCGCGTTGTTCTGCAGGCAGCGCCGGGTTCAAATACGCTGGATGGTCATTGCTTTGAGACCACAGTCCGTCTACGCACAACAGTGCACCGATCGCAATCAGAATTTGGATTTTCGCTTTCCGCACATCTCTCCTAGGACGACAGCATGGATATGTTTCAGACCACGCGACGAATAGCACAAGCTTGGCGATTCGCCTTGCGCAGATTTGAAGGACCGGCAATGCTATGGCTTTGAAGGCAAATTCTGAAAGAGCCTTGGGGCGAAATCCTTGAGATCCCGGCGCCAAGTCTGCCATTCGTGCGATGTCCCCGGCGATTCATAAAAGACGTGGTTGATGTTCGCATCGACAAAGGATGTGTGCAGCCGTTCAATGCCTGCGTGCATCATGGCCGGTTCCTCGGTACCGACGCCAAGCCACAGCAGGTGTACCCTCTTTGCGAAGGCTTCAGGATCGGCGAGCGCGCCGTGGAAGGCTGTCTTGGTATCGAGCTTCTGATTGCCGGCCATCACGCCCATGGCCGCGCCGCTGAATCCGCCGATGTAGGAAAACAGATCGAGGTGGTCTAAGGTGATCTGGAAGGTCTGCATGCCGCCCATGGACAGGCCGGCCATGGCGCGGTGATCGCGGTCGGCAAGCGTCCTGAAGTTGGAATCGATAAATGGAATCAAAGCTTCGGTCACATCGTCTTCAAAGGTCTGCGCCATCTCCTGCATGGCTTTCATCATCTCCGGCGATCCGAAGGGCTTGCCGCTGAGGTCCGGATCGACATGGCCAGCGCGCCTTGCATAGCCGTAGGCCATGACGACGATCATCGGCTTGGATTGTTTACCGGCGATCAGATTGTCGAGAATGAAGTTAGCGTGGCCTTGCTTGATCCATCCCGTCTCGTCTTCGCCGCCACCGTGCTGCAGGTAAAGTACTGGAAAGCGGACCTTCGTTTGGGTGTCGTAACCTGGCGGCGTGTAGACGAGCGCGTGTCTCCAGGTTCCGGTGACTTTTGAGGAATACCAGATCTCGCGCACATCGCCATGCGGAACATCTTGAGGCAGATAGTAGGTTGCCCCCAGTTCCGGGATTTCGATTGCGCTTGCGTCCTTGCCCCCGCCGAAGAAGGAGTGGCTCCCGGGATCGCTGAATTCCGCGCCGTCGACCAACAGAGTGTAGTAGTGGAAGCCCGGTACGAGCGGCGCGGAAGTCGCGGTCCAGAATCCATCGGGCTGCTTCACCATGTCCAGCTTCAGCACTCCCCAGAAATTCACTTGGACTTTTGTGGCATCTGGGGCTTTCACGCGGAATTCGGCTCTGCCACCGGCGTCGACCCGGGGAAACGCCGCACCCCAAACGTTCGTGGAGGCGGGCTCGAACCCATCGGGGTTCTGTGCCCAGCAGACGCTCGAAAGCAAAAGTATCGCGATACAAATTCTCATGGTCCTACTTTCTCCATCCCGAATCCCGTCGCAGAACGGGCAGTCATCGGGAGCTGTCCGTGGGCCGGTCTCTTCGGGATCAAGTTCATTGCAGGAAATCGTTTTCCCGAACAGCGTAGCCAATGCCGCGAATGTCCCATTTTTCCAATCCCCGGAATGCTACCCGATGGGGATTCCGGAAAGATAGTCGCATTTTTTTGCAAACTATATCGATTTACTCGATGTATTCTTCCTCTATGGACACGACGCTCGATGCCTGGGAGATCCTCCAGACCGTGGTGCAACTGGGCGGTTTCGCGCCAGCGGCCGAAAAGTTGAATCGGTCGCAATCGACGATCAGCTACGCCATCGGACGCCTGCAGGACCAGTTGGGTGTCAGGCTATTTGAGATTCAGGGACGGAAGGCTCAGTTGACCGAGGCGGGCAGGGTGCTGTTGGCCGATGCGGAGCCCCATTTGGCCGGGTTCCATCAACTCGAGCAACGAGCCCATCTGATGGCGTCGGGCGGTGCTTCGGAGGTCCGGCTCTCCGTCGACAGCATCTTTCCCGACGACCGCCTTTTCGCGGCTCTGGCGAGTTTCTCGCGTAGTTTTCCCCATGTGAAGCCGAAGCTGCGGCAGAGCACGTTTCTCTCGGCGGATGCGGAGTTCTCGCTCCACAACGCTCAAATCTGCGTTACCGGCTTGATGTCGCGCGAGATGTTTGTGAAACCAGTGCTGGTCATTGGCATGATTGCCGCGGTTCGGCACGATCATCCCCTTCTCGCGATTGAACGGAGGCTTTCTCGCTCGGACCTGATGCAGCACATGCTTGTGAGCATCGAAGGAGCGGCGTCCGGGAGCCTGAAGCAGCAACCGCGGCTTCCCGCGCAGCGTGTTCTTCCCGTGGGGACGATCGAATCGGCCATCGCTGCCGTCCGCAGTGGGCTCTGCTTCGGCTGGTTGCCCAAGTACCGCATCCAGCCGGAGATCGACTGCGGCAACTTCGTGGAACTCCAACTGCCAGCCGGGCAGGCCCGCGACGTCCGGCTGAACCTGGTCTGCAAGGACTTGAGCATTGGCAACACCGAGGCCAATGCCTTGGCGGTGTTGCTGGGCATGAATCGCGAGCCGGAGACGATCTGACCGGGTGGACTGATTGTCGCAAACCCATCGAGAAAATCGATAGCAATAAAGCGATTTATTAAACTTGCCCGGAGTTTTGTTGCTCTGTATAGTTCTACTCCGAGAGAACGTTTTCGCAAATCGATGATTCCGATGGGGACGCTTACCGCTCTGCGCAGTACGGTCCACATTCATCCAACTGCGGCCTTCTCTCTTGGAGAGACCATGATTCCCGGCGGTATCGTACCGACATCTGTAATCAGGCGACATCCACTGAAGGTGTGGGCAGGGTTGCTGGCGGTCCTGGCTCTTTCTATCGGGTCGGCGGCGCAGACGCACACGGTGAATGCCGTCATCGACGCGTCGAAGACAGGAGCACCGATCTCGAAGTATCTCTACGGGCAGTTCCTTGAACACGGCGGGGACATCGTCAACACTGGCGTTTGGGCCGAACTCCTGGCCGACCGCAAGTTCTTCTATCCGGTCTCGGTGACCGCTCCCCAACCCCCTCAGCCCCTGGGCAACGCGGCGGGCAATCCCCGCTTCCGCCGTCCCATCACCCGCTGGTGGTCGCCGATTGGCGGCGATGTTGCGGTGACAATGGACACCAGGAACCCCTACACCGGCGACCAGACACCCCTCGTGAAGCTCAACGGGAAGACGCCGCAAGGGATCGCCGAGGCGGGCATCGTGGTGCGCAAGGGAAAAGCCTACACCGGCCGCATCGTCCTGGCCGGCACTCCCGGGGCGGTCGTAAAGGTAACGCTGATCTGGGGCAAGCAGAACGCCGACCGCCAGACCGCCTCACTCCCCGCACTCACTTCGGCCTACCGCAAGTTCCCCCTCAAGTTCCAGGCGCAGGGCGATAGCGACGATGCTCAACTCGAAATCGCAGGCACCGGCACAGGCTCCTTTCACGTTGGCGCGGTTTCGCTGATGCCGGCCAACAACATCGAGGGCTTCCGCGCCGAAGTGATTGAGGCGCTCAAGCAGTTGCACTCTGGCGTCTACCGTTTTCCCGGCGGCAACTTCGTCTCTGCTTACGAGTGGCGCAACGGCGTCGACGACATCGACAAGCGGCCGCCGATCTTCGATCCGGTCTGGCACGCGGTTCAACCCAACGACGTGGGCACCGACGAGTTCCTGACACTCTGCCGCCTGCTCGGCGTCGACCCCTACATCACGGTGAATGCCGGCTTCGGCGACGCCTGGTCGGCACGCGAGCTTGTGGAATATACCAACGGGGCGGTCACTACGCCGATGGGCAAATGGCGGGCCGCAAACGGCCACCCAAAGCCGTACAACGTCAAGCTGTGGGGTATTGGCAACGAGCCCTGGGGCGACTACCAGATGGGCGCAATCTCCCCCGAGCAGTTCGCTCTCAAACACAACCTCTTCGCCAAGGCCATGAAGCAGGTCGATCCGTCGATCAAGTTGATCGCCGGCGGCGCCATGCCCGACGTGATGGAGGGCGCCGATCAGTCCAAACGCCTCAGCGGGAAGTACGTTCCCGACTATCTGACTCCGGCCGACTGGAGCGGCTATATGCTGGCGCACGACCTGGAAAACATCGACATGCTCAGCGAGCACTACTATGCGTCCGGCACCGAACACACGGATATGAAGCTGGGCAAAAAGGTTCCGATCAACCCGCCACTGTCGCAGATCGAATGGATGCGCGCCCCGGCCGTTCAGGTCCGCGCCAAGTACGAGCATTACCGGAAATACCAGGAACTGATCCCCGGCCTGCGGGCAAAACCGGTCCCGGTTGCCATCGACGAATGGGCCTATTTCGGCAGCGGACCAAACTCCTACAAGACTGCTCCGGCGTATGCCTGGGCGTTCCATGAGATGTTCCGCCATTCGGATATCTTTCAGCTCGGCGCCTTCACCTTTGCCACGGCCATGATGAGCCAGAATCGCACCGAGGCCGAATTGAACCCCACCGGGATGCTCTTCAAGATGTACCGCGACCACTTCGGCGTCATTCCGGTCGAGGTCTCCGGCGACTCACCCCAGCCCAAGCCCACCTTCCCGGCCGGCGGCGACCAACCGGCGGTGAATCCCGGCAGCGACACCTATCCGTTGGATGTGAGCGCAGCGCTCAACGAAGATCGCACGACGCTTACATTCGCCGTGCTGAACCCGTCGGATGCCAAGCAGAGCTTGAAGCTGGCAATCAATGGCGTGAAGTTGGCAAGCACGGGCAACATGTGGCAGATGGCGCCTTCGTCCCTGGATGCCGTAGTCGCGGTCGGTAAGAAGCCAGAGGTTGCAGTCGAGGAACATGCCGTGGGTGCGGCTTCGGATACCATCGAAGCGCCACCGTCCAGCGTCAGCATCTATTCGTATGCGCTGCAGTAGCTTGTTTTGGCACGGCCTTCGTGGTCCGAATGAAAGGAATGCATTTGCGAATGAGGCTAGAGATGAAGATTGCAACGTTGTGTTGTGCAGTGACGCTTGGGTTGGCCATTGCATCCAGTTCCATGCTCTCTGCGCAGGTGCAGACAACGGTTCCCCCTGTGATTCCGGGCGCCAAACCCGTTGCGGTGGAGCACATCAAGATTCATGGCGCTGCTCTCGAAGGCAACCTGGAAGGCGATGCCGTCGACCGCGAGGTCATTGTCATTTTGCCGCCGAGTTATGCCAAGGAGAAATCGCGGCGGTACCCCGTCGTCTATGCGCTGCATGGCTTCTTCATTGGAGCCGCGCAGTGGACGGGCGAGATCCACGTGCCTCAGACGATTGAAGGCGCATTTGCCCAGGGCGCCAGGGAGATGATTGTGGTTCTGCCAGACTCGAAGACCATTTACAACGGATCGATGTATTCGAGTTCTGTAACCACCGGCGATTTTGAAAACTACATTGCGCACGACGTGGTCAGTTATATCGACGCGCATTACCGGACTCTCCCAAATCGCGAAAGTCGTGGATTGGTCGGCCACTCGATGGGCGGCTACGGCGCTTCGCGCATCGGAATGAAGCATGCGGATGTCTTCGGCAGCTTGTACATCATGAGTCCCTGCTGCCTGTCGCCGATGGGCGGCGGCGGGCCTGGACCCGCAGACAGGATGAAAGAGATGGCGATCGAGGGCGAGAAGAAAATTGCGGGATTGAAATCGCCTGCCGATGCTCCAGCCGCCCTTCCGGGATTTGGCATCGCACAACTCGCGACGGCCGCTGCCTGGGCCCCTAACCCGAAAAACCCTCCGCTCTATCTCGACTTGCCGACGAAAGACGGAATCCCGGTGCCGGAGATACAGGCGAAGTACGCAGCGAACGCACCGCTGGTCTTTGTCGATCAGTACATCGGAAACCTCAAAAGGTATCGGGCCATTTCCATGGACGTGGGCGATCAGGACGGGTTGCGCATCGATACCGGCAAATTGCACGACATCTTTGACAAGTACGGAATTGCGAACAGCTTTGAAATCTACCCGGGCACGCATACCAGCGCCGTCGCTGACCGCTTTCAGAACCATGTCATGCCGTTCTTCAGCAAGAATCTCTGTTTCTCCTCAGCGTGCAAATAACGCGTAAACACGAATCAGATTTGTGGACTAAGAAGCAACTCGTAACCAAGGATGGCATGCTCAAGATTCACATCGGCGGACCATGCAGGCGAGCGCTCTTGCTCGCCTCGCTCACGCTGGCTTTCTTTCATCATTTGACCTCGGCGCAAACCTGGACCGCCGACAACGGCAATGGCACTTACTCCAATCCACTCTTCTACGACGAGTTCGCCGACCCGGACATCATTCGCGTCGGCCCGGACTTCTATCTCACCGGCTCGTCGATGCATGCCATGCCCGGGATACCCGTATTGCATTCGCGGGATCTGGTGAATTGGGAGTTCGAATCTTACGCATTGGACAAACTCGATCTCGGCCCCGCATATCGCCTTGAAGATGGCAAGGATGTGTACGGTCAGGGTATCTGGGCGCCAAGCTTCCGCTATCACGATGGCACGTTCTACATCTTTGCCAATGTGAATGGCAAAACAACGCAGGTGTTTCAGGCGCACAGCCCTTGCGGACCATGGATTCATACCCAGATGAAACGGAGTTTCCACGATTTGTCTGTGCTGTTCGACGACGATGGCAAAGTGTACGTGGTGTGGGATTACGCCGACGTCCACATCGCACAGCTTAACACCGATCTCACGGATATTGTTCCCGGCACCGAGCGCCTGCTCATCTCGCGCGAATCCGGAATGGGCGAGGGGCATCACCTCTACAAGATTCGGGGAAGATACTTTCTCGTCGACGCCTGGTACAACGGTGTGATGCGCTTGCCCGTGGCGAGAGGCGACACACTCACCGGCCCGTGGGAAGTGAACCGGAACGTCAGTGTCGGCGAACAGTTCGGGCAGGTTCTCGGGTGGCGGCTCAGCACCTTTCGGCCACCGCTCACAACAAAGCCACCCTATGAGATTTCGCCGCCCGATGCAAGTGCTTCCGCCATCGGGCGCATGGCCATCCATCAAGGCGGCATTGTGGACACGCCGGCTGGCGAATGGTGGGGATTGAGTATGGGCGAGGAGAATGCCATCGGCCGCGTCGTCACACTCTCGCCCATAACCTGGGTCGACGGATGGCCCTACTTCGGCCTTCCCGGAAACCTCGGAAGGAGCCCGCGAATTTGGGTCAAGCCCAATACCGGGGCTGTCGAAATGCCTCATGCGCCCTACGCGCGCAGCGACGACTTCTCAACGCCGCAGCTGAAGCCCGTCTGGCAGTGGAACCACGTACCCGCGGACGGAAAATGGTCGCTCACAGAACGTCCGGGATTTGTGCGTCTTCACGCTCTGCCGGCCGATGACATCTGGCACGCGCGGAACACGCTTACGCAACGAGCGATTGGCCCTCGCTCGATTCCGACGGCATTGTTGGATGCATCGCAACTCAAGCCGGGCGACGTCGCCGGTCTCGCGCTGCTGATTCAACCGGACGCATGGATTGGAGTGGAAAGAACGAGCAGCGGCCTGGGACTCGTGCAACATGACGGCCAGACCATGCAGGACCAGCGCATCTCATTGCCTGGTGGCCGCGTGTGGCTGCGAACGGGTTGCGATTTCAACTCGCAGCTCGCCCAGTTCAGCTACAGTTTCGATGGCATGACATTCCACAACATTGGCGAGCCCTTTCGTATGGTGGGCATCGGAGTTACATTCCAGGGCGTCCGCTATGCGTTGTTCAGTTTTCATCGTGGCAACGGCGAGACTGGATTTGCGGACTTCGATTCAATTCAAATTCAGGAGCCGAATCCGCACGGAATCACGCGCCCCATCCCGTATGGCCAGCCGATCGAACTGAGCGCGCATGGACACCAGCTGGAATTCACGCTATCGACGGATGGTTCTTCACTCCGAGCCCGCAGACAGAGTCCATCTGCATACATGGTTGTGGATCGGGGACTTGGGCGAGTCGCGCTACAGAAGGGACAGGAGTTTGTTTCAGTCGCATCTGATGGCAGCGTTTCGATGAAAAGGGGAACCCCAGAGATCGCGGAGACTTTTCAATGGATCGAAACATTCACCGGGGAACTCACGCTGATGTCGCTCACAACGCACCGATATCTGCGCATTGATTTCGATACGGGGGCTTTATGGGCAGACAGCCCCGGACCAGAGCCAAACGGACCGGAAGGCGTTCGATTCGATTGGAAGTCGATCGACGCGAGTGGTCGCCGTTCCAGCGCAACTCCCGTTCAATGAATTACGGATAAGTTGGACCTCGGCAACCAACCGAGGCCCAACCCTCTCTATACCGTGGCTCCTACTCACTCACAACTGAAGTTATGAGCGTCGTTCGTGTCTCCATGCCCTGCGTACTGCGCATGTTTGGGATACGCACACAACGGCCTGCTTCTTCCTGGAAACGCTTGTCCCGTGGCCGTGACGGATTCCGGGGCCATCCCCTTCTCAACCCAGTTCACAACGGCTCCGAGCATGTCGAATTGGTCGAGGGCAGGACCTCCTCCGCAGTGACGCATGCCCGGCACAAGATACATGCGGCTCCATTCGCTCACCTTCTCTGCACCGCCATTCGTCGCGGCAAGCGACTGATAGTATCCGAGCGTATCCAGAGGCGAGAACCATGGATCGCTGTCTCCATGGAAGAACAGCATCTTGCCGCCGTTTGCTGAGAACGTAGACAGGTTGGTCGATGCCGGCTCTACCAGCGGATCCGAAGCGTGCAGAGCTTCCTTGTCTACATCCATCTCTGTTGCTGTCGGATAAGGGCCGAAGAGCCCATTGAGGTTGAGGGCGAGCAACCCCGGAATCGGGCCGGTCTCCGCGATCCCGGCGTCATAGAGAAAGCCTGGATAAACCTGAGTTCCATACGAGTTCTTTGGTCCGGCAAATGCCTTCTTGATGGCCGCAATCTTCTCCGGCCCAATGCAGCCATCGCTCTTGCCTGCCTTGCATGCCAATGCGGCGGGATCGAAATCGCAACCGGTCGGATCGGAGATCATTCCATCGACCACTCCGTCTTTTGCGTCGCAACGATTCATCAGAGCGTCCATGAATAGCTTGCGTTCACTCACGGTAAGGAGCTTGTCGAGCATCGGTTTCCCCGACGCATCTTTAGGGGCTGCCTGGTTGTACGCCACCGGAATCCATTTGCCGATTGCAAGATTCGAGAAGCCTGTGCGCATCGCCGGATCGCCGGAGACAATGCCATTGAATACAGTGGGGTACCGTTGAGAGAGAATCATGCCTTCGCGTCCGCCCGTTGAACAGCCGACGAAGTAGGAATACGCGGTTGGCTTCGCATAGTACTGTGCAATGATCCGCTTGGCGACTCCTGCCACCTCCGCATTGGCGAGAAACGCAAAGTCGAGATAGGCCTGCTGGTCGCGCATGAATGAGAAATCGAATGGACCTGCCTTCGCCTTGTGGCCCGTATCCGTGCTGGCCACCGCGAATCCGCGCACAAGAGCAGGCTTCTCGCCTGAGTAGGATGCCCCCACTGGATAGGCAACAAAGCCGTTGCCGCCCCCGCCTCCCTGCATCATGAAGTCGCCATTCCATGCCGACGAATCAGGCAGCGCCAGAGCAAAGCCGATACCGTACTCTTCGCCGTTTGCACCCTTGCGCCGATTGATCACCCCATCGACGCGGCAATGAGCGGGCAAGGGGCCAATGGCGGCAGCACCCGGGTAAGAGGCCGGAATGGTGGTGCCAGCCGGAATCGTGGCCACCTTCGTGATTTCAACGCCAACAATCTTGAAGTTACCAAGATCCGCGCAGGGCTGTGCAGTCTGAGCGCTGAGGAAAATGGAAGCACACATAGTTGCCATGAACAGAAGCAGAAGCCTGAAACGCATATTCTCTGACCTTCTTTCTCTCGGAGGGAGGGCAACGACTCGCGCCTGAGTGCGTCAGACTTGCCACCCCTGTTCGGGTGCTCCAACATGATAGGTCGTCTGAAAGGTCTTGTAACAGAATTTGTCGTTATGGGCGAACGCAAGTGCAAGAGATTGAAACCGAGTTGTGGTTCAAGCGTCTGCAATTCTTGCTGCCCATGCTTTTCAATCGGGAAACAATGTTTGGCGATACCACATCGTGCAGAAGAACCAAGGCTTCGAGATAGCCACACATGCCAAGCTGGGGCCTGCAACAAGGCGTTCGCTCTTCATGTGACTTCAATCGCGGAGGTAAGTGTCGACTGTCCACAATCCAGCTTGAACAGGGGGAGAATCGCCAGAGACACTCCTTCCTTTGACGATGCGTTTCTGCCTTGAGCAATCACCGCATATGGGGTAATTTATCGCTTGCAAATCGCTTTACTGGCGAGTACTATGCAATCCGAAAGCGCCGGAGAATTTCTAATGAGCTTGGAAGTTGTCACGGTGATGCATCCGAAGAAGGCACTGAGCGAGTCCGCGATTCAACGCGAGGAATTGGTGTGCCGCGTCGCCTCCAGCGTGACCTTCGAAAAATCGCCGCGCCTTCGAGCTTTCTTTACCCATGTGTGCCGGTGCGCTCTCGATAACAAGTCTGAAGAGGCAACTGAGCAGCAGATCGCGATCTACGTTTACGATCGACAACCTGGATACAATTCAAACGACGACAATATTGTTCGTTCCCAGGCCCGTGTATTGCGGATGAAACTGGAACATCATTTCGCCAACGAAGGCAAGGATGAGCCGGTTATCATCACGATCCCGAAAGGCCAATACCTCCCGATCTTTGAGCCACGATTCAAAGAGCCGCAGGTGCAGCCCATTGTCCTTGTGCCAGCAGAACGAACGCATCGCCGCAGGCGGCAGATCCTGTTTGGAGCCACAGCATTCTTCGGAGTTGCAGTTATGTTGCTCGGCTTCCTGTGGTTCGAGTCGGAGCGTTCGCATATACCACCGGCATCCTCGATCTTAACGGCCAACTCAACTTCCCCGCAACCGCAGAACGAAGCGCAGCTGCAGGCGCGGAGCCAACGCATCGCGCTGGCCGCCGACGCAGGCGACACCCGAATTGCCGCAGGCCTCACAGGAGCCAGCTATGCGGACATCTCAGGGCACCGGTGGGAATCCGATCGTTACTTTCAAGGAGGCGTTTCCAAACCAGGCCCACTTCATTTCTTCCCATCGGTGGCCGACGCAGGTTTGTACAAGTTCATCCGCGAGGCCGTCTCGGATGGGAATATGGTCCCGCAATCGCAACGTGAGTTTCGATACGACATTCCCGTTGCTCCAGGAGTCTACGAGCTGAGATTACATTTTGCCGATCCGCTCCGGCAACCGGATGTAGACCAGAAGGAAGACGCACAGAACATTCGCCATTTCGAGGTAGATCTGAATGGCCGGCCGCTGTTGGTAGACTTCGATCCGATAGCGGACGCTGGTTCGGCTGCGGTGGACATTCGCGTATTCAAAGATGTGCGCCCAGCCCCCGACGGGAAGGTTCATCTTGCTTTTCGCACGGCATGGGGAAGGGCGTTCGTGAGCGCGCTCGAACTCACCCCTGGCACGGCAGGAAAACTCAAGCCAATTCGAATTTGCGCTCATCGAAGCGATTTTGTCGAGGCCAATGGCACGCGATGGAGCGGGGACAAGTACTTTATCGACGGACGTAACTGGACGTTTGAGAATCCCGAGATCGGACCGAGAATCCCAGCGCTCTATACCAGCGAGCGACATGGTAATTTCAGCTACGCAGTTCCCGTCACGCCGGGAAGCTATACAGTAAGGCTCCACTTCCTCGACGCGTTCTTCAACCCGTTGATTCCAGCCGCAAACTGTCACGGGGTGGGTTGCAGAGTCTTCGACGTCACCTGCAACGGCGTGATGCTGCTTCAAGACTTCGATATCAATCAGGCAGCATCCGGGGCGTTTCAGCCAGTAGTCCGCGAATTTCATGGCTTGCATCCGAATGGGCAGGGAAAGCTGCTGCTGTCTTTTTCACCAAAAGTAAACTACGCAGAAATAAGAGCCATAGAGGTGATCGACGAAGCGAAGTAGAGAGACTTTCTTGTTCTCGCGAAATCTCCACCACTCCTCTGCTCATTCCTCTCTTGCTCAATGACGCGGAGCTGACGCTAGGCCTCACTGCGCCGGGCAGCGAGCTGGGGCGCCGTCTAGTAAGAGAATATTGCTTCCCTACAAATACATTCATTGCGCGGACCCGTTCATTTTCGCATAACCGTCGGGCTTACCGGATACGGATTCTCGGAGAGTCCTTCGCGGCTGCGTAGAGTGAGGCAATCATTCGCTCGATCTTCGCGTGAATCACGGCGGATTCCCCGTTGCTTCACCGTGAAACCCCTGCACGTGCATTCTCTGGACTGCTTAAATTCTCACCAGGCATGTCTGTTCAATTCTGGCTCTAAGGCCTGTTTTAGGGTTTTCCGCACCACCACGCTGCTGACGGCCCACTGCGCATGGAAAGCCAGGAACCGTCAGGCTGGCTGAGGCTTGAAGGGCCTTCAGTGTGAAGGTTCGGGCAGAACTTGGATGGCATTTAGAAGCGGATAATTTGCCTCAGGGATAAAGAAGAGCTCGATCTTCCCTTGTCCCGTTGCCTGAATATTGTCGAATGTCTTTTCGACAGGACCCACTCCACCCTCCGCCAATATATCGAAGTCCTTCAGAATCATGTTTCCATTGCAGGAGACATCGAAGATCCGGCTGCCTGGACCACCATTCCCGGAGTTTTGCTTGCCAAACCAGGGTTCAGAGAAATACAGCGTCAAACGGTACTTCTGAAACGGCACTGCAGGAATGTCGTAGCGGAAACGTCCGACCCGATTGTACCGGTAGATGCTGTTCTTTGCGACCTTTGTCATATCCGAAAACAGGCCTCTTCGGCCGCCGGAAAAGTACCGGTCCGAGAGCCACATGTTGCCTGCGGAGTCTGTAATGGAAACGGGGCTGGTGGTGATGCGGACCGGCAGCAACGAATCGGAGTCTGCAGGCAGAATCTCAACAGCATTCAACAGCGATACTTCGCTGGTGTAGTCCAGATGGATCGCACCATCGGCTTCTGGGAGAACACCTGTCAAGACCAGGGAGGTTGCAATGTTGTCTCCACCGGCATGATCGACCACATCGAACGTAATGCCGGGGCCGGCATTGATGGCCAGAATGGCCGGAGAGGTTGCGGTGGGCAGGTCGGTCGTCTCCGCGAAATACAAGTGAATCTCGTGGTTCCCAGGGTTGACTGGGAAAACGCAGTGCGCAATGCCGCGAATACCGGCTGAATACAGATATGGATCTTCGGTTCCCGCAATCTTCTGGAAGGGTGCAGTCACGCTAACCCCGCTCGAGCAGTACTTCTCCGGGATCCAGGGGATTCCCGACCGATCGACATAGCGCTGGCGGCCGCTGCCCATCAGGGCATGGATCGAGTTCTTCGCTTGAGGCAATGCCGCATACGGCTGCTTGGGCCCAGCCGTTCGCGGCTCCTGCGCTCTTCTGCGCACCAAGAGCCAGGCGCCGGCAATGAGGATCAGGATGACCGCTGCAACTGCCACTACGCGCCAATGGGGCTGCTGCATTCTTTCGAGCGTGGGGCCCGGCCCCGAAGCACTGGGCCCAGACGGATTCGCTGCTTCCGGCGAGGGAGGCCCCTCTGTTGAAGCGCCGTCTGTTTTGTAAATGAAAGAGGGCACGTAGTGGCCGGTGGGAATCACGATCTGAACCGGGCGGTCGGCGCCTGCGCTCGCGTAGACCTCTTGCAGGCGTTTGCGAAGGGCGCGCGTAACCACTCGGACGATCGTATCGGTTTGAGGGTCGAAGTCGGCGCGCCGTCCGAGCGCTTCGACAGCGATCGAGTGCTCCGTGATTTGTACATCCTGGTGCGCGAAGTGCTTCTCGCAAATGAACGTCAGGACACGGGAAAGATTATTGGAACGGCCAAGCAACCCGGAGCTCAGCAGCCAATTCAGCTCCGCCTTTTCGACTTCCAGCCTCTTGTCAACCTCCGGCATGAGCGCACCCGTTCTCGATATCGACCCGAATTCCCAGTTTCTTGTCCAGCTGGCAGAACTCCCAACACGCACTGAAGTAGATCCGTGCAACGCTTTTCGAAATCAGTTTAGTCCGGCAGCACCGTGCTTCAATCCCCCGGCTGTGCAAGTGAAGGCGAGGGAGCGCCGCTTGGACCTGCAAACGGTGCCCTGAATCCGGCTGCCAGGATGATTCAGCGCGCATGGCCTTTCTTCGCTTTCCGGCCAAGTCTCGCAACTGCCCCATTTTACTCTCCGTCCCAGGAACCTTCGCCTATTTCGTTCGCCATCTTTTACTTGGCCCGGCAATTCTTTCACGCCTGAGAGGTTTTTCCAATCCATCCATTCACATCGAGAAAAATCCATTTTTAACAATGTGAATATTCGCTCGATTCGATCGCGTTCACATTGCATCTTGTTTATTTTCAGCGCGATAAAAGTGGGCTGGCGCGTTCACATGGGACCCTGGTTTTTCACCGCCGATTTACATGACAGCCCAGAAACAGACTGCTAGTGTCTGTCCTGTCGAAACCCAAGCCGCGAGGCGCCACGCTCTGAGTTCCATCAGGGACAACCTGACGGAAGGGAGAAGTTGTGTCGCCAAGCGAGTAGGAACGGGTTTGTTGCAGGACAGCGGATGAATGCCGAGCGTACCCGCTGCGGGTGCCGGTTGGCCTTTGTTCAGCCAGTGAAGCACGAGCTGAAAAAACGCACAGGATTTCATTTCGTGTTTCTCGGCGAGGGAATCCTCAGAGGTTCGAAAGCAGACCAAGCTGCCACGCCTTGCGCATGACAGCAAATCAAGAAGGAATAAAGGAGCAACAAATGAACTCAAATTCTCGGAGGCGGTGGTTCATGGAATTCGTGAATCGGAAACCGAATCGGTTCCTTTGCCTGGCAGGTTTCATACTGCTGGTCGGGCTGGCATTCCTGCCTGCTGCGGCGCAGCAAACCACCGGTTCTATTGCTGGCACTGTGAAGGATCAACAAGGCGCTGTGGTCAACACTGCCCAGGTGAAGGCAACCAACGTCAATACGGGATTCGCTCGCACGGCGCCGGTAAACGGATATGGCGAATTCCGCATCGATTACCTTCCCGTCGGCAAGTACACCGTCCAGGTGGAAGCTGCCAACTTTGAACGCTATTTGCAGCAGAACCTCGCCCTCGACGTCGATCAGACCCTGTCGCTTGATATCAAGCTTGTGGTGGGCGCCCAGAACACCACCGTCACGGTCAGCGAGGCTCCCCCACAGGTCAATACAAGCGACGCCGTATTGGGCCGGACCATTGAGCCGGACGAGATCATCGGCCTGCCGCTGGTCAACCGCAACGCCTACGCCGAACTCTCGCTTACGCCGGGCATCATGGCCAACACCGCCGGCCCCACATCGAGTTCGGCCGCCACCCCCAATTTCCAGGTTGGACTGCCGTCCACGACCGTCCAGATCAATGGCGGGCTCGACTCCGGCAACGGCACCGTCGCGTTCTATCTGGATGGCGGCAACAACATTACCGGGATGCGCAACTACGGCAACCCCTCTCCGAACCCCGACGCGATCGAGGAATTCCGCGTCGATACCAACGCATTCGCGGCGGAATACGGCCAATTCTCCGGCGCCGTGGTCTCGGTTATCACCAAGTCGGGAACCAACAAATTCCATGGCGGAGTATTCGAGTTCAACCGCAACACCGACTTCAATGCGTATACGTGGAGTATCCCTGCCCCTACCTTCAAGGCCCCATTCCACCGCAACAATTTCGGCGGAACCTTCGGCGGCCCCATCAAGCACGACAAGGCCTTCTTCTTCGGCAGCTATGCCGGCCTGCGCCAGATTCAAGGAACAACGGTCACGGGCGCTACAGTGCCCACGGCTGCCGAGCGCTTGGGCGACTTTACCGCGGACACGACGTTGACCACC
>Ga0181520_10002250_pt1 | contig 36440 bp, 36 predicted proteins | sample PEATcosm2014_Bin_29_FD_132451 | JGI IMG/M metagenome (GOLD analysis project Ga0181520, IMG submission 132451) | Peatland microbial communities from MTU Mesocosm Facility, Houghton, MI, USA - PEATcosm2014_Bin02_30_metaG | ecosystem: Environmental > Terrestrial > Soil > Wetlands > Peat | place...
AAGCGGTCCACCGAGGCCCTCTGGGAAGAAATCGGAAATCTGCTCCAATCAATCTCCCCGGAGGAATGCTCGAACTATCTAACGGCTTCAGGATATGTAAACACTTAAATGAAAAACGCTCTAATTCTTATTGCTATTCATTTTGACCGGCCTAAGCAGATGCGAGAACGTGAGCTGGGCGAGCTTCCACTTGCCGTTTTCCTTGATATAAACCTCAGTCACCATAAAGGGATTGGTGACTTCGTGCTCACCCACCGCAGCCTGCAAATCAATATCCTCCAGCAGGATGGCTGTGTTACCAAATAGGCGGGCGTCAACTGCGTATACGACAGCTTTTTTGTACCAGATGCCACCGCTCTTAATGGTCGCCAGTTCCTGGGCTTTTCCCCAGGTTCCTCCCATGTGCGTGAACATGGCTGTGTCATCGAAGAGTGTCGCCAAGGAATCGACCTTCTTGTCTGCCATCCAATCCCATTTCATGTTGGAGAGGTTGATGACTTCTTGTTGCTGGGGTGTTTGACTTGCGGCAGTTTGAATGGTTTCCGTTGGTGGCGCTGGCGATTGCTGTGCGTAGGACGATGGCGCAATCAGTGTTGATAGAAACAGACCTAATATCCAGGTTTTCATGGCTCTCCTTCTTGCTGTTCAGGATTGTTTTCGGGAGTTATTCGGATTTGAGCGAGGCCATATCGATGGAGAAGCGGTACTTCACATCGGAGCGGGCCAGCCGTTCGTAGGCTTCGTTGAGCTTTTGGATGGGAATCACCTCGACGTCGGAGGTGATGTTGTGCTGACCGCAGAAGTCGAGCATCTGCTGGGTTTCGGCGATACCGCCGATGAGCGAGCCGGAAAGGCTGCGGCGTCCGAAGAGCAGCGCGAAGGCGCTGACCGGAAGAGGCTGTTCGGGCGCGCCGACCAGGGTGATTTTGCCGTCGAGACGCAGAAGGTTGAGATAGGCGTTGATGTCGTGCTGCGCGGAGACGGCGTCGAGGATGAAGTCGAAGCTGGATGCATGTTTCTGCATCGCGGCGGAATCGGTGGAAAGAACGACCTCGTCGGCGCCCAGGCGCAGGGCATCTTCTTTCTTCTTCGGCGAGGTGGTGAAGACCACGGTGTGCGCGCCCAAAGCATGGGCCAGCTTTACGCCCATATGGCCCAGGCCGCCCAGGCCGACTACGCCAACCTTTTTGCCGGGGCCAGCCTGAGCGCGGCGCAGCGGAGACCAGGTGGTGATTCCGGCGCAGAGCAGCGGCGCGGCGCCGGCAAGATCGAGATTCGTGGGAACACGCAGCACAAAGCGCTGATCGACAACCACGCTGTCGGAGTATCCACCGTAGGTCACGCCGCCCAGATGCTTGTCGGGCGAGTTGTAGGTAAAGGTTGCGCCGGGGCAGAACTGTTCTTCCAATGCCTTGCAGGCGGGGCACTCACCCTCGGAGTCGACCAGGCAGCCGACGCCCGCCAGATCGCCCACCTTGAACTTTGCCACCGCCGCGCCGACCTTGGTTACGCGGCCCACAATCGCATGACCCGGAACACAGGGATAGACGGTGGGCATGATGCTGGCCCACTCGTTGCGCGCGGTATGCAAGTCGGAGTGGCAGACGCCGCAGAAGAGAATCTCAATCTGCACATCGGTATCGAGCAGATCGCGCCGCACGATCATGGTAGGGGCAAACGGCGATGTTGCGCTGGCTACGGAATAGGCTTTGGCGTTGACCATGGGGAATACCTCTCGGCTTGTCAGATGATGTTGGCGGGGCGCGCGCTGCGTCTCAACCAGAGAATAGGCCATGACGTTCTTCGAGCGGTATCCCGATCCTTCCCATTGATTGCCTGATCCTGTCGAATGGCGATTTTCTGTGTAGTGCGGGCCAGATCAGCGGTAGGCTGAGATTATTGAAGAATTGGAGGGTCCAGATGGCGGAGAGATTGGTTGCTGGAGCAGAATCGCGGGCGGAGATTGAAGAGCAGCGGGTAGAACTGGCGCGCCGGATTGCCGCTCATGTCCATGGGGAGGGTCCGGTGACCACCGCTCTTCCCGGTCTGTCGCTCTCCCGCAGAACCGCGCCTTCGGAGTGCTTTTGCACGACGTATGAACCCGAGCTGGTGGTCTTTGCGCAGGGGGAAAAGCGCATCGGCGTGGGCGGCACAACCCACCTGTGCGACGGATACAGCTTTTTGCTGACCTCGGTCGAACTGCCCGTTGAAAGCCAAATCATCGGGGCCTCCCCGAGCGAACCATACCTGGCACTGGTGCTCAAATTGGAGATGCCGCTGGTGCGCGAGATTCTCAGTCAGGACGAGTTCCTGACTCCGGAGGCGGCCTTCGGCGTGCGCGGCATGGCGGTGGGCAAAACCCCAGTCGAATTGTTTCGGGCCTGCTCCCGATTGCTCGATCTGCTTGACGCACCGCAGGATATTCCATTTCTGGGCAGCTTGTTGCAGCGCGAGATTCTTTACCGGCTGCTGCGTTCGCCGCTGGGCAGGCATCTGCGCGCCATCGCCACTCTGGGCGAACAGAGCAACCGCACGGCTAAGGCGGTGGGCTGGCTGAAGGTGAACTTCGCCAAGCCGCTGCGCGTCGAGGAACTGGCTTCGATCGCGCAGATGGGCGTCTCCACGCTGCACCATCACTTCCGCTCGCTGACCGCCATGAGTCCGCTGCAATATCAGAAGCGCCTGCGCCTGCACGCGGCCCGCGCCCACATGCTCAGCAACGGACTGGACGCCGCCAGCGCCGCCTTCCAGGTGGGTTATGAGAGCGCCAGCCAGTTCAACCGCGAGTACAGCCGCTTCTTCGGCCAGCCGCCCATGCGCGACATCAAAGCCCGCCGCCAGGCCAGCGCCTGAATGCGCCGCAATGGCTTTGCTTCGAGCGGCTCTAGGAAAAGCCCGGCGCGGAGCTCGTCTAGCATTTCGGATGAGGGTTTTTGAAGACCAGCTCAATCGGCACCCAGTCCGACATGCGTTTTGCCTCTACTTCCGCATCTCCGGCCTGGGGGTTGAGCGAAGATCTGGCCAGAGCCACCGATACGTTCACTTTGCCCTTGATGCAATAGGCTCCCAGAAACCCTGACAGTTCCTTGCTAGTCCGCTCCATATAGTCCGCGGGAAGCGCGCCCTCGGCTCCTTTAATATCGAACGGAGCGGCAATCATCCGGTTCATGGTCGGCCCATTGTTGGCGGCGCCCGCAGCTTCGAATCGCACCACAAGCACGGCTCTCTTCTCCAGCGCGTCTGGATTCGCGGTGAACTTGATCCCCGGAATGGTGATGCCCGCCGGGTTCGCCTTGCCCGCCTGCGGATCGAAGGCAAGACGGTAGGGAGCGCCCTTCCATTTCGGCTCCGTGGGAATGCCGGCAGCCTTGTCTCCGCTCTTGCATCCCGCCAGAAGCATCAATCCCCCGAGCGCCAATAGAATGGTCTTTTTCACGCTATCTTCCTCCATCGAATGAAACGACGAGCAAGAATACCATCTCAGCGCGGCAGCGGAAAGGTGGTCGGGAATATCGTGGCGCAACCTTCCACGAGCCTCTTGAATGGCAACGAAGAACAACCGCAGATCCTTCACTTCGTTCAGGATGGCAGCGATTGAAGGTTGAGGATGAAGATGCGTGTTAAACGGCGGGCAGGGCGGCGAGCGCCTCGGCCATCTGCCGGGAACTGCGCAGCATGGTCAGCACCAGGGCCTCCAGTTGCTGCGGCTGCACGCGCGCCTTGGTGAGAAAGTGGGTGGGTCCCAGGGTAAGCTGGCGGCGCTCGGCGGGGCTCAGCTCGCGGGCGGAGTAAACCACCAGTGGCAGGCGGGCCAGGCCCTCGTGCTGGCGCAGCCAATCGACCACGTTGAAACCGTCGCCATCGGGCAGGCCGATGTCCAGCACCAGCAGATGGGGCTGAAAGGCGAAGACGGCATCCAGGGCTGACTGGCGGCTGTGCGCCAGCTCGACTTCAATGGCATCGCGGCTGAAGACCTCCCCGATGATGCGGGCCAGGTCCTCGTCGTCTTCGATGATCAGGATGCGGGCTTTTTCGCAGTTTCCGCAGAGCACCCGGGCCAGCTCGCTGAGCAGGGCATCTTCTTCAAGCGGCTTGCTCACCCAGCCCTCGGCATTGCTGGGCAGAGCGGTGGGGTCGGCTTGGTCGTTGAGGCTGAGCAGCACCACGGGGGTGCGGGCCTCGGGGTCCAGGCGGCGCAGCAGGGGCAGAATCTCCCAGCCGTTCATGCCGTCCAGAGAGGTGTCGAGCAGAATGGCCTGCACACCCTCGCGCGCCGCGGCCAGGGTTTGCTCGACGGTCGCGGTCTCCACCACACGGTAGCCATGGCGGCCCAGTTGGGCGGCGATCAGCGGGCGGGTGGCGCCGTGGGCATCGGCCAGCAAGACGGTTCCCTGCGCAGCCAGGCCGTCGGTGCGGCCCTGCTGGGAGGAGGTCAGCGGCTGGTAGGGCAGAAAGACATGAAAACTCGAGCCGTGCAGCGGATTGCGTTCCGCCCAGATGCGCCCGGCGTGCTGGTGGACGATGGTGCGGCAGATGGCCAGGCCGAGTCCGCTGCCGCCCTTCTGGCGTGCATCGGAGGATTCCACCTGTTGGAAGCGCCCAAAGATGGCCTCCAGCTTGTCGGCGGGAATGCCACGGCCCTCGTCGATCACCGAGAGGGTGACGCCGGCGTTGGCCGTGCGCAATTCCACCGAGACGGTGCTGCCGGGTTGGGAAAACTTGACCGCGTTGGAGAGCAGATTGGTCAGCACCTGCAGGATGCGATCGGGGTCGCTGGCGATCTCCGCCTGGTTGGCGTCGTGGAGCAGTTGCACATGGGCGGCTTCGGCCACCGGCATCATGCCTTCGATCGCCTGGCGAACGATCTCGGCCAATTGCACCGGGCGGAAGGCCAGCGGCTCGCGGCCGCTCTGGATGCGCTCGATGTCGAGAATGTCGTTGATCAGGCGGACCAGCCGGTCGGAGTTGTTCAGAGCGATGCGCAAGAGCTTGGCAGCCTTCTCGCTCACCTCGCCCAAAATGCCTGAGGAGAGCAATCCCAGAGCGCCGCGGATGGAGGTAAGCGGCGTGCGCAGCTCGTGGCTGACGGTGGAGATGAACTCATCCTTGAGGCGGTCCAGAGCGTGGCGCTGGCTGATGTCGCGGAAGGTGAGCACCGACCCCGAGAAGCGCCCCTGGCCGAGGATCGGCGTCAGACAGCATTCGGCGGGAAAGTTGCTCCCATTGGCGCGCAAAAAGCTCTCTTCCCCGGCAAAGGCGATGTTGTTGTACAGAGCCCGGTGCAGGGGGCAATCGCCGGCGCAGAGAAGAATAGAGCCGGCAGCGCCGTGGATCAGATCGTGCAGCGGCTTGCCGGCCAAGGCGGCGGCGGGCACACCCAGCAGACGGGCGGCGGCGGGATTGGCAAAGCTGATCCGTCCCGCGCGGTCCACGGCGCAGATGCCGTCGGCAACCGAGTCGAGCAGATCCTGAAAGGGCTGGGCGGAATCCACGACCGGAACTGGGTGGCCTTGGAGGGATTTCTGTTCCAAATTGGCCCGGCTCTGCATGGTTCCTCCCGTACAAAAAACGATGGGCGCTGGCGCGCTGCCGTGTCGCCCACCGCAGGGCTTCCCCGCAACCGGCGCAGTGCATGAACTGAGGTCCGGCGCTTTGATTCGAGTATATGCGCCGGCCCGCGGGGGTCGCTGTTCAACCGCCGCAGCCGGGCACAAGGGGAAACGTTGCAGTTAACTACGCTGGAGGGCTTTACCGGGCCTTCATGACCACGGCAACTCGACCGCCGTATACTGGCGAAATGTTGCGCTTTTCTTTTTCTCCGCGTTTTGTTTATGCAGTCCTGGCCTTTGCGGGGCTGGTGAGTGCTGCCGTTCAGCCGCCCGCGGCCTATGCCTGGGGCAATGAAGGCCATCGCATGATCAACCGTCTGGCGGCCAGTTCGCTGCCCGCCGACGTGCCCGCCTTCCTGCGCACACAGGCCGCCATCAACGAGATCGAGTACCTGGGCCCCGAGCCGGACCGCTGGCGCTCGCCCGCCGAGCCGGAATTGGTAGCCGCACAGGCTCCCGAGCACTTCATCGATCTGGAACCGGCCGACGCGCTGGGTCCCCTGCCGCGCAAGCGCCTGGACTTCGAGGCCAAGGCCTTTGCCGCCGGCCAGCGCCCGGAGAAGCTCGGCTTGCAGCCCTGGCAGACTACCGAGGTCTGGCAGCGCTTGAAGGCCGCCCTGCGCGAATACCGCCATTTGCAAGCGGCCAAGCAGGATACGGCGCCGGTGGAGCAGGCGATCATCTTCTATGCCGGCTGGCTGGGCCACTACGTGGGCGACGGCTCACAGCCGCTGCACACCACCATTCAATACAACGGCTGGACCGGGCCCAATCCCAATAGCTACACCACCGAGCACAAGATTCACTGGCAGTTCGAGGGGCCGTTCGTCGGCGCCAATCTGCACGACGCCGAGGTGAAGGCCAAGATGACTGCTCCCAAAGCCATCGACGGCGACCTCTTCGACAGCTACGTGGCCTACCTGCGACACACGAACACATTTGTTGAAAAGGTCTATCAGTTGGACAAGGTGGGCGGATTTGTGGGCGCAGGATCGGCCGAGTCGCGCGATTTCACCGCCGAGCGCCTGGCCGCCGGGGCCAGCATGTTGCGCGACATGATCTATACCGCCTGGATCGAAAGCGGCAAACCGGTCAACGATCCCTACGCGGGCAAGTGAACGACAGTGGACAGTGATGAGTGGTCAGTGGTCAGAAGGTAATTTTTCCTGACCCCTGACCCCTGACCCTTGTTTTTCAGTCTGCCGCTTCGGCTGCGGCCACTGCCGGCACGTAGCGCAGCAGCGGGGTCAGCGCGGCGGTAATCAGCGCCACGGTAGGAATCGCGATCAGCAGCCATGCGCCCAAGGCCAACCCGGCCATGCGGCCCATCTGTGTAACCAGAGCCAGCGGGGAGCTGTGCAGCAGCGCCACTGCGCTCACCTGTATGCGCGGGCCGGAGGTGAACAGCCATCCGCCCAGGCGCACAAAGGGCACGATCAGCGCCACCTGAAAGGGCATGGCGGCGTAGTTGGCGGCCTGAATGGCGGGCAGATTGAGGCGCATCGCCAGAGCCAGCCCGGCGCACAGCACGGTAGGAATCCCCACCACCGGAATGCAGCCGATAGAGAAGCCCAGCGCCAGCGTCAGGGCCAACCGGCGCGGCGTAATGCCCTGCCGCAGCCAGAGGCCGGCTTTCTGCTGGAGCGAATTGAGGGCTCTGCTCATCATCTCGACTTTAGGTCAACCTCGGGTGGAATCCGGTAATTCCACGGTTAAACTTCAGTGAATGGATCAAATTGGGAACGGCCGCCGCCAGCACTTCGCGATGCTCCTCATGCAGATTTGTCGCACCGACTGAAGCACCGTTGCGCGGCTTCTTCTCTTGGGATTAGACCCCGCCTCGCCAAGGAAGTTGCAGAAATTGCCGCATCGAGGGATAGGATCAGGCGCCGGGTTCGGAGAAGCGCATCAATCCACGTTTACGCATTTCGGTGAGCACCCGTTCCACCTTCCAATCGAGCGCGTCCGAGCCGTCCAAAACCAGATCGGCGCGGACCGCCGAGGGGCGCACAAAGGCCAGGCTCGAGGGCCGAACGGTGGAGTCGTACTGCGCGCGCACCGACTCAGGCGTTCTGCCGCGCTGCTCCACATCGCGCTTGAGGCGGCGCGCAAAGCACAGCTCGTCCGGCGTATCGACGTAGACGCGATAGTGGTAAAGCGGCAGCAGCTCCACAAAGTACAGGGCGAAGATCCCCTCCACCAGCAGGCAACGTCCGGGATGCACCGGCTCGGTGACGCCCAGAACGCGGGTGTGGGTGGCGAAATCGTAGACCGGACGCTCGATGCCGTGGCCGGCGGCCAGTTCGGTGAGCTGCGCGATTAGCAGCGGACTCTCGATCAGCGCCGGATCGTCGAAGTTCTGCCGGCAGCGCTCGGCCGGGGGCAGATGGGTCAGATCGCGGTAGTAGTTGTCGAAATGAAAGTGAATTCCGCCTAGCGTCCGTGCCAGCTCCGCCGCCAACGTCGTTTTGCCCGACCCCGAGCAGCCGGCAATGGCTAAGACAACCGGGGGAAAAGGGAGTGCCTGCGGCACGGCAGACGCCTTCGGCTGGTCCGCGCCAGAAAAAAGGCGCGGGAGCTGGCTTGATTGCTCGTGTGACGCGGCAGTGGATTCTTGCTCTTTAGACACAATCCCCTCCAGATGGGGCCGAAGGCGTCTGCCGCACCGCAGGTGCCCGCATTCTGGCGGCGATGGCCGGAACGACGCGCTGCAGCAACCCAGCCAGCCGAAGCTCGACCTGCTTGCCGGCGGCGAAGACCTCTTCGTGGCTCAATTGGCTCTCGCCCAACCCGGCGGCCAGGTTGGTGACGCAACTGATGCCCAGCACCTCCATGCCCATATGCCGCGCGGCGATGGTCTCGGGAACCGTGGACATGCCCACCAGCGTGGCCCCCAGAGTGCGGAAGGCGCGAATCTCGGCGGGCGTCTCGAAACACGGCCCGCTGACCGCCAGATATACCCCTTCGCTGAGCGCAAACCCTTCTTGCTCCGCGGCTTGCTGGGCCAGCGCGCGCAGATCGCGGGAGTAGGCCTCGGTCATATCGAAGAAGCGCAGTCCGGCTCCGGGACGCACCGCGTAGCGCGGCTCATTGGGCCCAACCAGCGGATTCCAGCCCATGCCGTTGATGTGATCGGCAAGGAGCACCAGTTGGCCCACCTGGTAGCCCTGCTGAATGCCGCCGGCGGCGTTGGTCAGCACCACCGTCTCGATGCCCAGCGCGCCCAATACGCGCAGCGGAAAGACCACCTGCTGCGGCGTGTAGCCCTCGTAAAAGTGCACCCGGCCCTGCATGACCACCACGGGAACGCCGTTCATCAGACCGGCCACGATGCGCCCGGAGTGGCCCACCACGGTCGATTGCGGGAAGTGGGGAATCTCGGCGTAGGGAATCAGGACGGGGTCGGTGACAGCCTCGGCGACAGCGCCCAGTCCCGAGCCCAGCACGATGCCGATGCGCGCCGGCAGCGCGCCCAGCTTGCCGCGCAAAAAGGCGGCAGCCTCGGCCGTCTGGTCGAACGATGAAGAACTCATATTCAATACTTTATCGGAACCAGCGGGAGATGTGGGCCACCCTTCTTGACAAACCCTCCGTCCATATCGATGGGCACCTACAATTCCAGGGATGGGGACCTGGACGACGCGCCATACTTATATCACTTCACCTTTTGAAACTATCTTTGCAGAGGGCTGAGATTTGATGCACCCAGTTCGCCATAGGGTCCTTCTCCATTGGATTCTTTACCGCGTCATCAACCGTCGCCTCACCATGCACATATCCGCCATTGTCATAAGTAACGAAATACCTTGAGGCATGCAGCACGACTACGCCGCCGTCGGTCAAGACAGTGTTATAGCTATTTCCTGCGTTCGCCATGAGTTCTGAAAAAGCCGTCGTGAAGTCGCGGTGAATTGCCGCAAATCTGTCAGCGCTGATCACTTTGGTTTCCCACTTCATAGGCAGAAGCTTAGCGGCATCGTGAGGACTCGCCGGAAGACCACTGGTTTTTTCAATTTCGTACAGAGAATCGTAGACGGTTTTTGCGAGGGTACCCCGCAACAGTTCAAATTTTCCGCTTTCAGTCGCCACCAGCATGATTTTCAAATTGGCGTCGAGTATTACCGAAATCGCTATCAGCGGCTTTGTCGGCTCGGGCGGCGTGGCCTGCTTCAACGCCTCTTGGGCATACCAATAGCTCACATTACCCACTACGCAGTCGGTGCACCGAGGGTGAGCAACACCACCGCTTCCTTGTGACCAAAGCCAAGACGCCGGAACCATCAAAAGAGCTATCGCAAGTCGCATGGCTAGAACCTCTACTTAGAAACTTTGAATTAATGCGTAAGTACCGGCTGGCGGCCTCGATCTCATGCCCCAGGTCTTATCAAGATGAGGGTGCCCCTCGCACCATCGTCATAGGCTGGTCAAAGGTGAGCCACCCGCCTGGCCGAACTTACTTCTGCTCTTTCTGGTCGTCTTGATGGCTAAATCCCACCCCACGAGAGCCATCGCATCCGCCTGTTAGGAGTTCCGACAAACGACTTGCAGTCTCAACATCCTTGTCTCTGAGAAAAATCACATCATTGATTACAAATTTCCCTGCTTCCGGCATTACGACGACTGCAACCCGCCAATTCCACGGCTTCTCTGGTGGCCCTTCTGTCAGGCTCACGTAAACGCGAAAAGAACCATCCTCCTCCGCTTCCGCCTTCTCAATCCGAAAAGCTTGTGGTTGGCCTCGGTCGTCGAAACCCGAAAAAAGTCCGAATTCCGTCCACGTTGACGGTGCCTTTTCGTCATTCTTCGGGTGCAGGCGAAACCAATCATCACGACAGGCACGTGTTTGGTTAATTCCATGAATCAATGAGTTGCTGAGGTAAGGGGATAGTACCTTCATCCTCTTCGGCGTCGGAATGCCCCCGATCCGTTGAGATACCAGTTGTCGATAGAGCTCCCGAACAGGGGTTTCGGCCTGGATCGGCAACTCAACTCGGCGGGGCTTTTGCGGGACTTGGCCATAGCCTAGTAATGTGACCAAGAGGAAGACGGGTACGTAACGAAGGATAGTCATTTACTTCTCATTCCTCTCACGGATTTGGCACGATGATGACGGCGGGTGGCTCCGATCTCATGGCGCAGATTGTATCAAGATGATGGTGCCCCCAATCCTTTGCTCTTGGGGACCAGGATAGGACAGAAATCTGCACACAGACAAAAAACGGCCCCCATCGATGATGGGGGCCAAGTTGCCTTGGTTCTCTCGTTGTACGAGAGGTGGTGGGCAGCGGACTACTTGATCGCTGCCAAACTGTTTTCCATCAACCGGATCTGGACGCTGCCAGTTCTGATCGGCTTGGCCTCGTCCTGCCCGGCGGCAGGGGTGTTGCCCAGGCCGACCGAGTGCAGGCGGTAGACGGGAATGGCGTGTTCGGCCACCAGATAGCGCTTGACGGTCTCGGCCAGGCGCTCGGAGTTCTGCAAGCCCAGGCTGCCGGCGCCGGGAGCGCGGGCAACGATTTCGACAATGTAGCCCTGGCGGCCGGTGAGGCTGGCGGCCAGATCGTCGAGCTGCTTGCGTGCCTCGGCGGAGAGGATGCCCTGGCTGCCGTGAAAGGCGATCTCGGCAGCGCTGACCTGGCGGTACTGGTCGAGTCCGCCGACAGTTGCGCCAAGCTGATCGACGCGGCCCGCGGCGTTCTGAGCGGTAGCGCCGGCCTTACCGGCCTGATCGCCGGCTGCGGCCGCGGCCTGGCTGGCGGCGTCGGCGGTGGACTGCGCCTGGTGGATGCCGGCCTGGGCGCGGCCGTCCACATCCTTGATCTCGCTGGCGTTGTTGGCGTTGACCTGATCGAGTTCGCTGAGCCGGTCCTTGAGGGGATCGACGCGCTTGTCCACCCAGTTTTTGCGGGCAAAGGGATTGACGCGGCCCCAGAAGCCCTCGCGGGCGGCTGGCTGTGCAGCCGTCTGCGCCGCGGGCTGCGCTGCGCTGCCTTGCTGGGCCAGCGCGGGAATTGAGAGTGCCAGCAAAAGAGTGCTGGAAAAAAGGATGCGAGTTAGCGACGCGCTTTTCATGGTCGTACTTTCTCCGCCACCTGACTCTGCGGTCTGGCTCCGCGAACGGGCTGCGGGGGGAGCGGTCTTGTCTGCTCGCCCTCTAGAAGTGCAAAGTGCGTGCCAAACGGTTTGTGTTGCCGGAAATAATCGATAAGGCGTTTATTATGTTTTATTTGGAATAAACTGGCGACGGCATGGCAGGCATTTCCGGCAGGTTAAAAGAAGATGGGAGAGTGTAATTTTTACCGGGATGGGCATTTTCTACGCGGTAAAGATGCGCGGTGGGGAGGAGCATTCCTTTCCGCTTGGGGGTATAGAGCTGCATCTTGCCCGAAATGGTACTTTTCCACAGTACCCGGACAAGAATCCGCCGTGCACTGTAGAGCATTTCACCCCAGGATGGTGGGGAGGACCGAATTCATCGGCGCGGGTCGCGACGGACAAACGGCCAGAGGAAAAAAGATGGAGCGCAGGCTTTCGCTATTTCGTCTCGACGTGCACGATGCGGATCTCCGGGTAGGCGCCGTCCCAGGTGGTGGCGACGGTGTCGAAGATGAGGCGGAACTCCTGCGCGGCGCTTGGTTTGAGGGGCGCGGCGGAGACCGGCTCCAGATCCACATAGGGCTCTCTCATGCGGATGAAGCGCAGCGGCTGGGTCTCGTTTTGCACGACTTCGTGGGCGTAGTTGCGGAAGAGCACCTGCACAGTGATCGCGGTGACGATGCGGCTGCCCTGATTGGCGATGTGGCCGTCCAGATACGTGACCTTGCCACCGGCCAGATTGGCCGACTCGCTCATGGCCAGACCGGTAATCGGCAGACTGACGGCGTAGGGGTCGGGCGCGGCGGAGATGGGTGTGACCTTGACCCCGCCCTTGCCGTGCTCCGTCCAAAAAAAGAGGATGGCGGCCATCGCGAGCACAACGGTGGCGGCAATCGCCAATGGCAGCCAGTTGCGTTCGCCAGCGGCGGCGGAAGAGCCGAGTTCCGGTGCAGTGTTCACCAGCGAATTTTACACCGTTACCGAAGGAAACCCGCTGCCAATCGCGTTTTAGTTCATAGGAGAAGTTTTTCTCTTGCCGGTCGATAGGCAAGGCAGCGACACGTACGATGTGCCTCCCGGCAGTTCACAGAGGATTCACAACCGGCGCGCAACTCCAGGGAATAGACGGCGTCTAAGCAGTCAGAAATCTCTGGAACCTGAATCAATTGGAAGACGTAACACTTTGCTGAAAGGCAGGCCAACGATGCACCCCTCCCCTCTCACCGCATCTACATCTCTGCCCCGTTCCGCAGTGGGTCTGTCCGCATCCCGGCAGGCGGAAAACCTCGTCTACCAGGCGGTCACCGTGGCCGCCATGTTTCTGCTGCTGGTCAGCATCTGGGTATTTTGAAAGCAACCGAACCGCGGGGCCGCAATCACGCCGCTGCGCCGCGGTCGTGTGTCTGGATGGGGTCAGCCGCGAGCGATTGCGGCGCGCCGAAGAGCGAGCACGTTCAGGATCACAGTTGCGAAGATCACCACAATCCAGGCCACAATCGGCGCGCCCACCCATTGGGAGAAACCTCCCTGCGGATGGCGCGCGGAAGAGATAATAAGCCACTGCACGGTGGCGAAGAGGCAGACCATCTCCATGCGCATCCAGGCGAGAAGATTCAGCGTAATCGCCTGTAGCCGCCCGCGATTTTCGTCCGTAACCTGTACCGGATAATTGAAGAGTTCCGGATGGCGGGCGATGAAGCTCATCAAGACGAAGACCCCCAGCGCAATGGCTGGAAAGAGCGGCAGCATCAGCGATGCAGGCGAACCCCAGCCGTTGGGGTTACCAGCCGAATCGAAGTGGACGGGGATGCGGTCCGGCAGCCGGTGCGGCCCGACAAGGGCGTCGATGGTAATCCAGATCTGATAGATAAAAGCAACAAGAGCAATAAAACGACGGCTTTCGAACATGTTCTCCCTCGCGGGATGATTGTACAGCAGAGCCGCGGGGAAGCAGGGCAGCCGCCTACCGCGAGTCTTGCGTTTCATGCGAGAGATTCTTCAGCCGCGCCAGCGGCGTCCGCCGCACCGCAGGTACTCAGCCGAAGCGGGCGCGTTTCACGCCGGTCTGGCGGAAGTCCTTGCCGGTCATTTCGATGCGGATGCACATTTCGGCCAGGCGGCTCAACATGCGGTCGCCGATGCGGTCGCCCAGAGTGGGCTCGCGGGCGGCGCGTTCGGCCTCGGTCTTGGCCCCGCCGCCTGCCGACTGATCCAAATAGTTGGTGGTGATGATGGTGGTCAGCTTGTCGTTGTAACGGGAGTTGAGGATCAGCGCCACCGTGTCCCAGACCCACTCATTGGGCTTTTGCGCGCCCAGATCGTCCAGCACCAGCACTTCCGCGTTGAAGACCGGTTTCAGCAGTTCGAGTTCGGTGGTGTGGACCTGCGGGTTGTAGCTGTTCTGGATGTTTTTGAGCAGCTCGCGGTAGTCGCAAAAGAGGCCGCGAACGCCGCGCTCGCGCACCAGCCGCTGCAAGACCCCCACCGCCAGATGGGTTTTGCCCACCCCAATCGATCCGGTAAAGAGCAGACCTTTGCCGCCCGTGTCTACCGGGTAGGAATCGACGAATTTGCGGGCAGTCAGGAGCCCTTCGCCCAGCGAGCGGTGCGCGCCGTGATAGATCTCGTAGGCGTCGAGCGAGCAGTCGCGGTAACGGTCGGGAATGTGCGCGGCAGCCACGCGCCGTCCCTCGCGGGCCAACTCCTGACACTCGCAGGGGCGCGAGACCCACAGTCCCGCGTCGTTCATCACCCGGACCAGACCTACACCATCGCAAATCGTGCAAACACTCATCGCTTTCCAGAGTAGCGCATGAAGGCAGGGGTTAGGGGCTAGGGATTAGGGGTTAGTAATCAGTTGCCAGCGATCCGCGGTCTGCTGCGTTGGCCAGCCTGCGGGGCGATTGCCTACAATCGAAGGCGGTGCGGTGAAGTTTTCGGCCTTTGCATCGGGAAGATCGAGCCTGAAGGGGAGCGGCGTGAAAAGAGACCTGAAGAATCTGCTGTGTTGTCTGGTGGTTGCGGTGTGCGGCCTGGGCGCTGGGATGGGATTGCGGGCGCAGACGGCTGTTCCTGCGAATGCACCGGAAGTAAAAGCACCCACGGCGCCGCCGCCCTGCGCGCCCGTCGCTCCGGTTAAGAATGATTATTGGCAGAAGCACGACGACCAGGTGCTGCACGATTTCGGCTGGCTGGCGAAGTTCAAGGAGGCGGATTTGGCATTGGCAGCGCCGGCGGCGGGCGAAAACCGCGTGGTCTTCATGGGCGACTCGATCACCGAGGGCTGGCATTTTACCGGCGCGGAGGGATGGTTCAACGGCAAGCCCTACGTGAATCGCGGCATCAGCGGGCAGACCTCGCCGCAGATGCTGGTGCGCTTTCGCCAGGACGTGATCGCATTGCAGCCCAAGGTGGTGGTGATCCTGGCCGGCACCAACGATATCGCCGGCAATACCGGCCCCATGACCCTGGAGCAGACCGAAGACAACCTGGCCTCGATGGCCGAACTGGCCGCCGCCCACCACATCCGCGTGGTGCTCTGCTCGGTGCTGCCCGCCTTCGACTTCCCCTGGAAGCCGGGTCTCGATCCTGCGCCAAAGATTCTCCAGATCAACGCCTGGATCAAGAACTACGCGGCGCAGAAGGGCTTCGTCTTCGTAGACTTCCATACCGCCATGAAAGACGGCCGCGACGGCCTGCCCGCCACGTTGAGCCACGACGGCGTACACCCCCTGCCCGCCGGCTACGCGGTGATGACTCCGCTGGTCGAGGCGGGAATCGCTCAAGCGCTGGCGAGATAGCGGTGCGAGCGGGGTTGGCGGAGTTAGCGGGGTTGGCGGAGTTAGCGGGGTTGGCGGAGTTAGCGGGGTTAGCCCGATAGCAAGTCAGCAAGTGAGCGAATCAGCATGTGACCGAATCGAAGGAACAGCTATGAAAAGGGCTGTAAAGAAACTGGAGATGTGAATGAGTTTGCGGGAGATGACCACCTGGCTCTTTGGCCTGGGATTGATGGGCAATGCACTGCTCTTTGTGCCGCAAGCCGCTGCGGTGTGGCGCAAGAAGACCGACCAGGGCGTCTCGCTGGTCACCTTCGGCGGCTTCTGCCTGTTGCAGATCGTCAGCGTGATTCACGGCCTCTACGAACACGATGTGGCCATGGTGCTGGGCATGGGCGCCAGCTTTCTGACCTGCGGCGCGGTCACCGCACTGACCATCTTCTTCCGTGTGAAAAGGCTGCGGGCAATCTGAGGCCGAATAGAGTATGAAAAAGGCCCCGGCTGCTCACCGGGGCCTTTTCACTGTTCTGCGGATCTTATCCCAGAAACATCCCGGCAATCGAGGCGGAGATCAGGTTGGCCATGGTGCCGGCGAGCATGGCGCGGACGCCTAATTTGGCCAGATCGTTGCGGCGTTCGGGAACCAATGCGCCGATCCCGCCGATCTGCATGCCGATGGAGCCGAGGTTGGCGAATCCGCATAGAGCAAATGTAGCGATGGTAAAAGACCGCGGAGCCAGAACCGCCTTTTGCGCGCCCAGCGCGATGTAGGCGATGAACTCGTTCAGCGCCATGCGCGTGCCCAGCAGGTTGCCGATGGCGCCGCAATCGTGCCACGGCACTCCGATCAGCCAGGCCACGGGAGCAAAGACAAAGCCCAGAATCTGTCCCAGCGAGCCGGGAACCCAGTGCATGTAGGCCAGCGAGTGTGTCCAGCCCAACATGCTGTCCAGCAGGGCCACCAGGGCCAGGAAGCTGATCAGCATGATGCCCACGTTCATGGCCAGCTTGCCGCCGTCGATGGTGCCGCGGGCGATGGCCCCGATCAGGTTCTCTTCCTTGTGCTGTTCGTCCTTGGGGATGACCACGCGGCCCTCGGTGGCGGGCGTTTCGGTCTCGGGAACCAGCATCTTGGCCATCAGAATGGTGCCCGGCGAGGTCATGATCACCGCCGAGAGCAAGTGGCGGGCCTCGATGCCCTGAGCGATATACGCCGCCATGATGCCGCCGGAGACGTGGGCCATGCCGCTGGTCATGATGGTCATCAACTCGCTGCGTGTCGCGCCCTTAAGGAAGGGACGGATGGTCAGCGGGGCTTCGGTCTGGCCCATAAAGATCGAAGCCGCCACATTCATGCTCTCCGCGCCCGAGATGCGCATGGTCTTGAGCATTACCCAGGCCATGCCGCGGATCAGGATCTGCATCAAGCCGATGTGATAGAGCACGGCGAAAAAGGCAGAGATGAAGATGATGGTGGGCAGGACTTGAAAGGCAAAGATCGACCCTAAGGATGTGTTGGGGGTGCCAAGAGCGCCAAAGAGCACCTTGGTTCCCGCCGCCGTGCACCCGAGCATACTGTTGACCACGCCTCCGGCAAAGCTCATCGCCTGCTGGCCGAAGCTGAAGCGCAGCACCAGAAAGGCAAAGGTGAATTGCAGGCCCAGTCCCCAGAAGACGGTGCGCCAGCGGATCTGCTTGCGGTTGGTCGAGCCCAGATAAGCCGCCAACAGGACGGCAAGAATGCCAAGAACTCCGGTGAAACGGTCCAAGAGGTGCTCCTAAAATCAGTGGTCAGTTGTCAGTAAACAGCGGACGTTGGACAGCGGACAGCGGACAGCTAACGATGGTCAATGACCGCGGCGATACAATTCAAAGAAGCTCCGCGTGATTCCTATAGTGCTTGAAACCGCACAGCACATGATCGAAAAGACAGCTTCAAATCCAGTTCGCTAAACTCGCCATTCTCTCATTGCCCGCCATAATCTCGCCACAGTTCGTTGTACTGATCACTGACCACCGATCACTGGCCACTGCTTTTCAGATGCGCTTCGGCGCTCTGGCGGGTGAAGATGCGGCTGACCAGTGGCACTGCGTGCGGCGGCGTTTGGGAAAACAAGATGGCGCGTTGCAGCATCTCGATGGGCTCTGCCAATAAGCCATGGTGGGTGGCGTAGACAGTGGCCAGCGGCTGGCCTGCTTCAACGAAAGAACCGCGACGGGCGTGGAAGTCGATGCCGGCATGGGGATCGACGGGCTCTCCGGCCTTTTCGCGCCCCGCGCCGGTGCGCTGCACGGCCCAGCCCAGGGTGGTGGTGTTCATCGAGGCGATGTAGCCGCTCCGTCTGGCCGTCACGATCTGGGTCGCGCCGGGCTGGTGAAACGCCGCTGGTTGCTCAAAGACGCTGAGGTCGCCGCCCTGAGCCCCGACCATAGCCAGGAAGCAGCGCAGGGCGGAACCGTCGTCGAGCGCGGCCTCGGCGCGGACGAATCCGGCCTCCGGCGTTGCGGCCTGGCCGCCAAGGTGGATCATCCATCCGGCTAAGATCAGAGAAAGCTGACGCAGGTCCTCACTTTGAATAGGGCATTGGCCGCGCAGCAACTCCAGGCATTCCATCAGCTCGATCCAGTTGCCGGCGGCGTGGCCCAGCGGTTGGTTCATATCGGTGAGCAGGGCGACGGTGCGGGTCCCGGCGGCCTCGGCGGTGGCGACCATGAGGGCGGCAAGGAATTCGCCGTCCGCGCCCTGGCGCAGAAAAGCGCCGGAGCCGGTCTTCACATCCAGCACCAGGGCATCGAGGCCGGCGGCCAGCTTTTTGCTCAAGATGGAGGAGCAGATCAGGCTGGGATGCTCGACCGTGCCGGTGCGGTCGCGCAGGGCATAAAGAATGCGGTCGGCGGGAACCAGCTCCGGGGTCTGGCCGATGATCGAAGCGCCGCAGCGCAGCAGCACCGACTCAAACTCTGCCAGCGAGAGCTGGGTGCGGTAGCCGGGGATGGACTCCAATTTATCGAGTGTTCCGCCGGTGTGGCCCAGGGCGCGGCCGCTGATCATGGGCACGGCCAGGCCGCAGGCGGCGGCGATGGGAGCGACGAGAAAACTGGTCTTATCGCCAACGCCGCCGGTGGAATGCTTGTCGACCGTGCTCTTGCCCAGGCGGGAGGGGTCGAATTTCGCCCCAGAATCGCGCATGGCCAGGGTCAGGGCGCGGGTTTCGTCCAGCGAGAGACCGCGCAGAAAGGCGGCCATGAGAAAGGCGGAGAGCTGCTCCAGCGGGATCGATCCATCCGCCGCCCCGGCGACCAGAAAGGCGATCTCGCGCTCGTCCAACGTGCCACCCTCGCGTTTGCTGTGGATGATGTCGATGGTGCGCAGGGGAGCGAGCGGGGGAACGAACATGCGAAGAGACCTCGGAATCAATGGTCCAGATTAAACCAAGATAGGGTGAGGTGGTAAGGGGAGGGTGAATAAGCGCGGGCCGAATCCTCGATTGACGTGGCGCGTCAATCTTGCCATAGTGGTGCATGACTGGTTTGGGGCAGAGAGCGGCTCCGTCCAAATACCGCGACAAACGCACCGAGCGCTTTGCGGCTGGAGAATGGGTGCGGGAGTTCCAAGCCTTTCGGGAACAGGCGGAGCGACGTCTGGATATTCTGGAGACGGCGATGAGCAGGAGGGACCTGATGGTGTTGCCCAGCAATCGCTTCGAAGCCTTGAGCGGGGAGCGCAAGGGGCAGTACAGCATCCGCATCAATGCGCAATGGCGGGTATGTTTCGAATGGCCTGAAGAGAGCGACAGGCCTTTCCACATCGAGATTGTCGATTACCACGTATAAGGAGACCGAAGATGGCGCGCGAACCGATCCACCCCGGCAGATTCCTGGCCGATGAACTGGAGGCTTTGGGCATGAGCGTGCCCCAAGTGGCGGAGGTGCTGCAGGTTCCGGCCAACCGCATTTATCAACTGCTCAAAGGGGAGCGGGCTCTGACCGCGGATACAGCCCTGCGCCTAAGTCAGTGGCTGGGCACTTCGGCGGAGATGTGGCTAAATCTACAGAAACTCTACGAATTGAGGTTGGCCGAGCAGAAGATGGGTGAAAAGATCCGCCAAACGATCCCGCGCCGGGAAGCGGCCCATGCGGCGTAAAGCGCATTATAGGAATCGGAACGGATGAGCCCACGCATTGCGTGGGCTTTTCCTCGCTGGGGCCTATTTCAGCTTCATCTCGAAGGCCAGGGGCAACAGCGCGGTGAAGGGCAGGGTGCGCGGGCCGTCGGCGGCGGGAAAGATCACTGGAGCATCGGGCAGGATGAACTCGGCCAGCATCTGGCGGCAGGCGCCGCAGGGAGGGCTGGGGGCGTCGTTGAGGTTGGCGACGGCGACGGCGGCGATGCGGATGTCTGGTCCGAATTGGGACACAGCGCGGACCAGCGCCGAGCGCTCGGCGCAGATGGTGAGACCGTAGCTGACGTTTTCCACATTGGTTCCGGTGACCACCTGGCCATCGGTAAGCAGCAGAGCGGCGCCGACGCGGAAGCCGGAATAGGGCGCATAGGCGTGCAGCGCCGCCTGGCCGGCCTGACGCGAAAGCGCCTCCAGAGAGGCGAAGGACGCGGGGTCCGGGCTCAGCTCGATTTGCGGGGCCGTTTTGGCATCGGTGGGCAGCATGAGCCTTGAGGCTAAAACATTTGCCTTGTTGATGTACACCGGGTGCGGTGATGGCAGGGTTGTTTCTGCTTGGGCAAAACCATTTGCGGAAGGAAGCCTTTTCGTAATCGCGGATTGGCTCAAGTTGGGAGTCATCTTACCGATATAGGGAAGAGTGCCCGCCGGAGCAGTGTGACAAACTACGGGTGCGTGGATGGTTGGATGCGATGGATGAGCTGACAAGGGAATTCCTGATCGAGAGCCAGGAGGGCCTGGACCGCATGGAGCGGTGCTTAACCGACCTGGAAGAGCGGCCTCAGGATACGGGCCTGCTGGCTGAGATCTTCCGATCGGTGCACACGATCAAGGGGACCACGGGATTTTTGGGCTTCAAGCGGCTGGAGAAGCTGGCGCACGCCGGCGAAAACCTGCTGGGATTGTTGCGCGAGGGCAAGCTGACCGCGGACACTCCCACAACGACGGGACTGTTGCAACTGCTCGACGGCCTGCGTTCGATTCTGAAGACCATCGAGGCGGAGGACAGCGAGGGAATAGGCGAGGATGGCGAGTTGATCGCGCAACTCGAAGCCCTGCAGACGCCGGGCAAGGTCAAGCCGCCCGCGCCGCCCAAAGCGGATACGCCGGAACCCAAGTTTGAAGCGCCGCCGGTGAGCGCGCCGTCGGCCGTGGTGGTTCAGCAGCCGGCGCCGGTAGCGCCCGCTCCCGTGGCGGAGACGGTGGCTGTGGCTGCTCCGGCTCCGGTGGCCGCCAGGGTTGCCTCGGATGCCGAAAGGGTTGCGGCCGAAGCCGAAACCGATGCCGGCAAGCCTCGCGTGGCCACAACCGCCGCCGCGGAGAGCACCCTGCGCGTCGATGTGACGCTGCTCAACCGGATGATGAATCTGGTGGGCGAACTGGTGCTGACCCGCAATCAGGTTTTGCAGGCTACCGCCGCCGATCCCAATATGACGCTGTTGTCGCGCCGCCTGGATATGGTGACGGCCGATCTGCGCGAGTCGGTGATGAAGGCCCGCATGCAGCCGGTCTCGAATATCTTCTCCAAGATGCCGCGCATCGTCCGCGACCTTTCTCAGGCGCTGGGCCGCAAGGTGCGGCTGCAGGTGGAAGGCCAGGATACAGAGCTGGACAAGAGCCTGCTGGAGGCCATCAAGGACCCATTGACGCACGCCGTGCGCAATTCCCTCGATCATGGCATCGAGCCGCCCGATGTGCGTCTGGCAGCGGGCAAGGACGCCGAGGGGACTCTGAAACTGCGCGCCGCCCAGGAGGGCAGCCACGTCCTGATCGAAGTCAGCGACGATGGCGCCGGCATCTCGGTCGAGAAGGTGCGCGCCAAAGCCGTCGAGCGGGGCTTGATCAGCGCCGACCGGGCCGCCAGTCTGGCGGAACGGGAGTTGCTGCAACTGATCTTCTTGCCCGGCTTCTCCACGGCTGCCGCGGTGACCAACGTGAGCGGGCGCGGCGTGGGTATGGATGTGGTCCGCACCAACGTCGAGAAGATCGGCGGCAAGGTCGAAATCGACTCGCGGACCGGCAAGGGAACCACGCTGCGTATGCGCATTCCGTTGACCCTGGCCATTATTCCCGCGCTGATCGTACGCAGTGTGGGGCAGAGCTTCGCCCTACCCCAGGGAGCGCTCTCGGAACTGGTGCATGTGCCGCCCAGCCAGGCGGCCGAGGCCATCGAATGGATCGAGGACGCGCCGCTCTACCGGCTGCGCGGCAAGCTGCTGCCGCTGGTCTTTTTGGACAAACTGCTGATGCCCGGCGGGGAGCATAAGTTCGCCACCGAGCGGGACAACTTTATCGCCGTGCTCGACGCCGATGGACGGCGCTTTGGCCTGGTGGTGGATGGACTAGCCGATCCCGAAGAGATCGTGGTCAAGCCGCTCAGCGCCGTGCTCAAAGACATTGGCCTTTATTCCGGCGCAACGGTGCTGGGCAACGCCGATCTGGCCCTGATTCTGGACCCCGGCTCGATCGCCCAGAAGGCGGGCGTCAATATGACCGCAGAAGAAGAAGCGGCGCACAAGGCCGGTGCGGAGACCGAGGCCGATGTGGCCAAGTCGATGGAATATCTGCTGGTCGAGGCGGCCGAACGGCAGGCGGCGGTGCCCCTGGCCGACGTGCTGCGCATCGAGCAATTGAAGGTCAAGCGCATCGAATACATCGGCTACCGGCCGGTGCTCAACTTCGAAGGGCAGTTGCTGCCCATCGAGGATTCGGGCGGCGTGCTGGCGGCGGTGCAGGGCGATCCCGAGGCGCAGATCATCGTGGTGGTCTGCCGCGAGGGCAATCGACATGTGGGCATTGCGGTTTCGCATGTGCTGGATGTGGCGGCGGGCGGCGATCTCTTCGAGGCCGGCACCAACCTGCGCACCAGCGGCGTGACCCTGTTGAAGAATCGCGTCACCGGCGTGGTCGATCTGGGAGGCGTGCCCCCGCTGCCCCCCGAGGCCAACGCCCCTAACGATTGGAACCAGTTGACGGAGACAACGGCATGAGTACAGCCATGACGACTACAGCGGCAGGCGCGGTGGTACCGCGCAAAGACAAGGCGGCAGCAACGGCGTCTTTGGTTGAGATGTGTTCGGTGCGCCTGGGCCAGACTCTGTTCGGGGTGCCGATCAGCCACATCCTGGAGATTGTGGGCGGGGCGCGTCCGCAGCCGGTGCCGCTGGCGCCCAGCTTTGTGGGCGGCCTGGTGCACTACCGCGGCGACGTGCTCACCACCGTGAGCCTGCGCCAGTTGCTGGGCATGCCGCCCAAAGAGGGCACCCAGGACATTCTCGTCCTGGAGAGCAAAGGCGGCTGTTTCGGTTTGCTGGTGGATTCGGTGGGAGAGGTCATGACCGTCTCCTCGGCCGACCACGAGCCCAATCCCTCGATCCTCGATGAGCGGCGTCGCGCCTTGTTTGCCGGCGCCTATAAGTTGAAGGGCAGTTTGATGGTGATGCTCGATCCGGAGCGTCTCGATCCCATGCGATTAGGGCAGAATTTTGCTGCATAAAGAGCGTGAAATTAAGCGGAAGACCCGCTGGAGGTTACCATGCGTGCACTGATTGTCGACGATTCCCGCTTCGTGAGGGGCTATTTACGCGGCCTGCTCGAAGAGAAGGAGATCGAGTGCGAAGAGGCGGCCGACGGCCAGGCCGGAATCGACCAACTGCATGGCAACGGGCCTTTCGACCTGGCGCTGGTGGATTGGAATATGCCGGTGATGAACGGCCTGGACATGCTGAAGACGCTGCGCGCAGAAGGCTATAACGACATCAAGGTCATGATGGTGACCACCGAGGCGGAAAACGACTTCATTCTGCGTGCCCTGGATGCAGGAGCAGACGAATACCTGATGAAGCCCTTTGACGACGAGGCGCTGACCGAGAAGCTGGCCATGTTGGGTCTGGTGGAGGTCTGAGCGATGACAGCCGGTCGCCGGACCCGGATTTTGATAGTGGACGACTCGGCTGTGATGCGCAGCCTGGTAAGGTCGGTGGTGTGTTCGGATCCCACGATGGAGGTCGTGGGCACGGCCGGGGACGGAGAGTCGGCGCTCGGGGCCATGCAATCCCTGCGCCCCGATCTGGTTCTGCTGGATGTCGAAATGCCGGTGATGGACGGCGTGGTCACGCTGCGCAAAATGCGCGAGCGCAGCTTCAAGATGCCCGTCATCATGTGCAGTTCCCTCACCCAGCGCGGCGCCAAGGTGACCATCGAGGCGCTGGCCAATGGGGCGTCGGATTACGTGGCCAAGCCCACCGGGCAAGCGGGACGCGAGGCAGCCATGAAGGCGCTGATCGCGGATCTGATCCCCAAAATCAAGGCCCTCACCAGCCAGCAGCAGCCGGTTCCGCCGCCCAGCGTCTTTTCCGGCGGTCCAGCGATGCCGCGTCCATCGGTGCTTCTGCCCATGGCGCCGCCGCCCAAGGCGCAGCCTGTCACCGGAGTTCCAACGGTACTGACGATTGGCGTCTCCACCGGCGGTCCGGCGGCGCTGGATATTCTTCTCCCCCTGCTGCCGGCCAGTTTTCCCCTGCCGGTGATGATTGTGCAGCATATGCCGGAACTGTTTACCAAACTTTTTGCCGAACGCCTGAATGGCCGCTGCCCGCTCAATGTGCGCGAGGCCGCGGAGGGCGATCCGGTACGCGTCGGAACGATCTACATCGCCAAGGGAAACTGGCACATGGAAGTTCTGGCCGCTGCGCGCCACGGGATGCCGGCAACGCTCCATCTGACGCAAGGCCCCATGGAGAATCATTGCCGTCCCGCCGTGGACGTTCTCTTTCGCACCGCCGCGGCCATCTGGGGCTCGGGCGTGTTGGGCGTGGTGATGACCGGGATGGGCTCGGACGGCATGTTGGGTAGCCGTGTCATCCGCGAGCAAGGCGGAACGATTCTGGCCCAGGATCAGGCCAGCAGCGCGGTGTGGGGCATGCCGGGCGCCGTCACCAATGCCGGGTTGGCGCACAAGGTGTTGCCGCTCACCGCACTTGGACCTGAAATTCTTCGGCTTGCCAGCCGTTCCCACAGCGAAGCCCGTGAGCTTCGAGAATCGGTGGTCTAGCCATGCAGTTGACGACCGCGAATGTCGATTATGGGTATCTTCGCCAGCTCGTATTTGGCCTCTCGCAGAACGTGCTCGACCCCTCGCGCGACTATCTTTTTGAGACGCGCCTCTCCAAACTCCTGCGCAACCAAGGGCTGACCCACCTGGAAGAACTGGTGCAACTGCTCAAGATGCGCAAGAATCAGCAACTCGAGCGGGCCATCGCCGAGGCGATGACCATCAACGAAACCAGTTTCTTCCGCGATGGCCGTCCCTTCGAACTGCTGCGCACCGAATTGCTGCCCAAGCTGATCGAATCGCGCCGCAACATGCGCTCGCTGCGCTTCTGGAGTGCCGCCTGCTCCACCGGCCAGGAGGGCTACAGCATCGGGATGATGATGCAGGAGCACTTCCCCATGCTCATCGGCTGGAACATCCGCATCGAGGGCACCGACATCTGCAACGAGGTGGTGCAGCGCGCCCAGGCCGGCGTCTACCACCGCATCGAGATCAACCGCGGCTTGCCGGCGCGCTTCGTGGTGCGTTACTTCGACCACCAGGGTGAGGATTGGACGATCAAACAGGAAATCAAGCAGATGTGCAACTTCCGCCAGGCCAATTTGTGCCTGCCGACGTTGCCCTTCAGCCGCGCCGATGATCGCTTCGACGTGATCTTCCTGCGCAACGTGATGCTTTACTTCTCCCAGGAAACACGTAAAGTGCTGCTGGCGGGAATACAAAAGGTGCTGGCGCCGGACGGCATTCTCTTTCTGGGTTCGAGCGAACAACCCGCCGACCCTAGCATCTGGACCCCGGTGCTGGCCGGCGGCACCTGCTACTTCAAGCCCAAGCTGCCGTAGCCGGCCCGGCAAGACGAAAGGCCGGTACGGCGGCAAGGCGGCCAAAAGCCGCTGGGCCGATCGAGCTTTACTCCACCCCGCAGTGCGGGTTGGGGATGAAGGACAGATTTTTGGCGGTCTGATTTTGCTTTGGCCCACGGAAAGGCCAGAGGAAAATGGGCCGCCATTTTTTTGCCCGTCGCAAAGGCTGAAACGAATCAATCCCCGGCCAGCAGCGCCGCGACCGCCTCATGCAGCCGGGCGGTGATTGCCGCTTCGCTCTCCGCGGCGGCAAAGCGAATGGGCAAACCGACGCGAACCTCGATCTTTCCCGAACGGAACCAGGGACGCTGGCCGGACTTCAACTCGCCCAGGCCGCGCAGGGCCACGGGCAGGACCATTGCTCCGCATTGCCTGGCCAGCAGCCCGATTCCGGGGCGGAAACGGGCCAGTTCGCCGGCCGCCGAGCGGGTGCCTTCGGGGAAGACAAGCACATTCATGCCGCGGTCCATGGCCCGGCCGGCGTGAACAAAGCTGCGCTGGAAGTCGCGCCGCCGGGGCAGAGGAAAAACATTGAAGAGAGCCGTCAGCAACAGGTAAACCAGCGGTCCGGTCAGCATGAAACGGCCCCGTCCGCCCTCCGGGTTGCGGAAGTGGCGATAATCGTCGAGCATCTCGCCGCTCATGGCCGCAGCCAGGTTGCGGCGCAGGTGGGGGGGCAAGGCGTACTCGATGAGCGGTCCGTCGTAAGCAGTGATGTGGTTGGCGACGATCAGCATTGGCTCACCACTGGGCGGCAGATCCGGCGCGACAACGCGGGGATGGGCCAGCAGCCAGACCAGCGGACGCATCGCCGCCTCGATAAAGGCCACCCGCAGCCAGCGCACCGGCCGCAGCCAGGGCCAGCGCGGGTACAGATGGGCAGATTCTTCCTTTTCAACGCGGGTGGTTTCAGGCAAGGATCTGTCGCCCTGAGCGGAAGTGGACGCAAAATCGGGTTGGTTCCCGGCCAAAGCCGTTGAAGAATCTGCGTCTCCCTCTGAATTCTGGGGCAAGTGCAGGTGAAGTGCGGAGTTGGGCGGAGACGCACTGTGCACTGCCGGGCGCGGGCTGCTGGCCTCCGCGATCAGCGCGCGCAGTTCTCCCAGCGTCTGAATGCGGTCGAGGAAGCCGACGCCGGCAGCCAGACCCAGACGCTCCTCCAGAGCGGCGGCCAGTTGCACCCGGCCCAGGCTGTCGAGAAACAGATCTTCGCTGAGGCGCAATTCGTCGCCGATGCCGGGCGGCGTTTCGCCGGCGATCTGGGCGATCAGCGTCAATAGCCAATCGGTCGAGGCGGCGGGGGGAAGCGCTCCGGTGATCTTGGCGGCGGCTTGCATACCGGCCAGCCACTCCGCCACGGCCTTGCGGCGGACCTTGCCGGTGGAGGTGCGGGGCAGGTCGGGATCGGGCCAGAGCACCCACCGGCGCAGGCGCTGGAACTCGGCCACCTGGGCGTTGGCCCCTTCGACGGCCGCCGCAGCCTGCTCGGCGGGGCCGCGCATGGCCAGCACGGCGCAGGCTTCAGGTCCGGAGGCGGTCTCCATGGGAACCACCGCGCAAGCGGCCACGCCGGTTTGGACTTCGAGTGCGGCCTCCAGGTCTTCGGGATGCAGATTGACGCCGGCGGCGGTGACGATGACCTCGCTCTTGCGCCCGAGAAAGCGCAGATCGCCGGAATCCTGCTTCTGCGCCAGGTCGCCGGTGGCCAGCCAGGCGTCTGGCCTTTGATGGATCGCCCCTTCCGACCATGTAGCAGCCGAGATCATCGGTCCCCGCACCAACACCTCGCCGTCCTGCCCCAGCTTGACCTCGCGCCCCGGCAGCGGCTTGCCGATAGCCCCGCGCGCCACATGAAAAGGATGGTTGAGAGTAATCAGGGCGGTTGTTTCGGTCATTCCGTAGCCCTGAACCACGACGAATCCCAGCGCGTTCCAGAACTCCTCAAGCGAGCCGGTCAGCGCCCCGCCGCCGGAGATCAGCGCCCAGAACTTCAGGCCGAAATCGCGGTGAATGCGGCGGAAACGCCACCAGCGCTGGTGGGCCTTGAGGCCTTTCGAAGCAGCAAGCCGTGCCGCCAAATCGGGGTAGACCGTCTCCAGGTGGCTCTTCAGCAGCCCATGAACCCGCGGCACGGCGGCCAGCACCGAAATGCGCTCGTCGTGGATGGTATCGATCAGGCGCGAGGCTACCAGGCGGCTTTCGAAGTGGACTTGGGCGGCAAAGATGGGCGGAACCCACAGCCCCATGGTCTGGCCAAAGACGTGGCTCAGCGGCAGGGTGTGCAGAAAACGCAGCGGATGGAAGGGTCGCTCGTAGCGCAGATAGGGCTGCGCTCCCTGCTCGATGGGAGCAACGCTGCTGAGCACATTGCCGTGGGTCAGCACCACGCCCTTGGGATCGCCCGTGGTTCCGCTGGTAAAGAGAATCTGCAGTGGAGTTTCGTGCGAAAGCCCGGCGACGGGGCCGGCCTCTTCGGCGGGCAGAGCCTCGCTCCACCGCTCGAAGGTCAGACGGGGGAAATCGAGCGCGGAGGGCAGTTGCCCCAAAAGCAGCTCGTCGCCCACGATCAGCTTGGGACGCACATCGGCGGCCACGCGGGCGGCGAAATCGGCGGTTCCGTAGGCATCGAGGGGGACGCCCAGAACGCCGCGCAGGATGCAGCCGTAAAAGGCGGCGATCCACTCGGCGCTGTTTTCGGCCCAGAGCAGGACGCGGTCGCCGGGGCCGATGCCGCGCCGCTCCAGCAGGGCGGCAAAACGCCCGGCAAGCTGCGCGATCTGGGCGTAGCTGGATTCGTTGCGCCGGTAGCCGCGATGGCGCACCACGGCAATCTGCTTGCCGTAGTTGCGGAAGTCGTCGAGAAGTGTAGCCAGGTGGTCGCGCATTAAGATTCCATCAAACGAAGATCGTAATTGAAAAGGCCCAAACTCTGGGATCGGTTTAAGTATATGTCGAATTATATGGGTGAAATATTTCAGCGATTGGTCGAATCATGGAGAAAGATCTCAACACGATCCGTTGTCCAGGTTGCTATGCCAACGCCAAAAAAATCCGTATCTTCCGTCCAAAGGGGAGATCCCAGCAGGAGGACCGTAGCCAAAATTGGCCAATCTTCAAGATCGCGTCCGATTAGTCTGCGTTTAGCCGCGGATTCGAATGGGGTGTAGGCTTCCTTATCCACCTTCTCTACGATTCGCCCCATAATTGCAAAAGTATCGTATGCCTCAGAAATGGAAAACCCCCTGCGAAGGAGGATGGTGGGGAGATGTTCTTCGGCTTCGGCGAACGCAGCATCGGGGGCAAAGAACTGAATCTCCGAACCGTAACGGAAAAGCAGCGGGATGACCCGCCGCCCCAGAACGCCACGGATCAAGATGTTGGCGTCCAGAACGATCATTCAACTCCTCGTCCGCCGCTTCTTTCGGAGGGATTCAAACTCGTCTGCCAGTTCCTCTTCGCCGGCTCCCGAGATGGCCAAAAGCTGTGCCATACGCTCTCCGGCGCGGCGCAAGGCCTCCAGATCGGCCTCGTTGGGGCGGCGCTGAGTGGGTACATAGAAACCGATCGTTTGTCCGTGGCGGGTGATAGCGACGGGGTTTGGCGACTCCAGAAAGCCAGAGAGTTTTTCGCGAAATTCCCGGATTCCAACTCTCTCGGCTTGCATGGTGGAGCCTCCAATGCGTACGCAATGATAGCACAAGTCTAAATCGCAAGGAGTGCTCTTGCGCCTAATACTACATCTTTATATCCTCTGGATCGCGAAGAACTGGAGAAGAACCGCGCCTAAAGCCGCCTACGTTTGGCGCATTTTTTAGTGGCCTGAAGGCCACTGCCTCCTCCGCGCCACGATTTACAACTGTAATACCAAGTAGCAGTATAAAACCCCACCCTAGCCGCAAAAACAAGAAGGCGGCGAGGGTGGGGCACCCAGTTGGAATGAGGGTAGTCCGCTATTTTTTCCCAAAGCCGAAGATCTTTTGCAGGACGTTTTTGTGATCGGCGGGGTGGTCGCAGGTCTCGAAGGGGGCGGTGCCGTCGAGGAAGGCCTCGGGCAGCGCGTCGGGGCAGGAGTCGTCGCTGAGCAGGTTGCTGACCTTGTCGATGGCGACAACTTCGACGCCTTCGGGCGGAACGAACTCGTTCGTATCGGAGTACTGCGGCAGTTGGACGGCCTTCTTCATGAAGGCGGCCCAGATGGGAGCGGCGGCGTCCGCACCCTGGATCTTGACGTCGGTATAGTCGTCGTTACCCACCCAGACGATGCACAGCAGGTTGCTGGTGAAGCCGGCGAACCAGGCGTCGTGGCTGGTGCCGGTTTTGCCCGCGGCGGGCGAGATAAAGCCCATATTGCGCACACCGGCGCCGGTTCCCACGCCGCGCAGCACGTTCTCCATCATGGCGGTGGTGAGAAAGGCGACGCGCGGGTCGAGCACCTGTTTGCTGGTGGGCGAGTAGTCGGCGATGACGTCGCCGTTGATCGAGCGCACGCTGGCCAGCATCCATGGATCGATGTGCAGGCCGTTGTTGGCGAAGATGGTGTAGGCGCCGGCCATGTCGAGAGGCGTGGCGTCGTAGGAGCCGATGGCTACCGAAGGCGTGCCGCGGGCGTTCTTGATGCCGGCCTCGCGGGCCAGCGCGGCCACGCGGTCGAAGCCCACCATGGCGGCCAGTCCGATGGTGGCGTTGTTCAGCGAGCGCTGCAAGGCGAAGCTGGCCGGAATCTGCTCGTGATATTCGCCTTCGAAGTTGCGCGGGGTGTACTCCTGGCCGCCCACGTCGTAGGTGGTCTGCTCGTCGCTGAGCATGGTGAGGGGGCTGAAGACCTTGCTCTGGCCGGGCAGGATGGTTCCCTCGGCGGCGGTGGCGAAGGCCGTGGCGTAAACAAACGGCTTGAAAATCGACCCAGTGGGGCGCTTGGCCACGGCGTGATTCAACTGCGAGTTGCCGTAGCTGCGTCCGCCCACCAGCGCCAGCACCTGGCCGGTGTGGGGATTGAGCGCCACCAGCGCCACCTGCGGATAGCTGTAAGTCTCGCCCGGCTTGCGGTGGGCATGCAGGCGGTCTACGCGCACGTCGATGGCGTGCACCGTGGCGTCGACGGCCTCGGTGGCGGTGCGCTGCAAGTCGGGATCGAGCGAGGTGTAGATGCGCAGCCCCTCGATGTTGAAATCGCGGTCGCCCAGCTTCTGCTGAATCTGCTCATGGACCAGATCGACAAAGAAGGGCGCTTCGCTGGCGTCGACGCTGCCGGGAACGATGTGCAGCGGCTCATCCTTGGCGCGCTCGGCCATATCTTTAGTGATGGCGCCGGTCTCGACCATCGAGTCCAGCACCAAATTGCGGCGCTCGATGGCGCGGTCGGCGTGGCGAAAGGGATTCAGCCGGCTGGGGCTCTGAATGATGCCGGCCAGCATGGCGGTTTCGGCCAGATCGAGGTGATCGACATCCTTGCCGAAATAGGCCTGCGCGGCCTCGCCGAAGCCGTTAATCGAGAAGCTGCCGCGCTGCCCCAGGGGGACCTGATTGGCGTACATCTCGAAGATCTGCTGTTTGCTGAAGCGATGTTCGAGAATGATGCTGATGACCGCCTCGCGCAGCTTGCGCGAGACCGTCCGCTCGGGGGTAAGGAAGAAGCCGCGCGCCAGTTGCTGGGTCAGCGTCGAAGCGCCTTCGGTGTAGCGGTGGCGGCGGAAGACGTCGTTGCGCAGCGCGCCCAGAATGCGCACCACATCGATGCCGCTGTGCTCGAAGAAGCGGCGGTCTTCGATGGCCACCACAGCATGAACCAGATTCTGCGGAATCTCTTCGTAGGTGAGCAGGCGGCGCTTGGTGCGGTTGGCGTCGTCGCTCAGGCCGGTGATGAGCAGCGGTTCGAGTTCGTAGCTGGAGAGCGCCTGACCCTTTTCGTCGGCGATGGCCTCGACCACCCCGGCGCCGATGCGGATGGTGGCGCTGCCCTGCTCATGAAAGGACTGCGGGCCGGGGCGCACCGTAATCACCTGCACGCCTTCGCTGAAGGTGCCCAGTTGCGAAAGCTCCGAAGAGCCATCAGGGGTGTAGCCGGCTTCGCGCAACTCGTTGGCGATCAGATGCACGGAGAGCTTCTGGCCGGGGCGAACCTCGCGCGGCGCGGCATAGATCTTGGCGGTGTTGGCGAAGATGGGCTGCTTCAGCCGCTCGTCCACGATGTGCTGGTACTTGACGAAGAAAAATCCGGTGACGCAGACGAAGATCAGGGCCAGGGCGGCCGCGGTGATGAGCGCCGCACGCAACAGGAGCAACCTCCACGGTTGTTTGCGGGCCGAACCTGGAATCCTGATCTTCAATGCCATTGCTGCTCCTTTAAAATGCCAGCTTCTAGCTGCTAGCCTCTAGCTTTCTCTTCCGAGGAATCGGCTTCAGCCCCATCAACGCCCATTGTTCAACAGGAACGGGCTAACAGCTAGAAGCTAGAAGCTGAAAGCTGCACCAGCGCCTCTTCTGCAATGCGCGTCTTGAGCAGGTCCAGGACTTCATTCAACGCCACATCCTCGCTGCTGGCGGTGGCGCGCGTCACCAGTTCGACCTTGCCCTCCGCAACCTTCTTGCCCACGTTGATACGGTAGGGAATGCCGATCAGATCCGCGTCCTTGAATTTGACGCCGGCGCGCTCCTCGCGGTCATCCAGCAATACGTCGATACCGGCAGCGTCCAACTCCGCGGCCAGCGCCTCGCCGGCCTGAGCCAGCGCCGCGTCGCCCATATTGGTCACCGTTATCACTACGGTAAAGGGCGCGATGGCAGCCGTCAGCCAGAAGCCATTTTTGTCGTTGTTTTGCTCGATGGCCGAGGTGAGAATACGCTCGATGCCGATGCCGTAACTGCCCATGATCGGCGTCACTTCCTTGCCGTTCTCATCGAGCACCCGTGCGCCCATCGCCTCGGAATACTTGTAGCCCAGCTTGAAGATGTGGCCGATCTCGACCGCCTTGCCGACCAGCAACTGGCCGTTGCAGGCGGGCTTGGGGCAGCCTTCGCCCTCGTTCACGGTGCGGATGTCGGCCAGAAGGGTCCACTGGAAGTCGCGACCCGGCGTGACGTTGCGCAGGTGGTAGTCGAGCTTGTTGGCGCCGCAGACCATGTTGGCGCGGCCTTCGAGAGCCTTGTCCAAAACAACCGCCAAGCCTTCGCCCAGCGGCTTTGCTTCCGCCTTCAGCCCGACGGGTCCCAAATAGCCCGCAGGGCCGTTGAAGAACTGGGTCAGTTCCTCGGCCTGCATGGTGCGCAGCTCCGCCGCTCCCACCGCGCCGAAGAGTTTTGTTTCATTCACCTGGTGATCGCCGCGCAGGAAGGCCGCCACGGCGTGCCATGTGTCAGGCTTGCCGTCCTTGCCGCGTTTGAGAGCCATGTAGGCCACGCACTTGATGTCGTTGGCTTCGCTCATCTTGAGGAAGGCGGCGATGTCGGCGATGGCGCCCATGCCGGGGGTGTGGATCAGCTCCGGCTGGCCGTCGCCGGTCGGTTCCAGCTCGGCAACCGGGGCGAGCAGGGAGGTAGCCTTCTCGGTGTTGGCCGCGTAGCCGCAAACCGGGCAACTGGCGATCAGATCCTCGCCGGCGTCGGTGTAGACCATGAACTCCTGCGACTGCGAGCCGCCCATGGAGCCGGAATCGGCTTCCACAGCGACAAACTTCAGCCCACAGCGCGAGAAGATCTTGCGATAGACGGCGTCGTGCAGGTTGAAGCTCTTATCCAGGCCTTCCTTGTTCAGATCGAAGGAATAGGAATCCTTCATGGTGAACTGGCGCACCCGCAGCAGGCCGGACTTGGGCCGGGGCTCGTCGCGGAACTTGGTCTGAATCTGGTACCAGATCTGCGGCAACTGCTTGTAGCTGCGCAGCTCGTTGCGGGCGATCACGGTCATGATCTCTTCGTGGGTCATGCCCAGGCAGAGGTCGGCGCCCTTGCGGTCCTTGAGGCGGAACATGTTGTCGCCCATGCCCGTCCAGCGGCCGGATTGCTCCCAGGGCTCGCGGGGCAGCAGAGCGGGCAAAAAGAACTCCTGGCCCACCTGGTCCATCTCTTCGCGGACGATGGCGATGATCTTGTTGATCGCCCGCTGGCCCAAAAAGAGGTAGTTGTAGAGGCCCGCGCCCAACTGGCGGATGTAGCCGGAGCGGATAAGAAAGCGGTGACTGGCCACTTCGGCGTCTGCCGGGGCCTCGCGGAGAGTCGGGACAAAGAGCTTGGACCAGCGATGCATAGGGACTTTCCCGCCGGCTTCCCGGCGCATGTTGGTATCAGGACGACTTCTATTCTAAATGTTCCGGGAGTGGGGCTTGCCGGGAACCCTCTCTTAAGGCTCGATGCCGGCGATCGAGGCAATGATCTCACGAACCTCAAGCAGAACCTCGTCGGGGGCTTTTCCGATCCATGCTGGGCTGCGCGCCTGCCAATCCAAACTGCGCATATGCGAACAAAGCACGGCGCCATGCACCGGTGATCCTGAAGGCAGTAACACCTCGGATGCATAACCTTTGATCTTGCTGGTGATCGGGCAAACGAATGCCAAAGATGCGCGTAGATTGAATCGGCGAGCGGAAAGCACCAGCGCCGGTCTACGGCCAGCCTGTTCGCGACCGGCTTGAGGATGGAAATCGAACCAAGCCAGGTCGCCCTCGTCAGGGACGTATGGACTTACCAAACCTCCGCTCCACGGGGAGGACCCCAGTCGATCTCTTCCATGCGAGCGCCTTCTGGAATGCCTTCGAGGAGTTCGTCTAAAGTCTTGCGCTTTCGTTTGCTTGTTGGAGTAGTCTCGGGCTTCTTGACCAGCGCGATGCTCCCGTTCCCGTTTGCAACCCACTCCAGCGGCTCGCCGACAGGCAGCGCGGCTTGGGTCAGCAATTCCTCCGGGATCTCGACCGTCAGGGTGTCTCCGACCCGAACGATTTGCGTGGCCATGGGAGGGTCTCCTTGCTGAGCATCATACCGCGAAACGAACTCACTTGCAGTTTTACTCTTCGGCTGGCGGACGGTTTCGACGATCCTTCCCATCACTCGGTGATGCCGCTGGTCTTGATAAGTATCCATTCGTAGAGCCGGCTGGGCAGCAGGGCGCGCAGCACCAGGACCAGGCGGGCGTCGCGCCCCACCACATGGCGCAGACGCGGCCGGGGCGTCTCCAGAATGCGCACGATGCGGTCGGCGACGATCTGCGGGTCGGGCAGCTTCTTCCTGTTGCGCATACCGGTGAGCAGCTTGGCCATGCGCGCCTGGTTGGGGGAGGACTGCCCGTCCTGAGACTCCGCGTTCAGCGTACGTTGCGAGAGCGTGGTTCCGCGGCTCCAGATAGCAGTTTCGAAGGAGCCGGGCTCGACCAGCGCCACCTGAATGCCCAGCGGCAGCATCTCCAGGCGCAGCGTCTCCGCCCAGCCTTCCAGCGCGTGTTTCGAGGCGACATAGCTGCCAACCCCAGGGAATCCCACCCGCCCGCTGATCGACGAAAGCATCACGATGTGGCCAAACCCCTGCCGCCGCAACTGCGGCAGAAAGGCGCGAGTAACGGCGGCGTGGGCAAAGAAGTTGGTGTCGAACTGACTGCGCAACTCGGCGTCGGAGACATCGTCGCTGAATCCAGCCATGGCGAAGCCCGCATTGTTGACGATTGCATCAAGCGGTGCAGGACGCTGGGCAATCTCGGCGGCTAAGGCGGCGATCTGCACGTTGTCGGTTACGTCCAGCGGCAGAATCTCGATGCGGTCGAGAACGCCGACGGCGCGAGCGGCGGCTTCGAGCGGCTCACGCCGTTCCAGATCTCGCATGGTGGCCAGCACCCTCCAGCCGCGCTTGGCGAGTGTTATTGTCGTTAGCAGGCCGAAGCCGCTGGAGGAGCCGGTGATGAGGGCGGTGCGGAGATTCGTAGGCTGAACTTGCATCAATCGTCCTATTCTTCACAAAGGTGAGCGGGATTTCAGGCTAAGAATTCACTGGATTTCTTCAAATGTCTCGTCCTATTAAGTGTGGCATACTGTGAGCTATGCACGATTACGTTATTCACTGGCGACTTATATCTCTGGTGATTTTAAAATTGCTGAAGACCTTCGGCCTGATTCCTGGAGCCATGGCGGCTTACTGGTTGCGAGGGGTCTTTCAGAAATGGCGTCAGCAGCGCGCCATTGCGGGTTGGCCGACCACCCAAGCCACCATCCTCTGGGGCAAGGTGGAGCGGGAAGGGCCGCGCCGCTCCTGGGCCGAGATTACCTATAGCTATTACGTCGGCGAATACCGTTCCGGGTTCTACCTGCGCCGCTTCAGAGACGAAGAAGACGCGGATGAGTTCGTTCGCCAGATCAAAGACAAGAAGGTGCAGATTCGCTTCAAGGAGTCCGATCCGGAAACGTCAACGATCCTCGACCGCGATTTGGAGTTGGTTGTTCCCATACAACTTCAGAAGCGTTGAAGGGAAATCGGCGATTGCAGTGGCGTTTGCAACTCACTATCCGTGCCCCAACTATCGGGCACAAAATACATGGGCCTTGCGCTCTTCCTCTGAGATCATGATAGCGCCGAATGCGATGTTCAACCGGCGTCTCCCACTCTAGCCGCAAAAAAGTTACAAAAAGCAGATTCTTCGACTTCGCTGCGCTTCGCTCAGAATGACAGCGGCGAGGGTGGGGCACTCCCGACGAGTTTACGGTCCACTGACCCCTGGTCCCTGTCTCCTCGTTCCCTTGTTCCCTCGTTCCCTTGTTCCCTGCCTGTGAACGACCACCGGCTAATAGCCGGTGGCTTCGGGTTACGGCTGGAAGCCGGATTGATCGGCCATGCGGCCGATTACACCACGTTGAAGTCATCGTCGGGAGCCGGGGGCTTCTGCTCCT
>Ga0181520_10002251_pt1 | contig 36439 bp, 32 predicted proteins | sample PEATcosm2014_Bin_29_FD_132451 | JGI IMG/M metagenome (GOLD analysis project Ga0181520, IMG submission 132451) | Peatland microbial communities from MTU Mesocosm Facility, Houghton, MI, USA - PEATcosm2014_Bin02_30_metaG | ecosystem: Environmental > Terrestrial > Soil > Wetlands > Peat | place...
CCCTACCGTCGAAGCCCACTTCCGCCTCGGCATCGACCCCCGTCACGCCGATCAGGCGGTCCGCACCACCGTGGTGCTGCCCCACGGCACCGGGAGGACGCGGCGAATCGCCGTCTTCGCCACCGGGGAGAAGGCGCGCGAGGCCCTGGACGCGGGAGCCGACCTGGTCGGCGGCGAGGACCTGGTCAAGCAGGTCCAGGCAGGTCAGATCGACTTCGACGTGGCCCTCGCCACTCCCGACGTGATGGGGCTGGTCGGCCGCATCGGCAAGATCCTCGGGCCCCGCGGGCTGATGCCCAACCCAAAGGCGGGAACCGTGACGTTCGACATCGCCAAGGCGGTCCGGGAGGTCCAGGGCGGTCGCATCGAGGTGAGGAACGACCGCCTCGGCAATCTCCACGCCGTGATCGGCAAGGCGTCCTTCGACGACGCCCGCTTGGGCGAGAACTTCGCAGCCCTCATGGACGCGGTGATCCGCGCCAAGCCCTCGGCCGCCAAGGGCACCTACCTGAAGACCGTCACCCTCTGCACCACCCACGGTCCGGCCATCAGGGTCGACCCGGCACAGGCATCGAAGCTCCAGGTGGCATAGCTCCCCCGTGGCCGACCAGCCCATCCGCCTGCTCATCGTCGACGACATCCCGTCGACGCGCGACAACCTGCGCAAGCTCCTCAGTTTCGAGGAGGACATCGAGGTGGTGGGCACGGCCGGGGACGGCAAGGAGGGGGTGGAGGAGGCTCAGAGGCTCCACCCGGACATCGTCCTCACCGACGTGAACATGCCGGTCATGGACGGCATCCAGCTGACCGAGCAGCTCACCCAGGATCTCCCCGCGAGCCCGGTGATCATCATGTCGGTGCAGGGCGAGCGAGACTACCTGCGGCGGGCCATGCAGGCGGGGGCGCGGGAGTTCCTGATCAAGCCCTTCAGCCACGACGAGCTGGTGGCCGCGATCCGGCGCGTCTACGCCATGGAGCTCAAGAAGGGCACCTTCCTGGTCCGGACGGCGGAGCCCCCACCGACCATGACCTCAGGCCGCTCCGGCCCGGGCGAGGTCTTCGTCGTCTTCTCAGCCAAGGGCGGCGTCGGCAAGTCCATCATCGCCGCCAACCTGGCCGTGGCCCTCGCCCGGGAGACCGATGCGAGGGTCGCCCTGGTCGACCTCGACCTTCAGTTCGGCGACATCGGGGTGATGCTCAATCTCAACCATTCCCGCAGCATCACCGACGTCGTGGATGCCCAGGACCACCTGGACGCCGAGACCCTCGACGACATCCTCGCGGTCGGGCCGGCGGGGATTCGGGTCCTGCTGGCACCCGTCAAGCCCGAGCTCGCCGACCTGGTGACACCGGACCACGTCCGCACCGCGTTTGCCGAGGTGCGCAAGCTCTGCGACTTCGTGGTGGTCGATGCCTCGAGCCATCTCGGGGAGGCCATCCTTCAGGTGATGGAGATCGCGAGCAAGATCCTGGTCGTCACCGGCCTCACCATCCCGAGCGTCAAGAACGCTCGCCTCACCCTGGGGGTGCTCGAGTCGCTGAACATCGACCCCGAGCGCGTCCTGCTGGTCGTCAACCGGGTCGACGGCTACTCCGACTTCAACAAGGAGGCCACCGAGCAGTACCTTCGGGTGCCGGTGGCGGTCCAGATCCCCCACGATCCGAAGGCCGTCTCCGACTCCTGGAACCAGGGCAAACCGTTCGTGGAGACGCAGCCGGAGGCGGAGATCAGCCGGGCGATACGCGAGCTCGTCTTCCGGCTGGTCCCCCAGGAGCAGGCGGCGCTGGCCGGCGGCGACAAGAAGCGCCGGCGCGGGATCTTCGGCCGCTGACGGGTCAGTCCGAGGCAGCCGCCGGATCGGACCGACCGCGGCCCATGCCAAGCCGCCGCCGCCGCTTGGGGGCGGCTTCGGGCGGCGCCGCGTCGGCGTCCGGACGGGCGCGCCCCGCCGCCGCGGGGGCGAGGAGGTCGGCAAGTCCCGCGATGCGGAGCGCCGCCTGGCTCTGAGGCTGGGAGAGGACGAAGGGAACCCCGCGGGCGATCGAGGTCGCGACGACGTTCGGCTCATACGGGATCTCCGCGGTCGCAGCGGTCCTCAGGACGTTCTCGACGTACCCGCGCTCCAGCTCGCCGGCGCCATCACGGTGGTTGACCACCAGCACGAAGCGTCCCGGGTCGACCTTGAGCACCCCCATGACCGCCTGGAGCAGCCGGGCGTTCTTGACCCCGGTGGCGCTCAGGTCGGTGACCACCAGGATCTTGTCGGCCATCTCCACAAGGTCGAGGCTGATCTCGCTGAGGTGGGTGGCGGTGTCCACCACGATGCAGTCGTAGGTGCGCCGCAGTTGCTCGATCAGGGCCCGCAGGTGCTGGGTGGTGACGTAATCGGCGAGCTCGGGGCTGACCGGGGCGGCCAGCACCCGCACCCCGCCGGGCCCATCCACCATCACCTCCTCGACCACGTCGTGATCCGCCACGGCGTTGTTCGCCGCCAGGTCCGCGATGGTGCGCTCGGCCGTGATGTCCAGGAGGATGCCGATGTCGCCGAATTGCAGCGAGCAGTCCAGCAGAGCGACCCGGCAGCTGCGGCCGAGGGAGACGGCGAGGTTGGCCGCAATCGCCGATTTGCCCACTCCGCCCTTGGCACCCACCACGGTGAAGAGCTTGCCCCCGCGCGTCGGTGCGGCGCCGGGGCTGGCGCCGGCAGGCGTGGACGCCGGGGTCCCTTTCCGCAGCCCGTAGGCGTGCACGCGGCGGATCGCGGCCACCAGCTCGTCGCCGCTGAAGGGCTTCTGCAGGAACTCACGGGCCCCGGCCAGCATGGCGCGCCGGAAGGCCTCGTTCTCGGCCTCCATGGAGAGCAGGATCACGCCCGTGTTGGGCAGGTACTGCACCAACATCTCGGTGGTCTGGATGCCGTCCATGCCGGGGAGCCCGGCGTCCACCACGGCCACGTCGGGCTGGGTGCGCAGTGCCTCCTGGATCGCCGTATCGCCGTCGGCGGCGACGGCGCAGACGGTGAGGTCCTCCTCCTGGCCGAGTCGCTTGCTCAGGTTCTCGATGATGCGGGTCGATTCGTCGGCAAGGAGGACGCGGATCATGGCACGCCCCTCAGCCCCGCCCCAGGGAGAATCGCCGGCGGTTGACCCGGGGTCGGGCCCGGTCCGGCTCCCCGGTCGAGGTGTCAGCATCGCTCCCTGCGATGTGATCCACCAGCAGACGGAATTGCCGGCTGAACTCCGCCTTCGGCTCTACGGTGACGATCTGCTGCCCGTTGTCGATGAAGTCGTCCAGCCGCGGCTCGAAGGGGAGCACCGTCAGCACTCGGAATCGCAGGCTCTCCTCGACCTCCGAACGCTGGAAGCTGACCTTGGCCCGGGTCTGATTGAGGACCACGCAGATCTTGTCCCGGTCGACGCCCAGAGACTGGAGCAGCTTGAGGGTGACCTTCGTGTCCTTGATGGAGGCGAAGTTGAAGCTGGTGACGACGACGATCTGGTCGGCCATCTCAATGGCCTCCAGGTTGCGCTCCTCGAGGTGAGACGGCGTGTCCACGACGATGTGGTCGTACTCCTTGGCCAGCTCCCGCAGGATGGCCCGCAGGTTGGCGGTGTTGACGAGGTCGGCGAACTCCGGGCTGGCGGGTGCAAGCAGGGCCCGCACCCCCTCGGGCCCGGTGGCCATGACCTCCTCGATGAACTCGGCATCGACTTGTTCGCCCTGCTGGGCAAGGGAGTCGATGGCCGTGGGATGGTTCTCGGCATGGAGCATCACGGCCACATCGCCGAACTGAAGGTCGAGATCGACGATCGCCGCCCGCTCTCCGTCGGCGGCGAGGGCCACCGCGAGGTTGGTGGCGATCAGGGACTTGCCCACGCCACCCTTGCCGGAGAAGACCACGACCAGTTCGGCGTTGCCGCCCGACCGGCGGCGGGCCCGTCGCGGGCGCACTGGCTGGATCGGCTCCGGCTCCGCCTCGACCGTGGCCGGAGGCGCGGCCGGCGTCGTCGTTGGGACGCCGGGCCATCCCGGCTCCGAACCGGGCCCGCCGGCCGGGGGCGGCTCGAAGGCAGCGGTGTCCAGCTGGAAAACGGGCACGGAGCTGGGGAAGGCCACCTCCACCGAGGCTGGCTCCGTCCACGCGGCGGTGGTGGCTCCGGGTAGCCGCTCGGACCAGGGGCTGGTGCCGGTGGGGGCGGCGGCAGAGGGCTGCTGCACCTCCCCGGTGGCGCCCGTGGGGATGGCGGGAGGGGCGGGCATCTCCGGAGTAGGCTCGGTGACCGCCGCGGGCGGGGCGGGGAGCGTCTCCCGCGTGCTCCACGCGAACGGATCGGTCAGAGGCTCCCCGGGTGTGGCGCTGGTGACGTCCATCCCGGGCCAGGAGGCCGCCGGAGGCGGCGCGGTCAGGTCGCGTGGAGGCGGACCGGTTGCCGCCGCGCCGCGGATCGCCATGACCAGGTCCACAGGACTGGCGTCGGCACGCACGGTGGCGGCGCCGACGTCCTCCAGCTGGGTTGTGAACAGCTCGTCGGCCGGATCGACCACCACCATGACCCGTAGCAGGGCCGATCGTGAGGCCAGGTCGGCCGCAAGGCTCACCGTATCGAGGCCGCCAAAGCCGGTGTAGAGGAGGACCAGGTCGGGCGCGAGCGCCTCGAGGTCCTCGTCGAGTTCGTCGGGATGGCGGATGAATCCGACCAGGTTCACCTGATCGGCATAGCCGGCGAGCTTGTCCAGCTCGGCCACCGCCTGGGGGGCGTCGCTGGCGATGACCACCCGCACGGCGCCGCCCGAGGGACCGTACTGCATTGGCGGCATGGTACGTCGAAAGCACCGAATCCGGCGGCCCTCGGCCCCTCGGCCGGGGAAATGAAAAGGGGGAGCCGCAGGCGCGGCTCCCCTTTTCGGCAAGTACCCTGGTGGTTTAGCTGCCCAGGCTGCTGCTGATGTTCGAGAAGATGTTGTTGACCTGGTGGCCAACCACCGTCAGGATGACGATGACGACGATAGCGATGAGGACGAGGATCAGGGCGTACTCAACCATACCCTGGCCCTTCTCCTTCTCTTCGAGCTCGGTCTTGCGGACCATGAGCCCACGAAGGCGCAGATAAAGATTGCTCAACATTTGGTTACTTCACCTCCTTGTGACACCTAGAGTGGCCGCCTTGGGAGCGGCTCGTGCGAACTATGCTCTGATCGCTCCCCTCTGAGATGCGTGAAGTGCGAAGGGACGGTAACAAGCGATCTCACATCTTCTGGGGGCCTCCGGACCGCCAGAAACCCGCACGGAGGCGGCCCGAAGCACCCTCTTCAACGGCTCGGTGAAAGCGCCGGGCGAGCCGGCTGGCGGGTGCTAAGGTCACCGTCATGGCCTCGTGGAGCAGGTCGAGACAGCCCGTCACCATCTCCGGGGTCGGATCCGAGCGCGGCGCCGCCCTCCTCGTCGACCTGGCCGGCGATCGGCCCTGCACCCAGCCGGGATGCGCCAGGACCACCGGGCTGGCCTGCGGGTACGTCGACCGCCGCGGTCACGACTGCCGGACGGCGTGGTGCCCCGACCACCGCCTGGTCATCGACGGACGCGTGTACTGCCGCCGGCACGCCGGCGTCGTCAGCGCCCTGCCTGTCGGCTACGTCGGCCACACCGCACCGATGCCTGACCTGGAGACGCGCGCGCCCTCGCTGGTGAGCTGGGTGGCTCGGGAGATCGATGCCGACATCCGTCAGCTGCTCCTCGCCGAGCTGCGCGATGACCGCGTCCGGCTCGTCACGGACCCCGTCTATCTCGTCTTCATCGGCTGCGACCGGCGGCGTGCCTGGGAGCGCGCCTGGAAGCTGGTGGACCACTCCGGGCAGGGCCTCCGGGTCTCCCTCCTGGTCGAGGAGTGCGCCGACGCGGAGGTCGCGGTCCGGGTCAACGCGGCGGTCGTGGATCGCCTCACACCACCCTGGATCGTCCAGCGGCTCCACGGCGCCATGCCCCCACCCGAGGTCGACGCTCAGCGACGCAAGGACTTCAATCGCCGCCTTCTCGGCATCATCCATCGGGGAATGGAGCGCGAGGGTTACCAGACCCTGGTCGTTGCCGGGGTTCCCGATCCCGGGGAGGCGGTGCTACAGCGTCCCTGATGGTCAGAAGACCACCGTCCTCCATTATCCTGATGGCCGCCAGCACCGCTGCCGGTGCCAAGCGTCCAGAATCATCCCCACAAAGAGAGATGGCGACCTACCGTCCCGCACCACCCGCGCCCCACCTGGAGCTGCCCCTGTGAGTCAGCGACGCATCCTCGTCGTGGACGACGATCCCCGCCTGCTCCACATCGTCGAGATGTACCTGGGGATCGAGGGCTATGAGGTGAGGACAGCCTCCAACGGCGAGGAGGGGCTCCGGGAGGTCGACGCGCAACGCCCCGATCTGATCATTCTCGACATCATGATGCCCGGGATGGACGGCTTGGAAGCCTGCCGCCGGATCCGTGGCAACCCGGTCACCTCCGACATCCCCGTCCTCATGTTCAGCGCCCTCTCCGGCGACGACGACGTGGAGCGTGCCCGCCTGGCGGGGGCCAACCACCTCATCACCAAGCCGTTCAACCTGGTCGGGCTGGGGTCGGTGGTGCGCTCCTTCTTCGGGTCCGACCAGCCCGTCCCCGCCTGACAGGGGATCCTCGGCAACCCTCTGGATCAACCGGTGGAGTACTGGTCCAGTCGATTCTCGATGTTGCTGGGGATCCCGGGGCTGAGCAGCCTCTGTATCCCCGGCTCCAGATCGACGATGACCTGTGTCAGGACGCCGTGGTCGACGGCGATGGCGGGGGTGGTTCGGATCGCAGAGGAGACGTTGGCCGTTGACGGGGGGGCGTCCGCGACCGCCTGGATCACGAGGAGGACCACTCCCAGCTCGAGCACCCCGACGACAAGTCCGGCCGCAACCCCGGCGACGCGGTCGAACATCACGGTGATGGCCTTCTTGATCAGGTCGGAGTAGAGCGCGGCGAGGATCTCGATCATCAGCACCGCCACCCCGAACACCGCGACGAACGCCCAGGCGTTGCCGGTCAGGTTGCCGTCCCCGAGGGTCGCGGCCAGGGGGTCGCCCACATAGTAGGCGGCGAGGGTCCCCGCGTAGACCGCGACACAGGCGATGGCACGGCGAACCAGACCGTAGCGCCACCCGAGGAAGCAGTTGACGCCGACGATCAGGATGAGGATCAGGTCGGCGAGGGCCTCGTTGAGCCCATACCCTGGCACGGCAGGCGCGAAGTTAGCACGGCCGGCCGGCCTCCGACCGGACGCCAACGACTCTGTGACGGCCATGTGGCCGGGAGGCCATGGTGAGGCTCCGGCGGGCGATGTGGCTGTGCACAGGCTCGGCCCCTGGTACCATCGCGGCCAGGTCGCCCGACAAGCCATCCTCGAGGAGCCCGGTCACGAGCATGGAAAGGAGCTTCATCGCCCGCCTCAGCGGTGTCGACGTCTCCGGTCGCAAGACCTACGATCTCGTCGACGAACCCACCGGCGATGACTATCGGGCTCTGCTCGTCTGCGCCCGTGCCCAGTGCGACACCGCGGTGCTGAGCCTCGACACCAACCGTGACCTGGACCCTGGCGGCCAGGAGGTTGTCGACCGCCTGGCAACGCAGCTTCGCTCCGAGAGCCGGAGCGGTCACGTCCGGCTCCTCCGTTACGAGTTCAGCCAGACGTGCATCGACGTGCTGGGGGAGGCGTCGGGGCTCTTCGCATGGCGCCAGCCGGGTCTTCCCGAGAACCTCTGCCTGCTCCGGGCGGACGGCAGTCCCTGGATCGTCTCGATCGCCGCGGACCGCATCGGCTATGTGGAGTTCACGCCCTTCGAGAAGCTGCTCCTTGGCCGGGCCGCCCCCGGTCTCGCCGCCGTGCTGGCACACCAGGGTGCCAGGGACGCCGTGCTGGCCGCCTTCGAGCGCCGCCTGGAAGACGCTGCCGACGCCCTGGAGGCGGACCTCCTGGTCTACACGCGTGCCCTTGCCGAGGAGGGCCGTGAGGGCATCGTGGCGGCCGTCCACGACTGGCTGGTCTCCGGCGAGCTGCTGAGGGTCGGGGCGGCGGTCCACGTGGTCGCCCGGCTGGGACTGACCGAGCTCGAACCCGAGCTGGCGCACCTGGCGGAGCTGCTGCGTCGCGACCTGCTACCGGGTCCGGCCGCCTATCGCTCGAGCCCGGTGCTCCGCGAACGCTGGCGCATCCGCTTCGACCGCCGCCTCACCGAGGCGATCGCGGTCCTGGAGACCATCCGCTCGGGTTGACCACTCCGGCCGCCGGGATCGACCCCGGGCGTCCGGTTCGGGATCACTTGACGCCGAACTCCTGGAGAACCTGCAGGGCGGCAGGGCCGAGAAGCACGACGAAGAGGGTGGGGAAGATGCAGCACGCCATCGGGAAGAGCATCTTCAAGGGGGCCTTCTGGCCGGTTTCCTCGGCCCGCTGGCGGCGGCGCCGCCGGATCTCCTCGGACTGGATGCGCAGCACGTTGGCGATGCCGACACCCAACTGCTCGGACTGGATGATCGCCTGGATGAAGTTGTTCAGCTCATCCACCTTGTTGCGCCTCGCCATGTCGTCGAGCGCTTCGATGCGGGGGCGTCCCAGGCGGATCTCGTTGAGCACCTGGTTGAACTCGGAGGCGAGAGCGTTGCGGTACTTGTCGCAGACCCGGCCGAGGGCGGCGTCGAATCCGAGCCCGGCCTCGACACTGATGGTGAGGAGGTCCAGTGCCGAGGGCAGCGCCAGCAGGATCTCCTTCTGCCTGCCCCTCATCCGGCGGGAGAGGATGGCGTCCGGGAGCAGGTAGCCGATGACCAGGCCGGCCCCCGGGCCGACGACGAGCTGGGGCATGGGCACCTGGAGCAGGGCGGCGAGAGCGAGCCCGAAGAAGCCGAGGATGATGATGCAGATGATTCGCAGCACCAGGAAGCCGCCCACGGTGAGCCCCCAGGGCCTTCCGGCCAGGTTGAGCTTCTCCTGAAGCGCCTGGGTGCGCTGCTGGTTGTTCCGGGCGGTCAGGCGGCGTCCCCAGCGCTCCAGGGTCGGCCGGAAGACCCGCTCGAAGAAGGGCAGGGTCATCTCCACCTCGGCCAGGCTCTGGACGGCGCGTCCGGACTCGGTGAACTGGGCGAGCCGGGCTTCGAGGAGGTCTGCCTGGGGCGAACGGGCCTGGTTCAGCCAGAACGCCAGGAGGACGATCGAGCAGGCTGCGAGCGCGGCGGCAACGTAGGCGATCACACCTGGATCCTCACGATCTTCTGGATGATCGCCGTCCCCACCAGGATGCTCAGGGCACCCAGGGCCAGCATGACCCAGCCGAGGGTCTCCTTGACCATCGGCGCGAAGTAGGACGGCTCCACGAAGAAGAGGAAGAGGGCAAGCCCGACCGGCAGGAGCGTGATGATCATGCCCGACATGCGGGCCTGCGCCGTGATGGTGCGGATCTCGCCGTGGATGCGCACCCGCTCGCGGATCGTGTAGGCGATGGTGTCGAGGATCTCGGCCAGGTTGCCTCCGACCACGCGCTGGATCTGCACCGCGGTGACCATCAGGTCGAAGTCCTCGGACTTGTTGCGCTGCACCATGTGCTGGAGAGCGTCGTCGACGGGGATGCCGAGGGCGATCTCACGGGTGGCGCGGGCAAACTCCTCGGAGATGGGTGGCGACGCGTTCTTCGCCACCGTGGCCATCGCCTGGGCAAAGGAGAGACCGGCCTTGAGCGCGTTGCTGAGCAGGATGATCGTGTCTCCGAGCTGACCCTCGAAGGCGCGGGTGCGGCGGGTCTGACGGAAGCGGAGGAAGATGCCACTTGCGATCCAGACGACGACGGGGCACGGGATGAAGGCGAAGACCGTCCCGAAGCGCAGCCAGAAGATGCCACCGACCGCCACGCCCACGCCGGCGACGATCAGCATCCATTCGGAGGCCTTGAGGCGCAGCCCGGCCTTCTGGATGTCCTCGGCCAGCTTGCCCGCGTAAGAGCCTCGGCTGACCACCGGGGTGAGGGCGTCAGTGAAGCTGTCGAGCGCGTCGCGGAGGGGGTTCCCCGACTTGATCCGCTCGGGCTGCGCCGGCCGCTGACCGCCCATGTAGGCGCTCAGCCGGCGGGCAACCTCGTCGGCCTCAGTCCGGCTCCGGGTCGCGATCAGGGCGACCCAGCAGAGCAGGAAGCAAGCCACCAGAACCGCCGCGAGCAGAGGGAGAAAGTCGGTCATTGCCGGGCCCTACGTCCGCCTGTCCTTCGAGACTCCTCGGATCACGAGTTCGCAAACGCCCCGGACAGCGACTGAGGGGTCACCGGGGTGTCGGAGGCCGACGGGATGACCGTGTCGGGGCCCGAGATGTTCACGATATCCGGAACGAAGTCGCCCGTCGAGTTTGTCTTTCCGTACTCACTGGTCGGGCGCAGCACGTACTTGAGGACGAGCGCGGGGTTGCCGGCGACCGGCGCTGACGACGGGCCGGTCGTCTGGGCGAAGTCCCCGGTCAGGAGCGCGGTCATCTCCTCGGCCTGCGCCCGGGTCATCTCGACCACGAAGTAGCTGGGCGTGGACAGGGTCGGTGCCGCCGTGGTCGTCGCCGTTCCACCCGACGGGGTGGTGGTGGTGGCTGCGGGGTAGCCCACCGCCAGCACCGGGATGTCCTGGAAGACGTACTGGACCTGGTGACTGGTCGTGGTGGCGCCACCCAGGTCACCGATGATGTCGATCTGGTCGCCGGCCAGGATGTAGTAGCCGACGGTCATCTGGTCGACGGTGGTGTCCGGCGTTGCCTCGTGGGCCGGGATCGCCAGAGCCACGTCGTTGTTGGCGATCGGGAGCTGGTTGGTCGGAGTGGTCAGCGTCCCGGTGCCGCCGGAGCCGGACGTGGCCTGCAGCAACTGCTGGGTGATGGGGGTCCCGGCCGAGACCGAGACGGGGAGGGTCTGCCCGACCAGCTGGCTCGGCGTCGTGTACGAGTCGGGCGGCACGTCGGGGACGAGGTAGGCGCGACTCGTGAGGTTGGTCGTCGAGAGCTGGGAGCCGGCCGTGATGGCCGTCTCCGCCACGACCACCTGTTGGGTGGGCTGGGTGGGAGGGGTGCTCGACGACTTGGAGACGGCGATGAAGACCACCACGCCCGCGAGCAGGGCGAAGATGATGCCGCCAACGAGAAGGATCCGGTTCTGGGGCTTGTTGGAGGGAATCGCCACTTGCTTTCCTCGACTGGTACCCGCGTCGCTACTACCTTGGGCCGGATGCGATGCGGGACACGGTTGGTGCGGCTGAGGCCGGTCGCCCGAGTGTGACCGAGACCGGCAAACTGGATGTCACTGTCCGGTAACAGATGAGTGCGCCTTCTCCCCATCCCCCGAGGGCGCTCATGGGTCCATCCTACCGGTCGTCTGGGCTCGCATCAGCATCTCGAGGACATCGTCCCGGTAGGGGGCGATGGTGGCGATCTTGCGGTAGATCCGCAGTGCGCCGTGGTTGTCCCCGCGCAGCCGGGTGAGGCGTGCGATGCGCTCCAGGTAGGAGACCGCCAGATCGATGTCCTGGTCGTCGATGCAGATGTCGGCAAGACGCGCCAGGGGTGGCTCGTAGACGGGGTCGGCACGGGATGCGGCCAGGTAGCAGTTGAGTGCTGCGTTGCGCTTGCCCAGGCTGCGACACCGATCGCCCGCGTCGAGGGCGAGCTCTGCGACGGCCTGGCCCCCGAGCTCCTGGGCGGCCTGCTGGAGCACGGCGGCGGCATCGTCGCACCGCTTCTTGCGCAGCCTCTCGTTCACGCTGGAGCGGAGGGCGACGAGGTCGCGCTCGGGGATGTCGTTGGTCGGCGGTGCGGCTACGGGTGCGGGACTGTCCGCCACCGGCGTCATGTGCAGCTCCACCGCCTCTGGCTGCCGCACCGACCAGCCGGCTGCGATCTCGGGGGGAGCGGCTCCGCCGCCGTTGGGCGGGCTCACGGGGAGCCATCCCGTGGTGGCGTTGCGCCAGTCCTCGCGTCCGTCCTGGGGAGCGGAGCCGGTCGCCGGCTCGAAGTCTGCGATCCCCGGTGCCGGCGACGCGCCGGTGACCGGCACCTCGCGCACGCCGACCGGCGGCTTCTCAGAGGCGGGCCATGGGGACGACCATCGGGCGATGTCGGGCGGCCCGCTCCGGTGCGGTGGATCGGCGGCGGGAGCGGCGGGCCACGGTCCCACATCCTGGAAGCGGGTCCCGTCAGGGGCGGACGACACCGGTAGGTCGTCGGGCGAGAGCGGCTCATCACGCAGCCCCTCGGCCAGCGGATCGCGACTCCCCCTGAGCGTTGGCGTCACCGGCTTTGGCCACGTCGACGGGTCCGCGAAGGAGGCCCGACGGCTCTGTGGAGCCCGAACCTCCGCCGGCGCCTCGACCGCGTTCGCCCGGTGGGGTTCCGCCGGCTCCGGGACAGAGGCCTGCTCTGGTTGCGGTGCCCGGTCCGTCAGAAGGTCGTCCGGGTCTCCGATGTGGAACCTGAACTGAGGAAGTGACGCTCCCGAGCCCTCCTCCCCGGCCCCGCTCGTGCCGGCCTCCTCAGGCTGCGGGTAGACGGCGTCGGGAAGGGGATACGAGGCCTCGGGAAGGGGGTACGGGGTCTCAGCTTGGGGGTAGCCGAAGTCCGGCTCGGGGTAGGTGGGCTCCGGCTCGGCGTACGTCGATTCGGGGTCCGGGTAGCCGGGTTCGCTGAGGGGCTGGTCCGGTTCCGGAACGGGGTAGATGGGCGGGAACCGGTGGGGTCCGCCGCCGTTGGATTCGGGGATGGAGGCGCCCACCTCGGCCAGCGGCATCTCGGCAAGCCCGGTGGCCTGCTCGGATTCCTTCATCGCCGCTGCATTCGCCTCGGTGCTGCTCAGCGCGTCGAGGGAGAGGAGGTACTCGTACACGTGGCGGCGCAGCCGCTTGCTGAGCGCCGGTGCGACGTCGACGGCGCCCATGTCGGCGGCCAGCTGGGTGGCGGCGTCGACGATGGAGAGCAGTCCTGCTTCGTCGAGGCGGCCGAGACGTATGGCTTCGTCGAGCCGCTGCTCGACAAGATCGGCGAGGCCGGGGACATGAGGAGCCACCGTGGCGACACCGTCCTGCCAGCCGCGCCGGATCATCCCGAGTGTGTCGTAGCTCATGTCAGCCGCTCCGCGGCACCCACCGCGTCCTCATCGAGGCCGTCCTCGTTGAGGATCTGGCGGACCTTGCGGACCCCGTAGTAGACGATGACCCCGGCGATCAGGAGCACCAGACCTCCGAAACCGATCGTCTGGAGGTAGCCGGCGGCGGTGCCGGCGCCGGGGAGGATCTCGATGACCCTGTCGGCCTCCGCGCTGGCCGCCCGCTTGAGGGTCCACTGGTCGGGGACGGCATTGTAGTCGCCCTTGGTCTTGACCAGCACGTCGCCACTCTGGTCGTGGCTCAGCCAGACGATGCGGTGGACGATGGTGAGCTTGGTGTCGTTGGGATTGGGGAAGACCATGATGTCACCGACCTGGAGCTGGCCTGCCGGCAGGCTCTCGGTCACGACCAGGGAACCGATCGGGATGACCGGCTGCATGCTCCCGGTGACCACCTCCTCGAGGTGGTGCCCGGTGACCACCAGCCCGACCACGATGGCGCAGAAGATCGTGACGAGGCCCAGCGCCGCGGCGATCAGGAGGTTGACGACGTGACCGCCGACCGCCCGCCAGTCTGCGAGGCGCGCCTCCCTCGGGAGGCTCGGGAGGGTAGCCGGCGCGCTGATCGAGGTGGAGGACGCCACGGCGGGGGCGGCCACGGCCGTGGCGTCCACGGCGGTGGCCGCGGCCAGGGTGGTGGCGGCCGCGCTGGGCGGAACGACGTCCGTCTCGGCGGGTGCCGGTGCCGTCCGGCCGGCGAGGATCAGGGTTTCCGCCTCGGGCGGGGTGGCGTCCGGCAGCGCGCGGACGGGGGCGGTGATGGGCGGCGCCATGGCGGCGAGCAGCCACGCCGGCGGTGCGCTGAGCGCGGCGGGGGCCACCGGGATCGCCGGCACCGCCACGCGCAGCATCCGGGAGATGCGGGTGGCGTCGAGCGGCGAGGCGCGCCGGCAGGCCACCTGGAGGCGGCGGGTGCGTGCCGGCAGGGCGACGTTGGGAACGGTCGAGGCGACCTCCAGCCGGGCGAGGAAGGCGCGCCGTCGGGGGGCGGCGGCGGGGACCGGGACCGAGCTCGCGAAGGCAGGGGGGGCCTCAGGCGGGGGGACCGGCCGTGGAGCGGCCGCGAGAGACGGTACCGGGGTCGGCGTTGGAGCGGGCGGAGCAGCCGCCGCCTGCTCGGGCAGCCGGAGGATCGCCGCCTGAGTGACCCGCCGGCGCTCCCGGCGGGGGGCGCGCCTGGCAGGCTGGGCACCGCCCAGCTCAAGGCCGTCGGTGGCGGATTCGAGATCCGCGACGACGTCCCTGACCAGGTCGTGCAGCTCCTCGGGGAGCGTCATCCTCACGTTGCCCACTAGCCAATTCCCCTGCTGCTCCCGCACGCCGTCGACGGCGCTTTGAGCCGGCCGTCCAATTGTCGGCCCCCCCAGGCGGCGCCTCGTGCAACGGGGCGCAACGAATCGGTTGCGGGACGTGGGCACCGCCGGAGATGAGACGAACCGCCGGCTCGGTGATGGCCGAGGCCGGCGGTCGGACCCTGATGGCGAGGAGGGGACGGCGGGTGGGCCGCCGTCCCCTCACGGGCCGCTCAGAGGCTGGTCAGAGGCTTGTCAGCCTCCGGCCTGGGACCACTGGAAGACCGCGGTGCAGACCGAGTCCTCGTCAGTCTTCGGGCTGCCGGCGGGGAGCCCCAGGCTGAAGTCGAAGGTGTTGGTCGCCCCGGAGACCCAGGTGGCGTTGCCACCGTTGTCGGAGATCGCCTGCGCGGGCATCAACGCCAGCGCGCCGTGGTACAGGGTGACCGCGGGGGTTTCCGAGTCGGCGATGGTGAGCTGCAGATCAGCGCAGAGGGTGGTGTCCGCGCCGGACCAGCTGGGGTCGGCAGCGGTCACCCCGGCAGAGGCGAGGGAGAGCTGGAAGTTCGAGGCTTCCGTGCCGGTGTTGGTGATGGTCACCGTCCCCACCTGGTTCGGGCCCCAGCCGGGCACGATGCCCGACGCGGCGAAGACGGCGCCACAGGCGGCGGGCGACGTCTGGTCGGTGCAGGTGACGAGGTGGCCACCGGTGACCTGCGCAGCGTTCTGCATGTGCACGCCGAGGGTGGTGGCGGTGCTGCCGTTGTTCTGGGTCACCGCCTGCCATGCCGCCAACCCGCCCCAGCCGATCAGGGCGGTGCCGGCGACAACCAGGACGAAGACCATCCCGGCACGCAGCTTCCTGCCGTCGGAACTCTTCCGCTCGATGGACATGGGGAACCTCCAAGACTGGTGTGGTGGACATCACCGTCTCCGGTCCGGGAGGGAGGAGAGGCGGTTGCGGCGCTGTGGTGGAAGGGCGGCGCCGCGCTCGCCCTGGTTTCCTGGGTGGGGGAGAAAGGGGCCGGGAAGGCGCTCTTCCCGGCCCCCCTCAGATCATGGCTGGGGGTTACGCGCTCGCCTGGGTGAAGAGGACGTCGAAGCTGCAGCTCTCACCCGGGACGCTGTTGTTGTTGGCGAAGCCGGCCGCCGGCGTCACCGCGAATGTGAAGGCGTTGCTGGCGCCCGATGCCCACGAGGAGCTTCCGGCGCTGGTGTTCAGCGGGGTCCCGCTGATGACGCCGATGCCCGTCTGGGAGACGTACGGCGTGACGCTGTCCGTGCCGGTGACGCTGAGGTTGAGGTCGGCGCAGAGGGCTCCCGTCGGGGAGTCGGAGGGCGGCGAGCTCACCTGGAAGGTGGTGGGCAGCTGGCCGGTGTTCTGGATGGTGACGGTCCCGGTCGAACCCGCCCACGCCGAGGTCAGGATGCTCCCGGAGACGATGACGCTGCAGGGCGTCGCCGCCGCCTGCGCCGAGGTCTTGGTGGACTGGCAGGTGACACCGGTGCCGGTCACGACGTTGGTGTGGCTCAGCGTGCCCACCGAGAAGGCGTTGCCGCTGTTCTGGGTGTAGGCCTGCCAGGCGGCCAACCCGCCAAAGCCGACCAGTGCCGTGCCCGCCACGGCCGCGCCCAGGACCAGCGCTAGCCGGACCGATCGCTTGCTCTTGTGCTGTTCCATGATCTTCAGTTCCCTATCTGTGCCTTCTGATCTTTCGATGCAGCTAGTTCAAATGCACTAGACGCTACTGGTGCAGCCTAGGGGGGTCGATCTCACGAAGCCCCGTCGGATACCGCCACAGGCGGGTAACGGTGTTCGGTTGAAGTGATGAACCGATCGATCCGTATGCCGCGTTCTTGTGGACGGGCAAGAGGAAGGCCGGGGCAGGAGATCCTGCCCCGGCCTTCCGGATCAAGGCGTTGGTCAGGCGGCCGTCTGGGTGAAGAGGATGCTGAAGGTGCAGCTCTGCCCGGCGTCGGCGTAGTCGTTGACGAAGTTGCCGCCCGCTGCCACGGTGAAGGTGAAGGTATTGCCCGTCGTGCCGGTGCCGGTGCCGGCCGTGCCGTTCGGCAACCAGGTCGTGCTTGGCGTTGGGGCGTTGTTGTCGATCGTTGTCGCCCCCATCGTGCTGGTCAGCGCGGTCGCTGCGTACGGGGTACCCGGTGCCCCGGCGTCGGGGTCGCTCACCGCGAGCGTGAGGTCCGCGCACATGGTTCCGCCAGAGTTGACCGGGGCTGACGGCATGCTCATCTGGAACGTGCTCGAGAGGGTGCCGGTGTTGTCGATCTTGACGACACCTGTGGCGGGGAGCTTCCCGTTCACGGCGTCAGCTGCGGTCACGTTGATCAGGACCGAGCACCAGCCGGGGCCGGCGCCGACCGGGATCACGCCGATGACCGACGTGCAGCTCGAGCCGATGTAGTTGCTGTGCGCCAGGGTGCCGGCGGCAACGCTGTTGCCGGCGTTCTCGGTGTAGGCGTTCCATGCGGCCAAGCCGCCGAAACCCACCATGGCGGTGCCGGCCACCGCGGCGCCCAGCACCAGGGCCACCCGAAGGTAACGCTTGCTCTTGCGGTTTTCCATGATCCTCATCCTCTGTTGCCATCTGGCCGTTCGGGCCGAGTAGTTCAAATGCACTAGGCGGCTCTGGTCAGCCTAGGGGGGGCGATGAGACGAAGCGGTTGCGGAACCGGCGACAGCCGGGTCACGGAGCTCGGCCGTCCTCGTGACGCGATCGGGGCGTCTGATCGGGGCGCGGGCGGGTCCGTGGCGACGTCCCCCCTAGGGACCCGAGGGATTCCGGACATGGCGGCATCCCCGGGCATAGAGGAGGCCGGGCAGGTTTCCCCGCCCGGCCTCGTGGGGGCGTTAGTCGGATCAGGCCGCCGTCTGGCTGAAGAGGAGGCCGAAGGTGCAGCTCGTGCCCTGGTCGGCGTAGTCGTTGGCAAAGCCCGCGCCCGGGGCCACGGTCACGGTGTAGGTGTCACCGGTGGCGCCGGAGCCGGAACCCACCGCTCCGCCCCCGGTCCAGGTGAGGTTCGGGGTCGTGAAGTTGTTGTACAGGCTCTTGGCCGTGAAGGCGCCATTGAGGGCGGTGGCCGACCACACGACGCCGGTGGCGTCCGGTGCCGTGGTGTTGGGGTCGGACACGGCGATCGTCACGTCAGGGCAGAGGCTGCCGGTCGGGGCCTGCAGCGCCGTGCCCATGCTGAGCTGGAAGGTGCTGTTCAGGGTGCCGGTGTTGGCGATCTTGATCGTCCCGGTAGTGCCGACCCAAGTAGCTGGGTCGACATTGGCGACCGTGATGGTCGCAGCGCAGAAGCCGGTGCCGGTGGTGGGTACAGCGCCGAGGTTCGACACGCAGCTCGCACCGTTACTGTGGGCGAGGGTGCCCGCGGCCACGCTGTTGCCGGCGTTCTCGGTGTAGGCGTTCCATGCCGCCAAGCCGCCGAAACCTACCATCGCGGTGCCGGCCACGGCGGCACCCAGCACCAGGGCTACCCGTAGCGATCTCTTGCTCTTGCGGTGTTCCATGATCCTCAATCCTTTTGATCTGATCTGTCGACCGCTCTAGCCAGATAGGTCAAATGCACTAGACGGCAAGGGGCAGGCTAGGGGGGGCGATCTCACGGAGCACCAGCCGAAGACGCGACAGGGGGGTAACGGGGTTCGCGTGAAACCATGAACGCGAGCGATGCGTCTGAGCCGTTATCGGTCCATCGGATCAGGGGTCACGGGGCGGTGCCGGGAACCCGCCGCTCGCGCGGATCGCCGGCATCGGCTCCCCCCGCCGGCTCCACCCACACAGCCGGACCCGCGCTATGTGGCCGGACCCCCTCCGGCTCAGCTGGGGCCTGGCTCCTCTTATATAGCCGCATGGCCGGACCCGCGCCGCCGCCCCAGCAGGACCTGGCCGGCGCCGCGGTACGACGCTCGTGGGTCGCGGCAGGCCGCGGCAGGCACGTCCGGGGGACCCCCGCCGTCACACCAGGAGGGTGGGGTCTTGTGACGATGACGTTGTTGTCTCTTGAGCGTCCCAGGCTGGCTGAAAGCGTCTTTCCCCCCCATCCCTTCAGGCGACCATAGCCGGCGATGCCTCGGGGGGGATGCCCGGGGATCGTCGGCATTACTCAAGAGGTCGCCACCGGATGCTTGCCGAGGGACCGCGAGACCGCCCGGAAACGGGGGGCCAGGACGAGAGAGCCGCCGGGCGGCAGATCGTCCTGGCCATGATCACCGATGCTGACGGCCGCCTCGCCTTCGCCAATGGCGAGCTGCTCGCTCTCGGGGGGTGGCGCTGGAGCGATCTGAGCGGCCGGCTGTGGCATGAGGTGCTGATCGCTCCCGAGCATCGGCGCCGCGTGGTTCGGGCTTTCGAACGGGCGGTGACCGGCAAGGACGGCGCCGCCTGCGTGGAGGCGCCGCTCCGGACCAGCGACGGTCGGGAGCGGATCGTGGCCTGGTCGGCCACCCCGAGCCTCGACGAGGACGGCCGGCCCACCGCCGTCACCTCCGTGGGGGTCGACGTCACGCGGTGGACCGAGGAGCGCGACCGGCTGGCCGCCGAGAGGGACTTCGACGCCTCGCACGACCGCCTCACCGGGCTTCCCAACGCCTCGACCTTCCGCTGGCGGCTGGGCAGCGAGCTGAGCGCCGGCCGGCGCGCGGGACGCTCCACCGGCGTGCTCCTGGTCGCGCTCGACCGGCTCCGCACCGTGGTCGAGACCCTCGGCAGGGAGGCGGGGGACGAACTGGTCACGGAGATGGGGGAGCGAGTTTCGAACTGTGTCCAGGCCGCGGCCGGCCGCAAGCCGCCGCTCGCACCGCTCACGGACCAGCGCGAGCCGATGAACGCGTGGATGGTCGCGCGCTGGTCGGACGACGAGTTCGCCGTCCTCCTTCCCGGCCTCCTCTTCCCCGAGGAGGCCGTCTATATGGCACGCTCCATCGTGGCGACCGTCGCGGCCCCCGGCACCGGCTCCATCGCCGACCTCCGGCTGAGCGCCGCGATCGGGATCGCCCTGGCGCCGTCGGACGGGGAGAGCCCGGCCACGCTGATGCGGCACGCCGCCATGGCGCAGCACGCTGGGCGCACCTCGGCGGAGCACATGGTCCGCTTTGACCTCTCCCTCTCCATGGAGGCCGAGGGCCGCCTCCTCATCGAGCAGCAGCTCCCCCTCGCCCTGGAGCGCGGGGAGCTCAGCGTCGCCTTCCAGCCTGAGGTCGATGCTGCCTCTCACCGCATCGTCGGGCTCGAGGCGCTCGCCCGCTGGCATCACCCGGTGCTCGGCGACGTTCCCCCGATCCGATTCATCCCCATCGCCGAAGAGATCGGGGTGATCGCGGAGATCGGCCAGTTCGTCCTCCGGAACGCGGTCCGGCATGCGGCCCAGTGGCGGTCCGACGGGCTGGGAGACGTGCGGGTCGCCGTCAACGTCTCGGCCTACCAGCTGACCGACCACAGCCTCGTCAGGGTCGTGCTCGACTGCCTGGAGGAGACCGGGCTCCCGGCCCACCTCCTGGAGTTGGAGGTCACCGAGTCGGCGGCCATGGTCGATGCGCAAGCCGCGGCCGAGGTCCTCGGCGAGCTGTCGCGCCAGGGGGTGACAATCTCGCTGGACGACTTCGGCACCGGCTACTCCAATATCGGCAAGCTCCACAACCTCGCCGTCAGCACGATCAAGATCGACCGCAGCTTCCTGCTGGAGGACGCGGGGAACCCCGCCGCGGACCCCGGGGCCCTGCTCCACGCCGTGGTGACGCTCGGCCGCAACCTTGGGCTGCGGGTCATCGCCGAGGGGGTCGAGACCGAGGAACAGCTCAGCCGCCTCCAGCCGCAGGGTCTCGACGCCTACCAGGGCTTCCTCTTCTCACGGCCGGTGCCGGCCGCGGAGATCCTGCGACTCCTCCGCGAGGGCCGGCCGCTCGGGTCCGACAGCGGTATTCAGATCGCCTGAAGCCGCTCAGCCGGCGCGCTCGCTGGCCGTCTGGATCGCGGCCAGAGGGAGGAGCTGGTCGAGTTGGAGACCACCCAGCCGTCCCTCCGCCACCAGGCTGTTGACCAGGTTGTCGACCCGCCAGACCACGATGACCTGGAGGGCCCCGACGCCCTCGAAAGTGGCCTGGGTGCTGGTGGCATGCCCGCCATCACCCAGCGTGCCGGTGGAGATGGGCACGGCACCAGCACGCGCGTCCAGGGCGGTGTCGAGACGGACCATCGCGTCGGACGCGCCCACCGTGGTCGCGAAGGCGGCGACCGCCGCGGTGAGCGTGATCGGGCCGTTGCTGGTGCTGAAGGAGACGTTCCGGTAGTACTCGACCTCGGCGGCTCGCACCATGCCGTCCGCCCGCACGGCGCTCGAGCTGGCCTGGTCCAGCCAGCCGGCGCCCACAGCTGCGACCGCCTCGTAGACGGTGAAGTCCGGGGAGGTGAGCTGGTCGAGGGTGAGCAGGTAGCCGCCCGGGGCCCCGCGGAGGGTGGCCGGAACAGGGCTCCCGCAAGCGGCGACGGTCATGGCCAGCAGCGCGAGCAGACGCGGCGCTCGTCCGGGCCTCCGTCCGTACGTGGTGTCCGTGGCCGCGACTCTAATGGAAGAGGAGAGGGGAGGGGAGAACCCATCCGGCCGGGTATCACGCCACCGTCATCCGTCCGTGACCACCCCGTTGCAGAGCGACCGAATGTGAGCCAGGGGATCGGGAGACGATGCTGGCAGCGGCGTAGGCGCCAGCTCTTGACACGATCGTTGCAATCCGCGAATTCGATGCAATAGGTTCGGGTGTAGCCTGCGCAAGACCGTCAGGCTGAGCAAACCTAACGAACGAGACACCGTAGACAGGTAGGCTGAAACAGAGGATGTCGCTTCTCGACCGCGTGCAGAGGAAGGCTGAGGACGCGTCGCCATCGGGTGGGGCGCCCGCACAGCCCGCGACCCCGCCCACCTTCGCGCTGCCGCCGGGCGGATCCCAGCCGCTCGCCTCGCTCGCGGCTCCGACGGCCGCGGCACTGTCGCCGTCCTCGCTGCCGAGCTGGTCGGTGCGTCCCTCGCCGGCCAACACTGCGGCTCCGGTCGCTCCGCCACGGCGAGAGCTGGAGCCGGCGCAATTCGGGCGCCCCGCGCCCGCTCAGACCTCGCCGCCTCCGCTGCGGGTTCGTCCCGCCGAAACCCCCGGGCAGGGCGAAGCCAACCGGCCCGCCTCCCTGTTCAACCGCACGGGTGACACTGGCGGTTCGAGCGACGGAAGCCGCAGCTCCTCGCTGATGAACCGTACCGGCGAGGCCGGAGGCGCGGGTGACGGCAGCCGTTCCACCTCTCTGCTCAGCCGCACCGGGACCCCCAATCGTCCCGGGCAGGGCCGGGGAACCCTGGGCGCCCTGTACGCCCAGCTCAGGTCCCGAGTCCACCAGCGCCTGGTCGAAGAGCTCGCCGGCAACACCGACTCGGCACCTGCCGAGGTCATCCGCCAGCGCATCACCGAACTGGTGGGCGAGGTCATCGCCGAGCAGGGCCTGACCATGAGCCGCCAGGACCGCCAGCGAGTGGTCGATACGCTCATCCACGACGTCCTCGGGCTCGGACCGCTCGAGGACCTGCTGGCCAACCCCGACATCGCTGAGATCATGGTCAACGGCCCCAACCAGATCTACGTCGAGGAGAAGGGCAAGCTGATACGCAGTCCGGTCACCTTCGAGAGCACCGAGCAGCTCATGCAGGTGATCGACCGCATCGTCTCGTCGATCGGCCGGCGCGTGGATGAGTCGTCGCCGATGGTCGACGCCCGGCTCAAGGATGGCTCCCGCGTGAACGTCATCATCCCTCCCCTCGCCCTTCGCGGGCCGACGGTGACGATCCGGAAGTTCTCAAAAGAGGCTTTCACCATCGACGACCTGGTCAATTTCGGCACCCTCACCAACGAGATGGCGCAGTTCATACAGGCCTGCGTCAGGGGCCGGCTGAACATCGTCGTCTCCGGTGGCACCGGGTCGGGCAAGACGACCACCTTGAACGTGCTCTCGGGCTTCATCCCCGAGGACGAGCGGATCGTGACCATCGAAGATGCCGCCGAGCTCCAGCTCGCCCAGGAGCACGTGGTCACCCTGGAGGCGAGGCCGGCCAACGTCGAAGGCCGCGGCGCGGTCTCCATCCGGGAACTGGTCATCAACGCTCTCCGGATGCGACCGGACCGCATCGTCGTCGGCGAGTGCCGTGGCGGAGAGGCGTTGGACATGCTCCAGGCCATGAACACCGGGCACGACGGCTCGCTCACCACCCTGCACGCCAACAACCCGAGGGATGCGGTCAGCCGGCTGGAGACCATGGTGCTCATGTCCGGCGCGGAGTTGCCGTCGCGCGCCATCCGTGAGCAGATCGCCTCGGCGGTCAACATGATCGTGCATCAGTCGCGTCTTCGCGACGGCACCCGAAGGATCGTGAGCATCACCGAGGTTCTGGGTACCGGTGCTGACGGCGTGGTGATGCAGGAGATCTTCGCCTTCAAGCAGACCGGAGTCGATCCCGAGACCGGCAAGGTCCTCGGCGAGCTGGCCCCGACCGGCGTGGTGCCGCAAGCGCTCGAACGGCTGAGCGCCGAGGGCGAGGCGGTTTCCGAGGAGATGTTCGCCGCCGCGTGACCCCTCGCCGAGGGCCCCGCGCGGCACCGGGTGTGAAGGATATGCCGAGCGAGTGACGGGCTCCTGACCGATCGGTTTCGGTCAGCGCGCCGGCTCCCACCCCCGACTGGCCGTCCATACACTCGTCACGAAGTGTCCTCGCCTCCGACGGCGGGCGCCGCCCGCCTTCCCCACATCTCGAGCCGCGAGGCGGTCCGCCCGCTCCGGGTGCTCGTCTGTGCGAGCGACGGGACCTCCATCACTGCCGCCCTGAGCCGGCCGGGGATCGCACCTGCCATTGAGAGCTTCCCGGTGGCCAGTCTCGGGTCGCTGCCGGAGGACCTGGACACCGGCTGGGACGCGGTGGTCGTCGACGACGGCGGGCCGGGTTGGTCGGCGGAGAGGCTGCTCGACGAGATCCGCACGCGTGGGGTGAGCATCCCGGTGGTGGTGGTCTGCGCTCCCTCTCACGAGGTGGCGGGCGTCACCCTGGTGGAGCATGGTGCGGCCGACTGTCTCGCCTCCGACCGGCTGGCCCGCCTTCCGGTGGCCGTCCGGGCCGCGGCCGAGAGAGAGGCGCTCGGCCGGAGGCTGACGCGCGTCGAGGATGCCGGCACGAGCGACCTGAATCAACGTTGGACGGCGGACCTCCTGCAGGACTACCAGCTCGGATTCCTCCGCGCCCTCGGGCTACCGGACGACGATGTCGCGCTGGTCGGAGCGCTCGAGCAGATCGGATTGAGCGTGGCCGGTACCGAGGTCAAGCTCTGGGAAGCAGATGGCCGGGGGGCGGTGCAGCTGCGGGCGGTTTGGCGCCGCGCCGGTTTCGACGCGGAGACGAGCTCGTCGCCTCCTGCTCGCCCGCCGGCTCTGGTGACGCGCGCGATCGGAAACCGGGGGCTGTCCTTCTCGGAGGGGGGACCTGCCGGACCGGTGGGGGAGTCCCTGGGTGTGCCCGTGGTGAATGGCGACGATGTCGTCGGTGCCATCGAGATTCACGCCCCGGACTTCGTGGGCTTCGACGACGCCTACGCCGCTCATCTCACGGGTCTGGGCAACTACCTCGGCATCTACCGTGCGCAGCGGCGAAGTGCGGCGGATTTCGCGCGCAGTCTCGAGGAGCTGAATCGTGTCAGTGCCGAGCGTCTTCGCCTGATGCGCCTCCTGGTCGAGGCTCATGAGGATGAGCGCCGGACCATCGCAGCCGACATCCACGATGACTCCTTGCAGATCCTCGCCGCAGTGGGGCTCCGGCTGCACACCCTCCGGCGGCGGGTCGCCGACGAGGCGGCTCAGAGCACCCTCGACGCGGTCGAGCAGATGGTTGGGACCGCGGTGTCGCGCCTCCGCGGGCTGATGTTCAACCTGCGCCCCGCGGGGCTCGACCACGGCGATCTGCTCGGCACGATTCGCGACCGCCTGGTTCAAGTGCAGCAGGACGAGGGCATTTCATACAGCCTGGCCGGCTCCGAGCCGGGAGCGCTCACCACCGCGGCGAGAGTCACGCTGTATCGGGTTGCTCAGGAGGCCATCGCCAACGTGGTCAAGCACGCGTCGGCGAGTCACATCGGCGTCTCCGTGGAGGAGCAGGACAGTGGCTGTCTGATGCGGATCACGGATGACGGTGCCGGGCTCGGAGCCGCGACCGCGAGCCCACCCGGCCACCTTGGTCTGCCCAGCATGCGCGATCGGACCGAAGTCGCCGGGGGCTGGCTGCGGGTCGAACCGGGTGACAGCTGCGGCACTGTGGTGAGCGCTTGGGTGCCGCTCCTGGCCGGGGGGCGCTCCGGCTCCGGCTCAGCGCCGTGACCCCTCCCGTCGTCGCCCGGATACTGATCGCTGACGACGATGCCAACATCCGGGAGGCGCTCCGCGAGCTCCTCGAGTCCGAGGACGGCCTCGAGGTTGTCGGAGTCGCGGTCGACGCCATCGAGGCTGTCGAGCTGGCCGCGCGCGAGCGTCCCGACGTGGCCATCCTCGACGTCAAGATGCCCGGAGGTGGTGGGCCCCACGCGGCACGTGGCATCCTCGCGGAGAGCCCGCAGACCCGGATCGTCGCGCTCTCCGCCTACGGTGACCGGGCCAGCATCCTGGAGATGCTGAGCGCTGGCGCGGCCGCGTATCTGGTCAAGGGATCGATGCCAGACGAGGTGACCCGCACCATCCAGCGCGTTCTCCGTGGCGAATCCGCCTTCTCCCCGGACGTGGCCAGCACGGTGGTCCGCGAGTTGACCGACCAGCTGGCCGGAAAGGAGGAGGCCGAGGCCAAACGGGCTCGGGTGCTCACCCGAGTCCAGGAGGTGATCGAGCACGGGGGCATCCATCCCGTCTACCAGCCGATCGTCGAGCTTGCCAAGGGGAGGGTCACCGGAGTGGAGGCGCTCTCCCGTTTTGAGACGGGGATGCCGCTGCAGTGGTTCGAGGAGGCGGCTGGCGTGGGCCTCCGCGAGGACCTGGAGGCGTCGGCGCTGGCGGTGGCCCTGGCCGGGCTGCCGGCGTTGCCCACCCATTCCTATCTCTCCCTCAACCTCTCGCCGTCCACCCTGATGCGCCGTGACGTCGCCCGGCTGCTCGGCGCCGTGCCCCTCGAGCGCATCGTCATCGAGATGACCGAGCACGCCCCGGTGGGCGACTACGAGGCGCTCAACCGGGCGCTCCAGCCGCTTCGCCAGGCGGGTGTCCGGGTGGCCGTCGACGATGCGGGAGCAGGCTTCGCCAGCCTTCGTCACATCCTGTTGCTCGGCCCGGACATCATCAAGCTCGACATCTCGCTCACCCGGGGGATCGATGTTGACCGGCCACGCCGGGCCCTCTCCTGCGCCCTGGTGGCGTTTGCCCGCGAGACCGCCACGACGATCGTCGCCGAGGGCATCGAGACAGACGCGGAGCTGCGCACCCTCAAGGAGATCGGCGTGACCCAGGGTCAGGGCTTCTTGATCGCGAGGCCGATGGCACCCCCGATCGACGAGCGCCGCATCCTGGAGATCCTGGGGGCCTGAGCCGCCGGACCCGGCTGCGGGCATGCCGGTGGTGGGGGAGGCCCCCACACCGCGCCGCGTCCCCGCGGAGGAGTGCCGTTCAGCGGCCCCGCAAACCCCCGGGGGCGCCGGGCGCCATCCCCATCCCGGGCGGCATGCTGGGCGGCAGGCCCAGACCGGGCGGGCCACCGAATCCCGGAGGAGGCTGTGCGGCCTGGGCGGCGTTGGCCGTCTGCCTGCCCGCTGCCGCCACCAGAGCTTCCTGCTGAAGCTGGCGTCGATCGGGGAAGAGCTGAGCCAGACGCGGCGGCAGGGGCACGCCCATGTCGAAGAGCCGGTCGATGATCTTCGGTCGGATGCCCGTGGAGGTGAAATCTCCGACGATCTTCCCGGTGGCGGGATCGGCGCCCCTGGATTCGAACTTGAAGATCTCCTGCATGGTGATGGTGTCACCTTCCATCCCCACGACCTCGGTGACCGAGACGATCTTGCGCGAGCCGTCCTTGAGGCGCGCCAGCTGGATCACCAGGTTGATGGCGCTCGCCACCTGTTGCCGGATGGCCTTCAGGGGCAGGTCCATGCCGGCCATGAGCACCAGGGTCTCCAGCCGGGAGAGGGTCTCTCGAGGAGAGTTGGAGTGGATCGTCGTCATCGACCCGTCGTGGCCGGTGTTCATGGCCTGGAGCATGTCGAGAGCCTCACCGGCGCGGCACTCGCCGACGACGATCCGGTCGGGGCGCATTCGCAGGGAGTTGACGACGAGGTCGCGGATGTTGACGCGCCCCTCACCGTTGACGTCCGGCGGGCGCGACTCCAACCGGCACACGTGCTCCTGGTGGAGCTGCAGCTCGGCTGCGTCCTCGATGGTGATGATCCGCTCGTCGATCGGGATGAACCCGGAGCAGACGTTGAGGAGCGTTGTCTTCCCGGTGCCAGTGCCACCGGAGACGATGATATTGGCCCGGGCCAGGACGCACGCCTGGACGAAGGAGGCGCCCTCTTGGGTGATCGTCCCGAAGCCGATCAGGTCGGAAACCTGGTACGGGTCCTTCGAGAACTTCCGGATCGTCAGCAGCGGTCCGTCGAGGGCCACGGGTGGGATGGCCGCGTTGACGCGCGATCCGTCCAGGAGCCGGGCATCGCAGAGGGGGGTCCGGGCGTCGACCCGCCGGCCGACCGACGAGACGATGGTGTCGATGATCCGCATGAGATGGGCTTCGTCGTCGAAGCGGATGTCGGTGAGCAGGATCTTGCCCTTGCGCTCGACGTACACCATCTCCGGACCATTGACCATGATCTCGGTCAGGCTGTCGTCCTCGACCAGCGGCCGAAGCGGCCCCAGGGCCTCCATGTAGCGGTTGTCGAGGCGGGAGTTGGCGGCGACGCTCACGGATGGACTCCTCCTGGGAACCACGGACGGCCACCAGGCTGAGGGCCGCCAAGGGCGATTCTCGCCCGTCCCCGCCGATGGTAGGGCAAGGCAACACATTCGATACACGATCTTTGCCTGGCCGCCGGGCCGGCCCCGTCTACCATGTGCTCCTCAGCACCGTTCACGGGAATCCTCCATGACCCCAGACAGCCCAGCCTGCGAGGGGGGGCGGGTGCGGTGACGCCGCCGCCACTCGAGTTCCCCGCGCCGGCCGCCGACGAGCTCCTCGGAGAGGACTGGTTTGGTGAGGGCAGCGTTTTCGACACCGGCGAGGATCTGGCGACCGCCCTGGCGGCGCTGGGGAGCGGCGAGATGGTCTGGCCGGTCGATGCGCTCGACCTCCCCGGGGTCTCCGTCGCCTCCCCGGCGCCAGCCGGTGGTCCCGCCACGGGCCAGCCGGACGCGTGGCAGCCTGCCCGGGTGGCCACGCCGTCCCAGCCGCCTGACGAGTTCCAGGTCGCGACCATGCCCAGCTGGCGTGGTGGTCCGCCCTCCGGGTGGGCCCTCCGTGTCCCCGTCTCCGTCAGCCGCCCACGCCGGTCCGGTGGAGGGGCGGCCCCCGAACGCTCGGGCTGGTCCATCCGCCAGAGCGTTCAGATGCTCCGAATGACCGAGGACACGATCTACCGCTTGCGCACCGACGCCGCCGAACTCACCTGGCAGCTCGCCGCACTCGCCTACCGGGAGCTCGACGGCTAGCAGGAGCCTAGGGTTCCCCGGCATCCGCGGAAGCCTCAGCGCTCTCCCGCTGGTCCATGAGGCTCTGGACCACGTCCAGCGTCGGAGACTGGCCGGAGCGAATCAGTTGGATCACGATCTCCGGGTCGATGCCGCCCGGAGCGGCGAGCGCTGCCGTCCGGACCGCCTCGTCGGCGGCGTCGCGGGCCCGGCGCAGCTGCATCCGCAGTTCGTCGTTGCGGCGGAAGAGCCAGGCGGCGAGCACCCCTTCGAGGATCGCCACCACAGCCAGCAGGATTGCGGCATGTCCGGTGACGGCGCTGAGCACCGAGTTCACGGTTGAGCCTCCAGGTCGGCCGTCAGAGGCCGCTCAGGTACTCGGCGGCGTGGTAATGCATCTCGCGTGCCATCGCCTGGACCACCGAGGGCTCGAACCCGGGCAGGGCGACGTGCTTGATCGCTTCGATGGTCGCCATCACATCCTGGATGGACGGCCGCGTCCGGCGGAGCATCTCGGCCACCGGGGCCACGCCGTCCGTTCCCAGCCAGAGGGAGCCGATCTGGATGAGGTCCGCCTTCATCCCCTCGAAATCGGCGCTGGCGTCGGCCGCCGCCAGGGCCTCCAGGGCGGGCGACGACCCGAACGTCGGGAACTGCGCGGGGCCCGCGGGGGCGGCGGCCGGGGTGGGTGCCTGGCTGTACGTCTGGCCCCACGCGGTCAGGGTTCCCTCCTCCTCCGGGGTGCCGGTGAGGGGGATGGGCGGCCAGGCCGGGGCTCCCGAGGCACCCCCGAGGTCCACCGGGACGGTGGGGACCGGCTCGACCGGGAGGGCGGGCCATGCTCTGGCAGTCGCCTCGGAGGAAGGCGCGGGACGCTCGGCGGGCGGAGCGGCGCGCTCCTCCGCCGGAGCCGTCCGCTCCGAGCCTGTCGCGAGGTCGGTGGGACCCGTCCGCTTCATCAGAGATGCGGGCTCGGATTCGGCTATGGGATGCGCTCGGGTCATCACCTCCGCAGCCATCGGGTCTGCCGGAGCCCTGACCTGGGCGGAGACCATCAGATCTGCAGGCATCACGAGTTTCGCTGGAGCCACCAGCGGTGCGGCACGCGCAACCGCCTCGGCGGCCGCGGGCTCCTCGACCGCGAACCGGGGCTCCTCGGCGGCGAGCTCGGGCTCCTCGGCGGCGAGCTCGGGCTCCTCGGCGGCGAGCTCGGCCTCCTCGGCGGCGAGCTCGGGCTCCTCGGCGGCGAGCTCGGGCTCCTCGGTGGCGAGCTCGGGCTCCTCGGCGGCGAACGCGGGCTCTTGGGCGACGAACTCGGGCGCTTCGGCCGCGTATTCCGCCTCCGCCACCGCGATGTCTGGCTCCTCGGCGGTGAGCTCCGGCTCTTGGGTCGGCTCTGCCGTCGCCTCCGCGGAGGCCGGATGCCAGCCCGACGACGTGATGGCGGCGAGCGCTTCGGAGAGCGGCACTGGCGCCTCTGCGGCGTCCTCGACGAAGGCGTGGTAGGCGGTCTCGGGGAAGTGGTCGATCTGCCGCTCTTCCGGGCTCTGCCGGAGGGTGACCCTCGCTCTCGGATCGCGCAGCAGCTCGGCCAGCCTCTCGGGAGAGGCCGCCGGTTGCCGGTCGGTCTCGGAGTACACACCGAGGAGCTTCCCGCCAGCCACCAGAGCCACCCCGCGCACGCCGCCGGTCACCACGATGGCGCTGTCACGGCGGCGCCCCTCGAGGTCCTCGAGGAGGCTGCTCGCGTTGACCCAGGAGGCGGGCATCTCGCGGTAGACCGCCTGGCAGCGCCAGAGCATGGTCAGGGCCTCGGCCAGCTTGGGTGTCTCCAGCCGGTAGCCGGAGACGCTGCCGTCGCGTGCCCCCATCAGGGCCATCGCGGCTGACTCACCGACCATGCGCTCTTCCTCGTCCACCCAGACGGCGTCGATGAGCTGCTGGCGGACGACGACGGCGGCCGCGCGCAGCTTGGGCCCGGTGAGGACGATCAGCGCGTCCGGCAGACTTGGGATCAGAACGTCCAGATGGACCACGCTCGCCGAGGCGTCGGCCCAGAGCGACGGCCCGAGCGGGAGAAGCGGGAAGTCCGCGAGGCCGAAGTCGGTCTCGGGCGCCGACCCGCCGTCAGTGGCTCCGGATCCGCCCGAGCCCGACGTGGACACGTCGCCTGGTGACGCGGCGCCGGCCAGCTGGGCAAACGGTTCCATCAGCTCGTCGAGGGTGCAACTGAGGGTCTCAGTCCGCACCACCTCCTTGCGCCACGGTGAGAGCTGGAAGCGTGGTGGCAGCTGCGTTACAAGTGCCGCCAGGGCCTCCGCTCCCTCCAGCCGGCGGCCGCCCACCTCCAAGACCGCATGATTCGGCTGTCCGAATACGAGAAACAGGCTCGCCCTGCCGCCATCCCAGGTGATGTCGAGCGCACCAGTCCGGTAGTCGTCTTTGGCTGATGCGAGTTGTCGCAGGAGTTTAACAAAGGGTGCGGCTGTTCCCATCCCGAGATATTCTACGTATGTGGCTGCAGAAATAATCACAATCGCGTCACTGAAAGGTGGCGTTGGCAAGACAACCACCAGCTACGCACTGGCGGCAGCCGCGGCGGCCAGTGGCCTGCGCGTCATCGCCATCGACCTCGATCCGACAGGGGGCCTGAGCAACGCTCTGGAGAGGGCCAAGCGAACCACCAGCATCGCTGACGTTCTTCATGGTCGCGTGACCCTCCGACAGGCACTGGTCGATCACCCGCTCGGCATCAAGACCGTTCCGGGCCACCGCAGCCTCAACCACGAACCCCTGCACGAGCAACAGCTTCGCGGACTTATCGAGCCTGTGCTTGAAGATGTCGACGTGGTATTGATCGATACTCACCCCCACGAGCCGTCACTTCTGGGCCCCATGTCGGTGGCCGATCGGATCGTTATCCCGACCGCACTGGACCTGCTATCGCTGCGGGCCGCGGCGCTGACGGTCGGACTGGCCGAGCAGCTCGGCGTGCTCGAGAGAATTCGTGGCATTGTTGTCAGTAACGCGAAGAGGCCGCTCTCTCGCATCACCGACTCGCTGCTCAACGGCCTGATCGTGAGCGGGCTGGCCTTCGAGACCGTGCTCTGGTTCTCGTCGGGATGGGTGGTGGCCACGTCAGGTAAGGGGGAGCTCCCCGACCCTCAGCTGCTCGACGAGGCCAAGAGCCTCCTCCACGAGGTCGCCACCCGGCCAGTGCCGGCGGCTGCGCTGCGCCAGTTCATCGCGATGGCCCAGGGGAGGCATCCCGCCGCCACCGCCTCAGCGTAGAGGTCAGCGGCGTCCGAAGTGCCAGAAGCCGTGCAGCTCCGCGGCGAGCTGATTGCGCAGGCTCTCGATCTCGCGCTGGGCAGCGTCCAGAGCGGCCGCCGCGTCGGCGAGCCCTCGCTCCGCCTGCTGGCGAGCCGCCTCCGCCTCTCCGATCCGCCTGGTCAGGTCGGCCACCACCGCGCGGGCGTGTCCGTCGCGGGTCGCCTGTTCGCGCTCGACCGCCGCTGCGCGTTCCCTCCATCCTGAGTTCTCGCGCTCCAGGGCCTGGTGACGCTGGCGCATGGCCTCCTCTTCGGACAGACGCTGCTGCTGCGTCGCGGTGAGGGCGATGAGTGCGTCGCGGGACCGCCGGGCCTCCTCCACAGCCGCCACGCGCGCCGCCTCCGCCGACCGTACCTCCGTGCGCAGGCGGTCGAGGTCCCGGCGCAGGCCGTCCACCTCGGCGAGGCCGGCGGGGGGTTCATCGCCCTCCTCGGCGTCCTGGATCCCGGCCCGCAGCTGAGCCGCCTGCCGCTCCACCAGCCGGTCCAGGAAGTCCCACTGCTCGAGAAGCTCCTCCTCGGAGTGCGCCGGCTTGGGCTTGCGGGTGGTCACGCGGCATTCATCCCAGGTGTCGGTTCGGGTTGCGACGATCCTCTCAGACGGGGCCGGCGAGCCGCGCGGGGTCGACCCCGTGCAGTGCCGAGAGTGCCGCCCTCCGCTCGAGCCCGAGGGCGTCCAGCAGGTAGCGCACCGGCGTCGTGGAACCGGAGAAGCGCAGTGGCACCGAGTCGGCACGGAGGGGCCAGTCGCGTGGCGGGCCCGGCAGGGTCTCCGGATCCCCGCTGGCCAGGAGGAGGGCGATCTCCGCCTCCGTGACGCCGGCGGCGATCAGTCGCGCTGCCACCTCGATCATCTGTCCGGGCTGGAGGCGGGGAAGGGCGTTCCAGACCGCGACCAGGGTGGCCTCCGCCTCGTCGAGCTCCCGGACGATGGCGGGGACCTCGGTCAGACCCAGCCGGTGAGCGACCTCCAGCCGTCGGGCGCCCAGCACCACCTGGAAGCGCGGCCCGTCGATGGGGCGGAGGAGCAGCGGTTCCACGATGCCACGGTGGCGGATGCTGCGGGTCAGAGCGAGCAGATCGCCGCCGGGCGCGTCGGGCCACGGCCGGCTGTCGATGTCGCTGCAGGCGATCCGCTCCAGCCGTGACTGCGAGGTCGGGGACAGCCAGCGGGCGAGGGGACCGGCGTGGAGCGCCAGCTTGGTGGAATCGCTCGGGGGGCCCTCGGCCTCGGATGGCTCAGACAACCCGCAGGACCTCCTCGGCCAGCTCCCGGTAGGCCGCGGCGGCCTTCGAGGTGGGGGCGTAGGCGACGATCGGGACCCCGGCCAGGGATGTCTCCTGGAGCTTCACCGTCGGGGGGATCAGGGTTTGGAAGATGCGCAGTCCGGCCAGGTCGGCGAGGCCGCTCAGGAGCTGCTGGCTGAAGTTGGTCCGAAGGTTGACGAAGGTGGGCACCATGCCGAGCACCTGCAGCTCCGGGTTGAGCCGGGTGCGCGCGAGGTTGACGGCCCGGAGCACCTCCTTGAGCCCGCGGACGGCGAAACCGGACATCTGGAGCGGGATGATCACGTAGTCGGTGGCGGCCAGGGCGTTGACGGTGTGGAAACCGAAGTTGGGCGGGGTGTCGTACAGGATGAAGTCGTACGCGGCGGAGGTCCCGTCCCGGTCCAGAGCGTCGCGCAGCAGGGTTTCCCGATGCAGCCCTGAGGGTAGCTCGGCCTCGGTCGCGGTGAGGTCGGGGGTGGCGGGGAGGAGATGGAGGTCGGCCCACTCGGTGGCGACGATGGCCTGGCCGGCCGTCGCCCGGCCGATCAGCACGTCGCCCAGGCTGGTCCGCAGCTCGTAGGGGTTCAGCCCCAGACCGCTCGTGAGGTTGGACTGGGGGTCGCAGTCCACGGTCAGCACCCGCTGGCCGCGCTCGGCGAGAGCCGCCGCCAGGTTGATGGCGGTGGTCGTCTTGCCCACGCCACCCTTCCCGGACACGCAGGCGATCCCGATGCCCATGCTCACCTCCGGGGCTGCAGATGTCACCTCACCGTACCTTGGTCGAATCCGGTCGCGGCAGGCGTCCACTTCGCCCCGTCGTATCTTGCCTGCGACAGCGGTGTGGCCGCGCCACTGGAGGCCGGGGGCCGGCGAATGGCGACCCGACCGTTACGCGCCCGCGACCCGGCGTCTGCCAGATGGTTGGAGGCTCTTTGGATAATCGCATCAAGATGACCGTACAAACCTCTCTCTTCAGCTCCTCCGCCCCGACGCCACGCCGTCGCCTGGTCCGCGACGGCTTCCGCGAGACCGAAACCAACCCCGCGGACCACTTTGCACTGCGGTCGGGAGAGATGTACCGGATCTCGTACTCCGTGGGTGGATCGAGCCAGCGCCGGGTAACCCGCAGCGTGGCGATCTACGGCGGCCAGACCGAGCGCCGCGTCTGGAGCGGCGACGTCATGCCGTGCCTCGACTTCGCTCTGCCCCAGGGCAGGACGCTCTCGCTGCTCACCAATCAGCTCGTGGACGCTCGGCCAGCTGAGCTCAACGAGCGGGGCCAGTGGGTGCTCCAGCAGTCGGATGGCCACCATCGCCGCGCTCCGCGCCGTCACCACAGCGGTCTCGGCTGAGCCTGGCGTCAGGTTGGGGGCTGGGGGGTGGGAGTGGCGCATGCCGCCTCTGCGGGCTGCCTGGCACCTCGGCTGACGGACCGCCGGCTGCACCCCCTGCGGGTGGAGTCTTTCGGGCCCCCACACCCCCGCCATGGCCGCCTGAGGAAGCGGTCAGAGCTGGCCTGCGACCGGTTGGAGGCCGTTGGACTCGGGGGCGACCTCCTGGGCCTTGGCCAGGCGCTCGTTGAGACCGCGACGCTCGAAGCGGTAGCCGATGCCGGGGACGGCGTGGATGTAGGTGGGACGCGGTCCCTCCGGCTCGATCTTGCGCCGCAGCCGGTACACGTGAGCGTCGACCGAACGAAGGTCGAGATCGGCACCCTGACCCCAGACCTTCTGGATCATCTCGGAGCGAGAGATGACCCGACCCGGGGAGGCTGAGAGCAGCGCCAGGAGGTCGAACTCGGTGGGGGTGAGGGTGACCGGCTTGCCGTCCCGCAGCACCTCATGACGCCCGACATCCACGATCAGACCGGGGAACTTGAGCCGCCCGGGCCGGACCTGGGATTGGGTCGTCCGCTGGCGGCGGAGCTTGGCATTGATCCGCGCGGCAAGCTCCCTGACCTCGAAGGGCTTGATGATGTAGTCGTCGGCGCCGATCTCCAACCCGACCACGACGTCCACCGGGTCGGAGCTGGCGGAGACCATCACGATCGGGACCTCGACTCCGGCGGCGCGGAGGCGCCGGCAGACGTCGAAACCGGTGAGGCCCGGAAGGGTCAGGTCGAGGATGATCAGGTCGATGTCGCTGGACTCGGCGAGCCGAACGCCGTCCAGGCCGTCCTCCGCGAACTGGACGCTGAAGCCATGCTGCTGGCCCAGGACGGTGAGGATGTCGTGCATCGAGGGGTCGTCGTCGACGACCAGCACGGTTGCCTCGGTCACCCCGGTGCGGGCGCCCAGTGAAGCTGCCGGGTTGAGAATGCTGTAGTCCGTGAAGGGGCTCATCCGGTCGTTCCCTGAATGGCCTCCGCGATAGGACGGGTTGGTGCTCGCCACGACGCTACCACCAAGATCGCGAAGGCTCTGATTCGGTTACCCGAGTGTTGCGAGGTTTTACCGGTCCGAGATGGGAGAGGTCCCCTTTCAAGGGGAACCGCCCTACAGCTGCCCCGGCAGGGCGATGACGAAGGTGTTGCCCCGGACCTTGATGTTGTCGATCCAGATCCTGCCGCCCATCCGCTCGACCAGCTGCCGCGCCAGGTAGAGGCCCACTCCGAAGCCGCCGCGCTGCCGGAGCAGCGGGGACTCCACCTGGTAAAAGGAGGCGAAGACCCGGTCCGCCTCGGCCTCGGGGATGCGCCGGCCCTGGTCGTGAACCCCGACCAGGACGTAGGGTCCGTCGCGCCGGGTGGATATCGTCACCTGTTCCGTCTCCGGGGAGAACTTCAGGGCGTTGTCGATGAGGCAGGCGAGGGTGAGCGAGAGGCGTTCGGCGTCGGCCATCGCCCGCGAGGCGTCGGACGGGATGTCGACCGCGAAACGGCTGCGGTCGGCGGACTCGATGAACCGCGAGATGGTGTCGCCGATGACCTGGTCCAGGTCGCAGGCGGCGGTCTTGAGATGGATCTCGCCCGACTCGAGCTGGGCGATCGCCAGCAGGTTGTCGGTCAACCGGGCCAGGTGCTCGGACTCCGAGCGCAGCTCCCGGATGCCTTCGTCACGGGCGCTCGCCGGGAGACGGTCGCCGGCGTCCTGCATCAGGCTCACCCACGCCTTGATCTTGGTGAGCGGGGTCCTCAGCTCGTGCGACGCCAGCATCATGAAGTCGCTCTTGATCCGGTCCACCTCGCGCAGCTCGTTGAAGGCGACCGCCTCCAGCTCGTAGGTGTGGGTGAGCTGGCGAGCCCGGCTCGTGACCATCTCGCGGGAGATCAGCCCGCTGATCAGCGCGATGACCATGAAGAGGAAGAGGCGCTCGGCGAAGAGGTTGATGGTCGAGCCGTTGAACTGACCGCCGGTCGCGAACCCGATGGCGAGGTAGATCGCGGCGATCGTCGCCGCACAGAACAGGCTTCCACCCAGGCCGAAGCGGAGGCTGCTGGCGATGATGACCAGGTAGAAGACGAGGCCCAGCTGTGAGCTGAAGCCTCCGGTCAGGTCGACGAGGCCGCTCGCGATCGCGATGTCGAGCGCGAGCATGGCGTACTGTAGCCGTCGAGTTGGCAGGTGGTTGGTCAGGAGAGCGATGGTCGTTGCCAGGGTGAAGATGGCCCAGATGCCGAGCAGCAGGTCGACCTCGGGGCGGTTGGGGCTGCTCTCGCC